>Ga0265303_10001582_pt1 | contig 14088 bp, 15 predicted proteins | sample Helome_2_FD_192494 | JGI IMG/M metagenome (GOLD analysis project Ga0265303, IMG submission 192494) | Marine sediment microbial communities from subtidal zone of North Sea - Hel_20160317 (Illumina Assembly) | ecosystem: Environmental > Aquatic > Marine > Subtidal zone > Sediment ... | reverse complement strand
CCTGGTCCACACGAAAATTGAAGCCGTCGACGAGGAGGACCTGTTCCACCCGCAACGTGAAATCGGGTTACTCGAGCGCGTGCCGCGCTTCTTCCTCAAGATCCAGCGTCACGTGCAGCATGGCCTGCAGCGAACGATCCACGACTGGTATCGGCCGATGGTCGAAAAAGCCGTCGACAACCGCGGATTAACGACCTCGATTTTTGTGGCGGTCCTGATCCTGACGGGTGGCGTGCTCGCGAGCGGCATCGTCAAGTTCGAATTGTTCCCGGAGTCTCCGGGGGACTTCATCCAGGTGCAACTCGAAATGGAGGCGGGTTCGTCTTCGAGTGAGCGTGACCGAGTGCTCGGCATTCTCGAAAGCCACCTGTTGGACATGAATGACGAGTACGTTGCCGAGAACCCCGACACGCTGCCCATGATTCGACACATCGGCGTGTTTACGCGCAGCGACACGTCGGCCATCATCTTTGTTGAAATGCCGCAATCCGAAGATCGCCCTTTCGACGGTGAGGAAATCAGCAACCGGTGGCGCGAGCGTGCAGGCGAGTTTGCGGGCGTCAAGGAACTCACGTTCATCGACGCCGAACATCTCGGCGGCGGGCCGCCGCTGAGCTTTCGCCTGAGCGGTAGCAACTACGAGGCACTGGAAGCCGCAGCGGCCGAACTCGAGCTGAAGCTCGCCGAATACGAAGGCGTTTTCGACATTCGCAACACGTCGACGAGCGGTGGCGAGGAGATTCGCCTCGCGATCAAGCCCGAGGCGGAGGCGCTCGGACTCAGTATGTCATCGCTCGGACGGCAGGTGCGGCAGGCGTTCTATGGCGAAGAGGCGCAGCGTATCCAGCGCGGCAAGGACGAACTCAAGGTCATGGTGCGATATCCGCCCGAGGAAAGGCGCTCGGTTGCGGACCTCAGGAATATGCGGATCCGCACGCCCGACGGCGACGAGGTGCCGTTCGACTCAGTGGCAGAAATGACGTTCGGCACGGGCTACTCCAGTATCGCGCGGCTCGATCGAGAGCGAACGATTACGGTCTCGGCGGACCGGGATCCGACGATCGTCGAGTCCGCGGAGGTCGTGAAGGAAATCACCGAGGAATACATTCCTGAGTTGCTATCGAAACACCCGGGCGTTGGTTATGGCCTGGAAGGAGCGAGTCAGGAGGAAGTCAACCTGATCCGAAACCTGTCGGTGGCGTCCATTGCCGCACTGTTCCTGATTTACGCGCTGATCGCGATTCCTCTGCATTCCTACAGCCAGCCGCTGATCATCATGTCGGTTATTCCTTTCGGCCTGATCGGTGCCGTGGTCGGTCACATCGTCATGGGCATGACGATCAGCATGTTCTCGCTGTTCGGGCTGGTCGCGCTCGCGGGCGTCGTTGTCAACGACAGCCTGATCATGATCGATTTCATCAACAAGGCACGCGAGGAAGGCACGCCCATCAGGCAGGCTGTCGTGCAGTCGGGGACCCTGAGATTTCGCGCGATCATTCTGACGTCGTTTACAACGGCGGCCGGGCTGATGCCGATCATGACCGAGGGCAGTTTGCAGGCCCAGTTCGTCATTCCGATGGCTGTGTCGCTGAGTTTTGGCATCATCTTCGCAACGGCAATTACCTTGTTCCTGATCCCGTGCCTGTACATGCTGCAGGAGGACGGGTTCGCACGTTCCCGGCGCATCTGGGGCTGGGTTAAAGGTCGTCCGGACGACGGCCTGGAACAACAGGGCCAGGCCTATCGCAACGATCGGCTGTAGCAACGTTGCAGATTCCTGCGACGGAGACTCGCGACGGCGTCATTGCTGGTCTCGCTGCCTACCTGATATGGGGTGTTCTGCCCATCTATTTCAAAACGGTCGGCGCCGTCGCTCCACTCGAGGTCCTGACACAGCGCGTGATCTGGGCGGTGCCATTCGGCGCCTTGATTCTCTGGGCCCGCAGCCAGTGGCCCGAGGTCAGACGGGCGCTGACGCACCCGGCAATGCTGGGCTGGCTGTCGTTGTCGGCGCTGTTTATCGCGCTTAACTGGTTTACCTACATCTGGGCAATCCAGGATGAGCGCATCTTCGAGACCAGCCTGGGGTACTACATCAACCCGCTGACCAACATGCTCGTTGGTGTCGTGTTCCTTGGCGAGCGCCTGCGGCGCTTTCAGTTGGTCGCCGTCGTGCTGGCCGCCGTCGGTGTGTTGGTATTGACGATCAGCGGAGGCCAGGTGCCGTGGATCGCGCTGGTGCTGGCGCTCACTTTTACCGTCTACGCCGTCATCCGCAAAAAGGTCGTTATTGGCGGAATGCCCGGTTTGTTTGTCGAGACCGTCCTGCTCGTGCCTGCCGCCATTGCCTGGTTTGCCTGGATCATGCTGTCGGGTAACGCGATGTTCGGCCATGGCGGGGCAGCGCTGACGTTCTGGCTGGTCATGGCCGGCCCGATTACGGCGCTGCCTCTATTGTGTTTCGCGCTTGCAGCCAGGCGGCTGCCACTGACCACGATCGGCTTCATGCAGTTCCTGGCACCGACGCTGCAGTTTGGCACAGGTGTCTACTACGGTGAGGTGTTGACCATTCCGCATCTCGTGTGTTTCGGTTTTATCTGGACTGCCGTCCTCGTATTTAGCTTCGACGCATTTCGTGCAGGCAGAAAAAAGCCCCTGCAGGTGAAACCTGCAAGGGCTTGAATATCACCAGCTCGAAAAGCGCCGGCCCAGCTACGCGTAGACGTTGGCCTTACTTGGCTGCGCGGCGCTCCTGCGCTTCCCTGATGACCTCTTCGGCCACGTTCTGCGGACACGCCGCATAGTGCGAAAACTCCATCGAGAACTGCCCGCGACCCGACGTCAGCGTGCGCAGGTGCCCGATGTAGCCGAACATGTCGGCCAGCGGGGCATCCGCCTTGACGCGCACACCGGTAGCGCCAGCGTCCTGGGACTTGATCATTCCGCGACGGCGGTTGAGATCGCCGATAACGTCGCCGACATTGTTTTCAGGTGAGAACACGTCGACCTTCATGATGGGTTCCAGCAGCTGCGGCGCGGCTTTCGGCACCGACTGGCGGTACGCTGCCTTGGTTGCGATTTCGAAGGCCAGCGCCGAGGAATCGACCGCGTGAAATCCACCGTCGAGTAGCGTGAACTTGACGTCCAGCAGCGGGTAGCCCGCGAGCGTGCCTTCGACCATGCAGCTCCCGAAGGCTTTCTCAATAGCACCCCAGTACTCGCGTGGCACGTTGCCGCCCGTGACGAGGGACTCGAATTCGTAGCCGGCATTTTTCTCTGCAGGCTCGATCTTGTATTCGATCTTGCCGTACTGCCCGGAGCCACCCGACTGTTTCTTGTGGGTGTACGAGTCTTCGATCAGCTGTGTAATCGTCTCGCGATAGGCCACCTGCGGCTTGCCCATCTCGACGTCGACGCCGTGCGTGCGGCGCAGGATGTCGACCTTGATATCGAGGTGCAGCTCACCCATGCCCTTGATCAGCGTTTCGCCGGAGTCCTCATCGGTTGCCACCTGGAACGACGGATCCTCCTGGACCATCTTGTTCAGGGCAACGCCCATCTTCTCGGTGCCGGCCTTGTCTTTCGGCGAAATAGCGATCGAGATAACCGGGTCCGGGAACACCATTGGCTCGAGCGTCGCCGGATTATTGGCGTCCGCCAGCGTGTGTCCCGTGCGCGTGTTCTTCATGCCGAGCAGGGCGACGATGTCGCCGGCCTGGGCCGTGTCGAGTTCCTCGCGTGAATCGGCATGCATCTCGACGATGCGACCGATGCGCTCGGTCTTGCCCGTGAACGTATTCAGGACGTTGTCGCCCTTCCTGAGCGTGCCCGAGTAGATGCGCGTGAACGTCAGGGCGCCGTAGCGGTCGTCCATGATCTTGAATGCCAGCGCGCGCAGCGGTTTTGCCGGGTCGACCTCGGCGAAACCGCCTGTCTCCTGGCCTTCGAGGTCCATCTCGGGCTGTGGTTTGACTTCGGTCGGGTTCGGCAGAAAGTCAACTACTGCATTAAGAACATTCTGTATCCCTTTGTTTTTAAAGGCTGATCCACAGTAGGTTGGGAAGAAGTCCAGGTTGATCGTACCCTTGCGAACGCAGCGCTTGAGATCGTCAATTGACGGCTCGTCGCCCTCGAGATAGGCCTCGAGCAAGTCGTCATCCTGCTCGACAGCAGTCTCGATCAGCTTCTCGCGCCATTCGGCGGTCTTGTCCTGCAACTCCTCGGGAATCTCCGTGATTTCATAGGACTCAGGATCGTTCGAGTCGCTCCAGACCCAGGCCTTCTGCGTCAGCAGGTCGACGATGCCCGTGAAATTGTCTTCGATTCCTATCGGCAGCACCATCACAAGCGGGTTTGCGCCCAGCACGTCTTTGACCTGCTTGACGACGCTGTAAAAGTCGGCGCCGATGCGGTCGAGCTTGTTCACGAAAATGATGCGCGCAACTTCCGACTCGTTGGCATAACGCCAGTTCGTTTCGGATTGCGGCTCTACGCCACCGGAGCCACAGAATACGCCGACGCCACCGTCCAGCACTTTCAGCGAACGATAGACTTCGATCGTAAAGTCGACATGTCCTGGCGTGTCGATGATGTTCAACGTATGGTCGTCCCACACGCAGCTCGTGGCTGCTGACTGGATCGTGATGCCGCGTTCCTGCTCCTGTTCCATGAAGTCCGTCGTGGCTTCGCCATCGTGGACCTCGCCCGTGCGGTGGATTTTGCCCGTTAGCTTCAGGATGCGTTCTGTCGTCGTGGTCTTGCCTGCGTCAACGTGCGCAAATATGCCGATATTTCGGTAAACGCTAAGGTCTTTCATCTTTCTGCTTCAGCTCTGTCAGTTGTTTCCTGTCACCGACCTTAACCGCTATACCCCAGGTGCTGTTGCAACCTTGGCGCGATACAGGGAACGAGGTGGGTGCACGTAATTCCTTGCCGGTCCAATCGATCTCCGGGCAGCTGGTGCGACGCTGATATTCCGGTCAGGACGGGCTTTCGGGCGCGGATGATAGCAGCGCCGGCGCGGCTAAACCAGCGAAATTCACAGAATAGACGCAGCGCACACTATTGACCTCAATTTCTGCTTATTATTCAAGCTGTTATGTTCCTTGAAACCCTTCCAGGATCGCGCATCCGGTTTTTCGCCCTGCGGCTGGCATTGACTGCGCTTTTCTTGCTGCTGGTCGCAGGCATTGCGTGCCTGGCCTGGTATCCAGGTTTGCTGCTGCAACTGAGCGGCATTTCCAGGCACCTGCTCGTAGCAGGCCTCGCGTCGATCGTGATTGGCCCGGGCCTTTCAACCCTGCTCTACAGGCACGGCAAACGCGGTCTCGCGCTCGACCTTATCGTCATACTGGTTGTGGAAGTCGCGGTCCTGACTGTCGTTGCCGGTGATCTCTACCGACAGCGACCCTATTTCGCAGTCTTTGTCGTCGATCGGTTCGAACTTGTGACGGCAAGCGAAGTGGAGTGGGACAGCATTCGCCACAGGGAGCTGCGCGATAAACCGTTTGGCGGCCCCAGGCTTGTTTACGCGAAATTGCCGGAAGATCGCGCGACGATCACGGCGCTGATCGAGGAGACCGTGCTTAACGGTAGTGCGGACATCGATCGGCGGCCCGAATTCTGGTTACCCTATGCCGACGGTGTCGAGGCCGTCAGGGAGCGCCTGATTCCGTTCGACAGGAATAGCGTCGGCGCCCTGGTGATCGATGCGTGGTTGAAGAGCGAGGAACTCGATGCCGGGAACTTCGGTTATTTGCCCATCAGGGGGCGGACTGGCGACGCATCTATTGTCGTCGATCGATTGAGCGGCAGCCCAGTGACTATTCTGGATTTCGACCCATGGCAATTGCTACCGCCTGAGGATCATCAGCCAGCGCGCGACATTGAGCAGACTCATCAGTGACGCCGAGACGTAGGTGAGGGCTGCAGCTGTGAGCAGCTTGCGAGCGTGCGGGCGATCGACGGTCTTGAGGATGCGATGTTTATCGAGCATGGGCAGAGCCCGCGCAAAACTGGCGTCGAATTCGGTCGGTAGCGTGATGAAATGGACAACGGCGGACGTTCCGAGCGTCAGTAGACCAGCGGCAAAGGTCATGAGCCCGATCGCGGGCACGCGCGTTACGAGACCCAGGAACGGCGAAACCAGCAACACGCCGGCACCGATGCGCTCGATACCGCGGGTGGCCTTGACGAGTCGCGTGCGCCAGCGTAGCGGGCCGTAGTCGCCGTGGTCCTGAAGCGCGTGGCCAACCTCGTGCGCCGCCACTGTGATAGCGGTCAGTGAGCGACCGTCGAACTTGTCGGGCGTCAGTCGCACGACGCGGGCCTCCGGATCGTAGTGGTCTCCCGTCTCCGTCGACTCGACCTTGACCGACGAGAGTCCGTTGCTGTCGAGCAGGTGGCGTGCGAGTTCTGCACCGGTTCCCGTGTAGCGGTCGGCGGGCTCGCTGTATCGGGACAGCACGCGACGCACCCAGATAGCCGGTCCGAAAATGACCACGAGCAGTAGCAACACGAAGATCGCGATTGCCACAGATCTAGTGCGGCGCTTCTTCGTCGAGCGCCCGGAATACCGCGTGACGCGCGTGGATTGCCGTCGTGTCGAACAGCGTCGTGTCGGTGTGCTCCGGCTTCACGAGCAGCCCGATCTCGGTGCAGCCTTCAATAACCGCTTCCGCACCCGCTGCGACAAGCTCGTCAATGATCCTCAGGAACTCGTCCCTTGATGCGGCGTTAATAGTGCCGAGGCATAGTTCTTCGTAAATGACCCGGTGCACGATTTCCCGGTCCTCCTCAGGGGGCACAACAACGCGCAGCCCGTGTTTTTCGAGACGCCCCGTGTAGAAATCCTGCTCCATTGTAAATCGAGTCCCGAGCAGGCCGACTGTTCGGATGCCTGCGGCACGAATCTCATTGGCCGTCGCGTCGGCAAGATGCAGCAAAGGGATGTCGATGGCCGCGGCAACAGTGTCGGCAACCCGGTGCATGGTGTTTGTGCAAATCAGCAGAAAGTCGGCGCCTGCAGACTCCACGCGACGTGCGCTCTCGGCCAGCACCTCGGCCGCCGAGTCCCAGTCATCGTCGTGTTGCAGCCGTTCGATTTCCTGGAAGTCCACGCTGACCATCGCGATCGGCGCCGAATGCAGTCCACCGCGAACGCGCTTGGTTTCCTGGTTGATCAGGCGATAGTAGAGCTCCGTGCTTTCCCAGCTCATGCCGCCGAGCAGGCCAATGGTCTTCAATCTCAACCTCACGAATCAATCGACAGATTGCGGAGTATACTCCGACGCCACAGGCCGTTTTATTGCACATTGAGGTACCGCGTGACGCCGGATCAACTGACGCTGTTCACCCTGCTGTTTTTCGTGTTCGTTTTCCTGATCTGGGGTCGTTGGCGCTACGATCTCGTTGCCTTCGTGGCGCTGCTGGTTGCCTTGCTGACGGGGCTCGTGCCCGTCGACAAGGCGTTCTCGGGTTTCGGGCATCCGGCGACCGTGATCATTGCGCTGGTGCTGATAGTCAGCCGCGGGCTTTCGAATTCGGGCGCGATCGAGTTAATCGCTAGGCACCTGGTGGACGCCTCGCGCAAGCTGTCAACGCATATCACGATGATGTCAGGCCTCGCTGCCAGCCTGTCGGCGCTAATGAACAACGTCGCCGCACTCGCACTGCTTATGCCTGTCGACATGCAGGCAGCAAAGAAAGCCGGCCGCAGCCCGGCATTGTCGCTGATGCCGTTGTCATTCGCCTCGATTCTCGGTGGCATGATTACGCTAATCGGAACCCCGCCCAATATTGTCATCGCCGAATTTCGTGGTGACGCGCTCGGCGACCCGTACCGGATGTTCGACTTTGCGCCGGTTGGGCTGGCATGCGCGGTTGTCGGTGTCGCCTACGTTGCGCTTATCGGTTGGCGCCTGTTGCCGCGTGAAAGGCGTTCCGCCGATCCCGGGCGGGAACTGTTCGACCTCGCCGATTATGTTGCCGAAGTGCGAGTTCCCGAGGGTTCCTCGATCATTGGCAAGCGAGTCCGCGACCTCGACGAAGAGGCCGAAAAAGTGGACGTCGAGATCATCGGCCTGATTCGGCGCGGACGCCGCCTGCCGGGACTCGCGCGGATTGCCGAGATCAAGGCCGGGGACATCCTGGTACTGGAAGCCAGCCCGGACAGCCTCGAGGAGGCGCTAGGTGCCCTGAAGCTCGAATACGTCGGCAAAGGGGAAGGGCAGCTCGGTGACGAGGACCTCGTGCTTCACGAGGCCGTCGTGCAAGAGTCTTCGCGACTCGCGGGTCGCTCCGCGATATCTATTCGACTCCTGTACCGGTATCGCGTAGCCCTGGTCGGCGTGTCTCGGCAGGGTCGACGATTCCAGGACAACGTTCGCAAGCTGGAACTGCGCGCCGGTGACGTGTTGTTGCTGATTGGCGCCGACGAGCGCCTGACCGACGTCACGGGACAACTGGGCCTGCTGCCACTTGCCGACAGGGGACAGCGCGTCATTCAGCGCGACAAAGCCTGGCTTGCCGTAGGCATTTTTGGGGCCGCGATACTCGCGGCGAGCGTAGGTGCGGTTTACCTGCCGATCGCCCTGGGCTGTGCAACAGCGTTGTACGTTTTTCTTAATATTGTGCCCATTCGCGACGTGTACACCTCGATCGAATGGCCCGTGATCGTGCTGCTCGGCTCCATGATTCCCATCGGCGGCGCGTTGCAGTCGACGGGCGGTACGGCGCTCATCGCTGGCGGCATTGTTGACCTGTCGGCCGGCTATTCGCCTGTTGTCGTGCTGACCCTGCTTGTCATCGTGACCATGACTCTGTCAGATGTCATGAACAATACGGCGACGGCTGTGATCGCGGCGCCGATCGCGATCGAGATCGCGGCGCGACTCAATGTCGCCCCGGACCCGTTTCTCATGGGTGTCGCCGTTGCGGCGTCCTGCGCTTTTCTGACGCCCATCGGGCACAAGAACAACACGCTGATCATGGGGCCGGGAGGGTATCGATTCGGCGACTACTGGCGCATGGGACTGCCACTGGAAATCCTGATCGTCGTTATTGGCGTGCCGATGATCCTGCTCGTATGGCCCCTGTAGCTTATGTAAAGCGCATGTCGCAAAACGCTGAACCAAGCGTCAAAAAGTGACAATCGTCGCGCAGCAAAATGGGACGCAGGTCACGCGACAACGGCGTAAATGCCTGAAATAGAAGATAATTGACATAAGGCGAGTACCGCTGAAGGGTTGGCACACGGCTTGCACTCCGTATAGGTAACAGGCAACACGGAGATGGACCATGGCGAGAGACACAATTCAGGATTGGACAGACAGCGTTGTGCTCTTGAAATTCGACGAACACAAGGACGTCAAGTACCAGGTGTATCGTGACGACAAAAGGCACTTCCTCGAGATGCGCGATCCCGAGGATTCGCACATCCATACGCTCGAGCTGCCCGACGGCATGAAGCTCGACAGGACCAGTTACGAGGTGCTCTTGCGATACGTCCTGCTCGACGTCGTTGCGGCGTGACCGCTTATTCTGACAGGGTCAGAGAAGCTGTCACATCGGGACGAAAAATCGAAGCGATAAAGTTGCTCAGGGAAGAGACCGGCATGGGCCTCAAAGAGGCCAAGCATGCCGTTGAGGCGCTCGAACGGTCATTGGGATTGCCGCCGGCGAAAACAGGCTGCTCCGGGTTGCTGACGCTTGTCGGCCTTGTAATTGCAGGCCTGCTCATTTTCCGCTATTACTCGGCCTGACCCTCAACAGCCTGCCACACGCGTAGCGAGTTTTCACCGAGGATCTTGCGAATGTCCGCGACGGTGTAGCCGCGTTCCATCAACCCCTGTATGAGATTCGGGTAGGCCGAGGCGTCTTTCAGGCCGACCGGCAACGAGTCGCCGACGCCGTCGTAGTCGGAGCCGATTCCGACGTGATCGACACCGCCAGTCAGAGCAACGACACGATCGAAGTGATCGAGCACGTCGTCGAGTGATGCGAACGGAAACGGACCGTGTCGCTCCGCGTAGATGTCCGGAAACTCATTGTCCAGGTGCTCTTCCGTCAGCTGCGGATTCGAGGCCAGGTATTCGCCGCGGGCCGCCCTGCGGGCGTCGCCGTAATCCCGCGATTTTTGCGAGATAAAACTCGATCCGAAATTAATCTGTATCACGCCGCCGTTTTCCGCGAGCGCAACGATCATCTCGTCGCTCATGTTGCGCTCGAATCCGGGCGTGAAATGGCGAGCTGAAGAGTGCGATGCGAAAACGGGAGCTGAGGAGTGTTCGATGATCTGCCAGAAGGCCTCGTCGGACACGTGGCTGACGTCTATCATCATGCCGAGCCGGTTCATCTCACGAACGACTTCGACGCCGAATTCGCTAAGGCCATTCCATTGCCGGTTCTCGTCGTATGACGAGTCGGAAATGTGGTTCGACAGGCTGTGCGCGAGCGTAACGTAGCGAATACCGCGTCCGTAGAAGTGCCGCAGGTTTGCGAGGTCGCCCTCGATCGGTGAGCCGTTCTCCATGCCCATCGGCAGGGACATCAGGCCAGTCTCAAAATGCTCCCGCACGTCGGCAACCGTCAGTGCGATGGCAAACTTGTCCGGAGCTTGCGAGACGAGGCCTTCGACCAGGTCGATCAGTGAATCTGCAACTTCTTTGCTGCGACCCTCCGCTTCCAGCGATGCAGGCGTATAGATCGACATGAACGGCGCGTTGAGTCCGCCGGCAATGGCGCGCGGATAATCGAAGTCGCCATCTTCGGTCGCCACCGTGACGTCTGCCGGGCGGCTCTCCAGCCGGTAGGGCACGTCCACATGTGTATCGACGATGATGCTCGAATCGGCGATCTGTTGTGCACTCACGGTGGGGTCGACGTCCGGTGCAGGCTCTTTGCCGCAGCCGGACAGCAGTGCAACGGCGGCGGCCGTGCAGATCAGTTTTTGACTCATAAACGGATATTTAGCTGGTCGAAAGGGTCGAAGATTGTAACAATAGGAATGCGCCTTTGTTGTTTAATTTTGAGTGTCTTACACGGGAGCAACGCAATGACTGACCAGAACCCACCGGCAGATGATGTATTCGTCAACGACTCTGGAACCGGCAAGCCGATCGAGGAGAACCTCAAATCCAGGGCAACCTGGACACGCCTGCTGTTCATGGTTATCGCTTGCGTCCTGATCAGCATCGCAAGCTTCGTCGGTAGTTTTGTCGTGATTCTCGGCTTTCTCTGGCTCCTGTTCACGGGCGAAGTCAACCAGCAGATTCGCCAGGTAGGGCAGAGTATTGCGGCTTACGTTTACGAGATCATTCGCTACCTGACGTTCAATACGGAGCAAAGGCCGTTCCCGATGGGCGGCGACTGGCCGTCGGGCAGCGCAGACTAAGCATGGTCTAGACCGAAAGTTCGCGCTGGCCTGGCTGCCAGTGCGTGAGATTGACGTGGGCGCCGCCCACGCCCAGGGCGCGTACCCATTTCGCGGCCGCGTCGAGCGTCACCCAGGTGCGAACTTTTCCCTTGCGAGTCTCGGCCGTAATGGGTCCATTGGGCGTCTTTGCCTCAACGTGGAAACGCGCTCCGCTTGCAATGATGTTGATGTTCTTGACAGCGCCCGCAGCCACCATCGCCTTCAACAATCGTTCATCCATTCGCGTTCCCCCGCATGAGTCCTGGTTTTTCCGGGATAGATATACCCGCCTGTTCGCAGTGACGGCGGATCAGCATCTCGACCATATTTGCGACGCTGCGGTGCTCCCTGGCGGCCGCCTCGCGCACGGCTTCCTTGATGCCGGGCTCGATGCGCAGGTTCAGTGTCGAGATCTTGGTCTTTGCCATGCGTTACATTGTATACAACTATAAACGGAAAAGTAACGTACGTTGCGAGGCCTAATTTGAATGCGCAGTGCTGCAGCTCGGCGGTTATAATCGAGCCTCGATGCGTCAGGGGGCGCAGTCTCGGAGGAGAACAGTCATGGAATTCGAACAGACCGTATTCATGATCTGCATGTTTCTGGGCGTTGCGTCTGTCGCGCTCATTGCATTCACGCTGCTGGCGATCGTGCTCGGCAAAGTAAAAGTCTGAAGAGACGTTGCGCCAGGCCATCGAGATCATCAGTGTCAACGTCGGCGAGGCTGAGACCATCAGTCATGGCGAACGGGTCCTGACGACGGGTATCTGCAAACATCCCAAGGCCGGTCCGGTCTCAGTAGGAGAGCTTGGTCTGCAGGGCGACCAGATACTCGACACCAGGCATCATGGCGGCAAGGATCAGGCGGTTTACGTTTACCGGCAAGAGGACTACGAGTGGTGGTCGACCGAGACCGATCTCGACGTCGAGCCGGGCCTGTTCGGCGAAAACCTGACGATCAGTGGCCTTCCGGGCGACATGGTGATCGGCGACCGGCTTCTGGCAGGCGACGTCGTACTCGAGGCGACCTCAGCGCGAATTCCCTGCGGCACCCTGGCAACGCGCGTAAAGGACAGTGGCTTCGGCATGGCTTTCAGGAAAGCAGAGCGTCCCGGTATCTACTTTCGCGTCCTCAATCCGGGGACAGTCACGGCAGGTGATGCCGTCGAGATGGTGGAGTGCGGTTCGACGAGTGTCACGGTTCTTGACCTGTTTCGCTTTGCCTACGAGACGAGCCACGAAGCCGAGAACCTGCAACGCATTCTCGACGCGCCGATAGCAGAACGTATCAGGGACCAGGTCGAGGTCGCCTTCGAAGCGACACAGAAGGATTAGGTCGCTTCCGAGCTAGTCCGGTCGATCAGGCTGCTCCAGTCACCCGTGGCGCGCGGCCGCACGGTGGTTCACTGACGCTCAGGAATCCCGATCAGGACGGTGCCCACTTCGAGTGCCAAATCCCGTTTAATTTGACATAAGCTGGACCATTGGCTTCTTCGATGTCGATAAATCAATAACTTACACGCGTGCGCGTGATAGCGTCTTGCCTTTCTGACCAATAGATATCAAAATGATATCAAAATAGACGTCGAGAGGAGAGGCAAATGATTCACGAACAGACCAAAAAAGTTCCATCAGGGTACATTGCGATAGTCCTGCTGACGGCGGCGCAGGTGCTCTTCGGCTACCTCGTGTTTACATCCTTGCGGTCTTTTTCGTTCGGTGCAGCGATCGCGGCAATTCTCGGATCGGCCGTTGTCATCGTCTGCTGGGTCGGACTCTTCATGGTGCATCCGAACGAAGCCAAGGTGCTGCAACTGTTCGGCAAGTATGTCGGAACCACGCATGAGCCCGGTCTTAAATGGGCCAATCCGTTCTTCCAGAAGACAGCCGTGTCGACGCGTGTGAGGAACTTCGAGAGTGGCCAACTGAAGGTGAACGACTCCCACGGGAGTCCAATAGAAATTGCAGCCGTTGTTGTCTGGAAAGTGTTTGATACAGCCGAGGCGTTGTTCGAAGTCGATGACTATGAGCAGTTCGTACAGATTCAGAGCGAGTCGGCGCTGAGAAATCTCAGCACGACGTTCCCTTACGAACCTCATGAAGGCGAGGGCACGGCGCTCAGGAGTCACCCAACCGAGATCGCACAAGCGTTGCGTGAGGAAATCCAGGACAGGCTCGAAAAGGCAGGTGTAACGGTCATTGAGGCACGTATCAGCCACCTGGCGTATGCGCCTGAAATTGCCAATGCGATGCTGCGGCGCCAGCAGGCGTCGGCCATCATCGCCGCGCGTACGCAGATCGTGCGCGGAGCCGTCGGCATGGTTGAAATGGCACTCGACGAGCTGCGCGATCATTCCGTCGTCGACCTGGACGAGGAGCGCAAAGCGGCAATGGTCAGCAACCTGCTCGTTGTCCTGTGCGGTGAAGAAGGTGCGCAGCCGGTTCTGAATACGGGTTCCCTGTATACCTGATCAGCAGACGGCAGCAACTATGGCCAACCGCAAATCCTTCGCGTTGCGCATCGATGCGAAAACCCTCGAAGCAATGCAACGCTGGGCGAAAGACGATCTGCGCAGTCTCAATGCGCAGATCGAATTCGTCTTGCGGGGTGCCTTACGCAAAGCGGGCCGGTTACCGAGTCCCGAGCGGCCCGGCGACGACGAAAAGGGTGATA
>Ga0265303_10001580_pt1 | contig 14101 bp, 10 predicted proteins | sample Helome_2_FD_192494 | JGI IMG/M metagenome (GOLD analysis project Ga0265303, IMG submission 192494) | Marine sediment microbial communities from subtidal zone of North Sea - Hel_20160317 (Illumina Assembly) | ecosystem: Environmental > Aquatic > Marine > Subtidal zone > Sediment ... | reverse complement strand
TGGCCAACACGCTCGAAGGCCTGGAAGAAGATATTGAGGAAGAGACCGGCGTGACGGTGCGCATGCCGCTCGATGTCAAGGGTGCTGATATACTGCTGGTGACACCCTCGGCTGATTTTTTTGCCGAGCCCCATGTCGATGGCCTGATCGGTTATGCCAAGGTGTTTCACCAGGCCGGATTGAGCTGGACGCTCTCCAGCTATGCGAGCGAGGCTGCCAATTTCGGTATGTTCATCGGCTCTTATGAAAACATGCAGGTGCTGGCGCTACGTATTCGGGAAGCCGCGCTCGAGCTCGGTGTCAAGCGCATCATCTTCGGCGAGTGCGGGCATGCCTGGCGAGTCGCCTATAATTTTCTCGACACGCTCGCAGGGCCCTTCGATTTTCTCGATCGCAATTACCCGATGCCCCAGCATATCTGCGAAGTTACCTACGATTTACTGCAGCGCAAGGCACTCAAAATGGATCCGTCGGTCAATGACGACATGGTGCTGACCTTCCATGATTCCTGCAATATTGCGCGCGGCTCGCGCATGGGTGACTTCGAAGGCGGTCAATTCGTGATTCCACGCGAGGTCATCAAGGCCAGCTGCAATCATTTTGTCGATATGCCCAGCGATACGGTAAAAGAGGCCACCTTTTGCTGTGGCGGTGGTGGCGGCCTGTTGACCGACGACCTGGTTGAATTGCGCGTCAAGGGCGCCCTACCGCGTATGGAAGCACTGCAGCAGGTCGTGGAACACCACGGTGTCACTCACCTGGCGGCAATCTGTGCGATTTGCAAAAGCCAGTTCAGCAAGATTCTGCCCTACTACGGGTTCGAGATGGACCAGGTTGTCAGCATTCACCAGTTAGTCAGTAACGCCATCCAGTTGGGTGGCGAACATTAGAACTAGATAGTTTTCAGGAGAAGTAACATGGCAGCGTCAGAAGAGGAAGTGAACAAGAAGCTCACCTTTAGATTGTATGAAGATGGTGTGCACCGCTGGCGTTCGCAGGGCGAGAATATCTTTAACGAGGATACGACTTACAAATGTCCGACCTACGTCCATCGCACACCCCCCTGCCAGGGCAGTTGCCCCTCTGGCGAAGATGTCCGCGGCTGGCTGAACATCGTGCGTGGCATCGAGCTCCCGCCCGAAGGTGTGAGCATGCAGGAATATGCGTTCCGCCGTTCCACCGATGCCAATCCGTTTCCATCAATGATGGGACGTGTCTGCCCTGCCCCCTGTGAACAGGGATGCAATCGTAACAACGTCGACGACTTTGTCGGTATCAATTCGATCGAGCAATTTATCGGTGATTCCGCCAAGAGCGAAGGCTATAAATTCGGTGACCTGCCCGCGGTTGGGAAACACCGGGTTGCGATCATCGGTGGTGGACCTGCGGGACTTGCCGCGGCTTACCAGTTACGCCGTAAAGGCATTGGCAGCACTATTTTCGACGATCATGACGAGCTCGGAGGCATGTTCCGCTATGGTATCCCCGGCTATCGTACACCGCGTGACTTCCTCGACCACGAAATCAATCGCATCATGGAAATGGGTCATATCGATACCCGCATGGGTACGCGCGTCGGACGCGACGTTAACATCGAAGAAATCGAGCAGGAATTTGACGCGGTGTTATGGTCGATCGGCTGCCAGTCCGGGCGTGGGCTGCCGCTTGAGCACGGCGACGCGCCTAACTGTATTTCCGGCGTTGCCTTCCTGGAGGCATTTAATAAAGGTGCATTACAGGTTACCGCCGACCGCGTGGTTTGTGTTGGCGGTGGCGACACCTCGATTGACGTGGTATCGGTAGCGCGCCGCCTCGGCAAGGTCGACTCGCTGCCAAAAGAACAGATGACCGAGTTTGTCGTGGGCGGATTTACCGCGCATGATTCAGCTTACGCCGCATCGAGACAGGGTGCCGATGTTACGCTGACGTCGCTGTTCGAGAAAGCCGAAATGACCGCTACCGAGCACGAGGTCGAAGATGCGATGCGCGAAGGCGTCAGGATTCTCGACGGCGTGATGCCAATCGAAATTATCATTAATGGTGAGGGCCGCGCGACCGCGTTAAAACTCGCCAAGTGCACCATCGAAGATGGCGCGCCCACACCGGTTGAAGGGAGTGAATTCGAAGTCGAGTGCGATTTAATTGTATCCGCGATCGGCCAGGGTGGGGACCTCCGCGGCATCGAGGAAATGGGTAATGAGCGCAACCTGATGAATGCAGACAAGTTTTTCCAACATCCTGATAAGCCGGGCCATTTCGTCGCCGGCGATATTATCCATCCGCACCTGTTGACGACTGCCATTGGTCATGCTTCGATCGCTGCCGACAGCATTGAGCGTTATCTTGGCGGCGCCGAATTCGATAAGCGGCCAAAAGTCGACGTGCATCATTTTAACCTGCTCAACAAGCTCAAGGAGGTCGATCTCGCCCCGACCGAGTTTGAGCACGAAGGAACCTGGGGCACTGCCGATGCGAAATTCGCGGTACACAATTACGAGGATCGAGGCGCCAACGAAATAATTTCGTCGGAGCGCCTGTTTCTGTCGCACTTCAATTACGAAGCACGCCATTTGCGCGAACAACATGGGCCCGATTCAGAACATGTACTCGGCGATTTTGACGAACGCGTCAAGTGCCTGAGTGAAGAACAGGCGGTCGAGGAAGCGAGTCGTTGCATGAGCTGCGGCATGTGTTTCGAATGTGACAATTGCGTCATTTACTGCCCGCAGGATGCGGTTTACCGGGTCAAGAAAGAAGACAAAACTATGGGGCGTTATGTCGCAACCGATTACACCCGCTGTATCGGCTGTCATATTTGTGCCGATGTATGTCCGACCGGCTACATCGATATGGCACTGGGCGATCACTGACGATTACGCTGGTGCAGAATTTCACTTCATTACCACGCTGTCTGATGCTGGCTTGCCTGCTCGGCGTTCTGCCCGGTGGTGGCGTAATAGCCGCGGACGCGACCGCATCGAGTTTTGGTGAGGTCATGATCCCGTCACCAGCAAAACCAGCCGATGCCAACACCTGCGTCGAACCGGTCGAAGTGATGCGTCGCGATCACATGAAATTCCTGATGCATCAGCGTGACGCCACCGTGCTGAACGGTGATCGCGAGACAAAGTACAGCCTCGTTGGCTGTATGGATTGCCACAATCCGGCCAGCGTGAGCGAGGAAATCATCCGTTATGAAAACCCGAAGCACTTCTGTGCCGAATGTCATGCCTATGCCAGCGTCAAGATCGACTGCTTCGAATGTCATGCTGACCGGGGGTTGGCTCGTTCCGAACAGAGCAGTCTGACTCTGAACGCTCAATCCCGAGCACTTTCGGCACATACATTCAGTCACAAACTGGAACAAACTCGTGGCGACTGAACTCGACAATATCGAACTGCGACCGGCGCGCCGCAAATTTCTCAAAAGTGCCGCGGCACTCGCGACCACACTGATCGCGCCCGGAATTATTCTTTATAAAACCGGTCACGCCAGTAACACATCGAACAAAAATCCCCGCTGGGGACTGTTGATCGATACCAATGCCTTGAGCGAGTCTGACGTCGACGCCTGCGTCAGTGCCTGCCAACGCGAACATGGTTGGGAATCCGACCCTAATTCCCGAACCGATGCGCAATGGATTCGCAAGGTCAAACTCACCGATCCCGAATCGGGGCATCAACGTTTTCTACCCATGATGTGCATGCATTGTGAGAATCCGCCCTGCGTTGATGTCTGCCCGACCGGCGCCTCATTCAAACGCGACGACGGAATTGTACTGGTCGACAAGCATACCTGTATCGGCTGTCGTTATTGCATGATGGCCTGCCCCTACAAGGCGCGCTCGTTCATCCACGAAACTCTCAAGGACCAGCTCCCTGTCGCACCGCGCGGCAAGGGTACGGTTGAATCCTGTACCCTGTGTGTGCACCGTATCGATCGCGATGGCAGCAATGCGGTACCCGCCTGCGCCGAAGCGGTCAACCAGGGAGACCGAAAGGCCATCTGGTTTGGTGACCTGCATGATCCGCAAAGCGAGATTTCACAGCGTTTACAGGCGCTAGGCGCCGTTAAACTGCGGGCCGATATGGGACTGAACCCCGGCGTTCGCTACCAGGGGTTATGAAGATGCAGTCATCAATGCGCTATGCCGAGATCAAAACCAGCACACCCAATTACTGGGGAATCCTGGTTGTGCTTGCCGTGATTGCGCTAGTTGGATTTGCCGCGGCGCACCACATGGACACGGAAGGTCATCACATCACCGGCATGACCAACCAGGTTGTCTGGGGTCTGCCCCATGTATTCGCGATCTTTTTAATTGTCGCAGCTTCCGGGGCGCTTAACCTGGCATCGATCGCTTCGGTCTTCGGCAAACAGGATTACAAGCCACTGGCACGTTTCTCGGCGGTGCTGTCGATCGCATTACTGGTTGGTGGGCTGGCAATTTTATTGCTCGACCTGGGACGCCCGGATCGCCTTATCGTGGCGATGACCTATTATAATTTCAAATCGATTTTCGCCTGGAACATCATTCTCTACACCGGATTCATCGTCATCGTGCTGACCTATCTATGGCTGATGATGGAGCGGCGTATGCATAGATGGAGCAAACCGGCGGGTTTAGTGGCCTTTATCTGGCGCCTGATCCTGACCACTGGTACCGGCTCGATTTTCGGCTTCCTGGTAGCGCGCGAGGCCTATGATTCTGCCCTGCTCGCGCCGATGTTCATCGTCATGTCATTCGCTTTCGGCCTGGCGATTTTCATCATGCTGTTGATGCTGAGTTTCAAGCTCGATCGACGCGAGCTCGACGACTCGCACCTGCAACGATTGCGAAAATTGCTGGGACACTTTACCGCGGCAGTACTTTACTTCGTGATTGTATTCCATCTGACCAAGTTATATGGAACCCAGAACCATGACTTCGAACGCTTCATTCTGCTCGACGGCGGTGTTTACACCTTGATGTTCTGGTTTTTCCAGATAGGGCTCGGCAACCTGTTACCATTGGCAATGTTATATGCGCCTGGCCTGCAACGCTCGAATCCGGCCCTGGTGATCGCCAGCCTGCTGGTTATCGTCGGTGCCTTTGCCCAGCTATACATCATCATCGTCGGCGGACAGGCCTATCCGCTGAACATTTTCCCGGGTTATATCGTAGAAAGCAGATTCTTCGATGGTGTAATCAGCGAATATACTCCGAGCCTGTGGGAGTTTCTGCTCGGTATTGGCGGTGTCACCAGCGCGGTGTTGATCGCACTGCTTGGCATTCGGGTGCTGCCCATCATGCCTGAAGGCCTGCCGGCCGAGGTAAAATAAGCGATGGCTTCGCTATTTCTATCCGCGGCACACAAATCATCGGGTAAAACCACGCTCAGCATCGGCCTGTGTGCGGCCCTGGTCAAACGCGGCCTCGATGTGCAGCCTTTTAAAAAGGGCCCCGACTATATTGACCCGATCTGGCTCGGGATGGCTGCCGGGAAACCCTGTTACAACCTTGACTTTTTCGTCGCCGGCAGACAGGAAACGATTGACGACTATTGTTACCGCGGGCAGGCAGCCGATATTTGCCTGATCGAAGGCAACAAGGGACTGCATGACGGGCTCGACCTCGACGGCAGTAATAGTAATGCGGCGTTGGCAAAGGCACTGCAAACCCCGGTGATCATGGTTGTCGATGCGCGTGGCACCATGCGCGGTATTGCGCCCCTGTTAATCGGTTACCAGGTGTTCGACGAAGAAGTCAACATCGCCGGTGTCATCGCCAACATGACCGGCGGCAAGCGACACGAATCCAAACTGCGCGCGGCGGTCGAAGAATATACCGACATCCCGTTTTTGGGAGCAGTTGAAAACGATGCCTCCATCGGCCTGAATGAGCGTCATCTCGGGTTGATTCCCGGCTACGAGGACCCTGATTCCAGGCAGAAGATCAACACTATTGCCGGCGCGGTCAGCGATAGCGTCAACCTGGATAAACTGGTTGAAATAGCGCAACAGGCAAAACCGGTTAAGCCGGCAACATCGCCATTACTGCGCAAACCTGAATTTACCGGTTTGCGTATCGGCATTGCACAGGACAGCGCATTCGGCTTTTATTACCCCGGTGACCTCGAAGCATTCCGTCAGGCAGGCGCCCAACTGGTTTCGATCGACACGGCCCGGGATCAATCCCTGCCCGCTATCGATGGGCTTTTCATCGGCGGTGGCTTTCCCGAGCGCCATGCGGCAACTCTCGCCGCCAATAGCGCAATGCGCGATTCGATAAAAACCGCGATCGAAGCCGGCCTCCCCACCTACGCGGAATGCGGTGGCTTAATGTACCTGTCAAAGAGCCTGACCTGGAATGAAACCTGCTATGACATGGTCGGCGTGCTCGACGCGAAGTCGGTCATGCATGAAAAACCCCAGGGCCGTGGCTACGTTAAACTCGGCGAAATCGAAGGTCAGCACCCGTGGACCTTACAACGTAAGCCCGGCAATGATTTACATGCGCATGAATTTCATTATTCGGCGCTACAGGGATTACCCGAAGACGGCGTATATGCCTACCAGGTCCTGCGAGGCAATGGAATCCAGCACCAGCATGATGGATTCGTCTTTAAGAATTTACTCGCTTCCTATACCCATCTACGCGATACCGCGGCGAATCCCTGGGTTAAACGCTTTTTACACTTTGTGCAACTCAACAAGGCATCGTCTGTAACCGATGTCGCCAATGCCCTGTAATCGCCACTATGATTAGTCTCTCTACCACGGCCCTGGAACAGATAAAGCTTTCCGCGAACCAGGATGATAATCACTCGCTGCCGTTGCGTATCGCGATCAAGGAACAGGACGACGGCAGTTTTCACTATGCCATGGGATTCGATAAGCAACGGCTACCGGGCGACAACTTTCTGAATTTTGACGGTGTCAACCTGGTTGTCTCCGAGGGCAGCAAGAATCTCGCGGAGGGTATGACCATCGACTTTGTCGAGCTGGAGCCCGGCAAACCCGAGTTTATTTTCCTCAATCCTAATGACCCTACCTATGTCCCACCCCGAAATTAACAGTTCCGGTAGGCAGGTTCGCTCGATCGGTTAAATCGGTATACTGGCAAGAATAAGGAAGCAATGAAACCGTCTTATTCGACCGATATTTTCGCTATGTCTGGACACGATCCACATTTGCAACGCAAGACCAACCTGTTCAATGCATGGTTTGTCAGGCTTGATAAGGAAAAACGTAACCTTTTGAAAAGCGGCAGGTTTCGCCTGTTATTCCTGTCGTTTTCACTTCTGATTTTATTACTGCTTAACCTGGTTGGGGTGGTAAAACCCGACAGTTCCCTCGCCATCAGCTTAAAAGATTACGTCGTCTGGATGCATGCTTTGGGAATCGTACTGTTGATCCTGCTATTCTGGGAAATCTGGCGTGAACTATTGCAGCCGCTGTTGCGACTGTGCGACTGGGCGGATTTGATGCGCGGCGTCAATCTCGATGCACAGGTGGAACTAAGTGGCGATAGTGATTTTTCCGAGCTGGCCCGCGACATCAACATGCTCGGTAATATGATTAATCAACTCTCGCGCAATACCGAGATCCAGCTGCAAAAACATACCGACTACATCACGCGCGAGTCGAGGTCACTGGCGATACTTTACGATGTCGCTTCCAGCATAAACGCCTCGCGTGACCTTAACGAGGTGTTCGAGAAATCGCTCGAATCCCTGTGCAAAAACTTAAACGCCAGCGCCGGAATTATTCGCCAGTTTATAGGCAAAAACAAAAAAGATGTTGTCGCTTCGTGTGGCAACATCAATCATACCTTCCTCGCCAGCGCCGATCACTTTCTATCAATTGATTATCCCTCTAAAGATATTAAGCTCGATCGTATTTACCGCATCGACAGCCTTAACCATGAAACCGTGTTTGGTCCCGATAGTACAGATCATCAGGAGAAGGTACGGGTGCTGTCGATATTGCTGCAGTATCGCGAAGGCATACTCGGTGCGATTCATTTATTTTTCCAGGATGATAGCTCGGTCGATCTCGAGGACTACAGCGAGCTACTGCTCAGTATTGGCCAGCACCTCGGCAGCGCGGTGGAGAAGTTTCGCCTGCTCGAGGAAGAAAGTGAATTGCTGGTAATGCAGGAACGAACCCGGCTGTCGCATGAACTGCATGATTCACTGGCACAAACCATCGCCAGTTTGCGTATCCAGATCCGCGTCATCGATGAAACCTTTCATTCGAATGATGAAAAAGCCATCTGGCACCAGATGGAACGCATCGAGTACACCATCGATCAGGCCAACCACCAGTTGCGCGAATTGATTGCCCATTTTCGGGTGCCCATTCATGGGCAGGGCCTGATCCCTTCAATCGAGGAGAACGTTCGCCGTACCCAGGAAGAAATGGGTATTCCCGTCTATTTTCAGAATGAATGGCCGGAGCAGGATTTTACCCCGGAAGTCGAACTCAATGTGCTGCGCATTGTTCAGGAATGCCTGGTCAATATCCGTAAGCACAGTCAGGCCGAAGTCGTTCGAGTATTGCTCAGTTACCGGGAAGGCAACAATATCGTGTTAATCGAGGATGACGGTATTGGATTCGAGGAATCGTCGATCGTATCCGAAGGGGGTCAGCACCTGGGCCTGAATATATTGCGTGACCGCGCAAGTGAAATTAATGCCAGCATCGGTATCGAAAGTGAGCCCGGTGACGGTACCCGAATTCATTTGCAGTTCAAAGTCGAGCCTGCAAAGGCGTTACTCGAATCAACCGGCTAACGAAATGGCGAAAAGAATTTCTCTTTCACGTGCGGCTCGTCTTGTCGGGGTAAAACGGGGAGTCCTGCAACAACAAATCAGGTCGGGTGAGTTGCAAACCTTCGAAGGTGAAATTGTACTGTCAGACCTGCTGCATGCTTATCCGGACGCGCAGATCGAGGATTCAAGCATGCTCGAAAGGGTTGAGCAAATCATGGAACAGGCGACTTTTATCAATCCTGATAGCATCGCGCGCAAACCTGACAATGTGGCCCTGACCGCGCGCATCATGTCGTTAAGCGAGAACCTGTCACGGCAAAAACGAATGCTTGATCGATACCAGCGCTTCAGCGATGAACTGCGCGCTGAAATAAACAGGCTCGAGGCGCAGCCCGATGCGATGCAACAACTGGGTTCCTGGGTCGATGAAGCCACGGCCAGAATTTCGACGGACGATGATACAATAGATCAACCATTTGTTAACGAAACCTTTTTGCGCGTTATGTCGGCACAGGCAACAGTCATTCCCAGTGGTCACGAGTTCTTCGTTGAGGGTGCTGAATCTATTCTGGAAGCTGGCCTGCGCGGGGGACTGGCGCTCAACTATGGATGCAGTAATGGCAACTGCGGCCTGTGCAAAATCCGGGTAGTGTCTGGGGAAACCCGGAAAATAAAACATCACGATTATGTCCTTAGCGAGGCCGAAAAAGGTATTGGTTATGTCCTGGGTTGCTGCAATACAGCGGTATCCGATGCCGTGCTTGAGGCCGACGAGGCGCAGAGCACCAACGATATCCCGACCCAGAACATTCCAATCAGGATAAAGAAAATCGATCATCCCGACGCGGAGGTCTTAATCGTCAGCACGAGGACGCCGCGCACCAGTCGTTTGAGGTTTCTTGCGGGTCAGCGCGCAACGCTTTCGATCGACCAGGTGGGTTCGGGGTTTTATCCGATTGCAAGCTGCCCCTGTGACGATATGAATTTACAGTTCCATATCGGACTGGATAAACAGGATCCTGTCGCGACCTACCTGGATGAATCTGCAAAGGCAAACGACCTGTTAACACTGGAAGGACCGGTTGGCTCATTTGTACTCAACGAGAACTCCTCCAATCCCCTGGTGTTCATCGCCGAGGGCATCGGATTTGCGTCCATAAAAGGCCTGATCGAACACGCCATGGCGCTCGATGTTGCGGAAAAGATTTTCCTGTTCTGGATTGCCGGCAGCGGCGATTCCCACTATCTCAACAATCTTTGTCGAGCCTGGAATGATGCACTGGACAACTTCGAATACGTCCCGCTCGACGCTGAAGCGGCCGTGCATCCTGGAGACAGCATCCTCCAACGGCTAAAACAGGATGATCCAACCGATTTCGATTATTACCTCTGCAGTGGTGATAAAATTCGGGCCGGCGTGGAGCAATTTGTTGATACGCAGGCGATTCCGAGACAACAGGTTATGTTCGAGACCCTATAGATAAAAGGATTACTATCGTGAGTTTAAAAGTCTTACTAGTCGACGATCACATGCTGTTTCGTGAAGGCCTGATCAGCCTGCTGCAGCGGCGTAATATCGAGGTTCTCGCTGCAGTCGGTGACGGCAACGAGGGCATCAAGCTGGCGCAGGAATTAAAACCAGATATCATCCTGCTCGATAAGCGTATGCCAGTCATCGACGGTATCAGCGTGTTGAAGCACTTAAAAAAGATCGGCCTGACGATGCCGATCGTGATGTTAACGACAAGTTCGAACGAGCAGGATCTACTCGACGCACTCAAGGCAGGCGCAAGCGGCTACCTGCTCAAGGACATGGAACCCGACGGACTGGTATCGGCGTTACGCGATATCCACGTCGGCAAAACCGTGGTGGCGCCGCCACTAACCTCGGTGCTGGTGCGTTTCGTCAAGGGTGATATGACGGTTTCGCAATCGAAGGGACCGTTCAGTGAGCTAACCCCGCGGGAAAGCGAGATCCTCGAACTGATGGCCGAGGGCCAGGGTAACAAGCTGATTGCCCGCAACCTCGGTATATCGGATGGAACCGTAAAGTTGCATGTCAAGGCAGTACTCAGGAAGCTTAATGTGCATTCACGCGTCGAAGCCGCGGTCATGTACATCGAGCACAAGCACCGTGTCGAGGACCCGGTCGAAGAATAGCTGCAGGCGAGCTACCACTTGACAGAGTAGTTGAACTGCAGTATCCAGGCCTCGACATCTGGAAACAGGTCCTGCTGTGTCAGCTGCCCAATTGCCTCTGAGGGCGACGACTCGCCGGTTTGCAGATAGTATTCGAGCCTTGCGGACCAGGCATGATTGTCGTCAATATCTCTACCTAGCTTAATACCCACCGTCGTTGTCTCCAGTTCACCCAGTCGATAATCAGCGCTCACAAATTCCGGTACTGTCTCGCTATCAAGCAGGAAATAACGATAGAAATCAGCTGTGGTTTGTTCATAAAAACGTAGATGCGGCTCAATAAAGTAACCATTATCAATTTTGTATCGATAAGTGAAATCAAAAGTATGCGAATCAATCTCCCAGTCGTCGGTCATGTACCGATAGGAAGCGGTGAATATGTCATCGTTCCCCAGGGTCTTTTTATACTTACCAAAAATACTCTGGCGGGACCGGTTGTCAGGACGGCTTTCGAATAGCTGGTTGATCGGTTCTCCCGTATCGTCGACGACACTGACAAACTTGTAGGGATCCGTCATGTATCCATCCGAGTCACTCAAAGAGAGATTAATCTGGAACAGGCTGGATCGATCGATCACCTGGGTTACCCCGAATATCAGGTCCACCACATCCCGGGATTCGGTGCCTCCCATGGTACGCTGATCAACCATGCTGCTGAGAGGAAACGGGGTTCCGCCAATGGGATCAATCTCATCATGTTCCAGGTTGATACCGTAGGTCAGCGTCGTGTTTTTCTGGTTCATGTCATGCTGCCAGCGGGCATTGCCGCTTAGCGAAAAGAAATCGTTTTCAGTAGAAACGTTAAAACCCAGGTTGCGTCGATTGTTACGATCGACAGGCTTTTCCCAGTTCATGCTAAAACTGACGCGTTCATCCTCGAAGGTGTCATCGAGCGGCGTTTCATTCGGGGCCACAGTGTACGAGCTGCCCCCACCTCTGTCGTCATCGTCATCGTCATCGTCGTCATCGTCATCGTCGTCATCACCTCCCCCACCCGAAGGCGTGGTAAAGGTCTGCACCTGGGTGGAAGGCACGGCACCGTTGGCTGACGCCCCAGTCAAAATATCCACGACAATTTTCATCGACACGGTTTCATCATCACCGAGGTCCCTGGTTGCACTGATAACCGGCTCAACGGCCGATACCCGGTCGATTTCGCTATAGAACAGTATCGCACTATCGACATCCCATTCGCTGGTATCCGCCTGGCTTGTGGTACCAAGTAGTGAACAGGTAGCTGCAGATAGTAGACCGGCAATTTTCCTTTTACCTGGTTGCATCCGTAACCTCCCCCTGCAAATCTTTGGCCATTACTCGATGCTTCCTTACTGAAATAAAAGTGTCGGCATGGAAAGGATCAGGCCGATCCTCAGGTTACTAATTTCAAAAGTCACAATTCGAACCCTCATACAAATGAACGAGAGTTCAGACTAACGACAGAACCTTAAGGCAGTCTTAAATCCGGATTAAACATTTGCTGATGCCCTTTTTACGGCAATTTGACCCAGGACAAAATCCGGGTATTCGGCGCAGGGTAAGCTGAAATTAATTTCCAGAGGAGTAATGGTTATGATGCCGATTAGCGTTGAGTTTATCGTTAAAAATGGTGATAAATCACTTAAAGAAGATAGTGTAACCTTCGGAAATCCTGAGGAATTGTTCGCCTATATAGCCCCCGGAGGGGGTTGTGAGCGCATGCCTTCCGACCTGGGGGAGATTCAGATGATCTTCCTGCCCCCGGAGCATCCAAATATCACTAATCCAATCGCAGACAAGCGCGTTACCCTGCAACTCGGTATCGTGTTCATCACCGGCCCCCTGTCGACGATAGTTCAAACCTCTCAGGAAATTATCGACAAGGTGGGGCGCGCAGAAGTGTCGGAGGCCTTTCTGGCCGTGATTGGTGCCAATTACTGACCAGCGAGATCATCACAACCTGTTATATACCATGCATCTTTTAACAGGGATGTAAGCTGCAGCTTTAGCAGGTAATATGGCGCAAAATCGGGCGTGTCATGATATCGATAGCATGACAATACAAGCGCCCTGTAACCGACGGCGAGGCAACTCCTTGAAAAGAAATATCGTCCCATGGCTAATAGCAGTCTTTGCCGCTACCTTGCTGAGCATGCCTGTGGCCACGGCGCAGACGGACCAGCCGGAGGCCACATCGGCAACGACGCAAGCTGCCGGGGCCCAGCAGACCCAGGCGATCCGCAAGCTCCTCGCGATCAAGGAGGCGTTGGAGGAAAAGCGTGAACGGATCAGGGATTTACTCGGACAACTGGAAGTCGCCGATGAAACTGACAAGGAACAGCTCAATCAACAGATCGCCACACTCCGGGAAACCATTGGCGAACTGACCAGGTCCTTCGAGAATATCGCTGTTGGTGGTGCAAATTTGCGTAACCTGGCCGATGCCGAGGACAGCGAGCTTGACTGGCGCGACGAACTGCTCCAGATCACCCGGCCACTGTTAAACAGCCTCAAAGAAGCGACCAAGAAACCTCGCCGGATCGAGGAACTGCGCAGTGAGATTAACCTGTATGAGCAACAACTGGACATCACCAGGAAAGCAACCGAATCCCTTGCATTGCTCGACCAGCACGAGATGCCGGCGGTAGTCGCCGAGGGGCTGGCTAACGTGGCAGTTTCCTGGCAGGAGCGCAGCGAGGACATCGAACGTTCCCTTGAAATCTCGCGTGTCGAGCTAGGTAACCTCGAACAGGAAAAAGTTGAATTACTCGGAACTATAAGTCGCGCCTTGAACGATTTTTTTTGGGGACGAGGGCTAACTTTACTGCTCGCTCTAGGCACCGGCTTTGTCCTGTGGTTTGCCATGCGGACGCTGCGCCGGCTGGTCAAGTCCTGGCGTCATCCTGCACAGCATCCAGATCACGCCGCAAAAATTCGCCTGCTACTTTACGGCTATCACCTGCTGACAATTCTGCTGGTCTCGATGACTGTGCTGTCGGTGTTCTATATACGCGGCGACCTGTTGTTGTTGACACTGACTATTATCGCGTTGGTCATGCTCGCTCTCGGCGCCTGGCGCTTCCTGCCGCGCTACGTCCAGGAAGCTCGCCTGTTGCTCAACATTGCCGCCGCTCGTGAGGGAGAACGCGTGATCTATAACGGACTGCCG
>Ga0265303_10001579_pt1 | contig 14110 bp, 12 predicted proteins | sample Helome_2_FD_192494 | JGI IMG/M metagenome (GOLD analysis project Ga0265303, IMG submission 192494) | Marine sediment microbial communities from subtidal zone of North Sea - Hel_20160317 (Illumina Assembly) | ecosystem: Environmental > Aquatic > Marine > Subtidal zone > Sediment ... | reverse complement strand
GAAGATCACCGAATGAGGAGCTCCAATCCTGGCGCAGGCCAGCATGGCAATCGCCAGCTCCGGAACCATGCCCATGTATATGGCGACCCGGTCACCCTTCGTGACGCCGAGGGAGCGCAATCCGTTTGCGAATCGATTGACCTCGTCGGACAGGCCGTTGTAGGTGAGCGTTCGGGTGTCGCCTGGTTCTCCGACCCAGCGATACGCCACCTTGTCTCCACCGGCGGCAAGATGACGGTCGAGACAGTTGGCCGAGATGTTCAGCTCACCATCGGTGAACCAGGTGAAGAAGGGGGGATTCGAGTCGTCGAGTCCGACGGTGGGTTCGGTAATCCAGTCGATGCGCTCGGTCGCCTGACGCATCCAGTACGCAACGAAGTCGTCGTCTGCCTCGCAGAACAGGTCCGCGGTGGCGTTCGCCTGTGAGGCGAATGCATCAGATGGGGGGAAGGTCCGCTCCTCGTGCAGCAGATTCTCGATCCCTGTGTCGCTCATGGTGCTCCTCGTCGTTCGTGCCGCCGCTGCGGTGTGGGTCGATTCTCGCGGATCTCGGATCGCCATGCGTCGTTCGGCCTCCTCGTCCTCCCGCAGGCCGACCGTCACCTAGGGGATCGGCCCCATGCTCCAGCTCGGGGTCTCAGGGGTGGCGTGGGTAGATACCCGATAGTGGCGCTACGAGGAATCCTGCACGCTGTGATCCAAGAGATGCCATGCGGCTCCGCTGGCAGTGAGGGAGGAATCACAATGCAGACCAACACGCTCCACCGGATCTACACATGGATCGGAAGCCACATTGCACCCGTCGCGATTGTTGCGCTCATCGCAGCGCTCACACTTGGCGTCGCCGGCCCCATTGTTGCCGACATGGATGAGCCGAAGTTCGAACCGTCCGGAGCCGTTTTCGAAACCTACGAGTACGTTGACGAGACGCTTCGGAGCGCTTCCACTGTCGCAACCGCCATGTGGCTCGTCGAATCGTCTGACCGTGGTGCGAACGCCCTCACGAGGGATGCTCTCCTCGAGTGGAAGACCCAGTCCGACGCGGTCCGATTGAGCGAGGTCAATGCCAGTCATCTCGTCGATCGCTTCGACACCGACACTGGTGCGACGATCCCTGGCGTGATGTCGATCGCGGACATCGTCGATGCTGCTCTGCCAGGAGGTCTCCGTGCGGCAACCGAAACGGATGTTGAGGCTGCGTTGGACGGCGTGTTCGCCAACGGTTCTCCCTTCGCGGAGATGCGGTACACCCTCTCGGAACAGGCCGAGCGAACAGCCAACGGGTGGGTGTCACCCGCATTCTCCACCCAGGTCGTCTATGACTCGAGTGGGTTCGCCGATGCCGCGGCGGAAGAGACCTGGCTCAGGGACGTTCAGGCCGAGTTTCGGGACGGTGTGACCCAGACAGACTCGATCGGCGTGACCATCGACCCGGAGCTCGTCTTTGGTGATGCAGCGCAACAGTCCGCACCTTTCATCTTTCTCGCCGTTGCGCTCATCATCCTGCTCGTCGCCCTCGTCCACCGGTCGTACTGGTCTGCCGTCGTGGTGGGCGCTGGCCTCACCGCCACTGCGCTCGCGTACTACGGGACGTCGGCGCTGCTGGGTCTGAAGATGGGTTCGATGCTGCTTGCGTTCATCGTTCCTATCGCCATGATCAGCTTCGGAGTCGACTTCTACATCCACGGCGTCGGCAGGGTGCGCGAGGCCCAGGTGGACGATGGCCATGTGGCCGACCGTGCGTATCCGTTCGGCATGACGGCGGTGTTCACTGCGATGCTTCTGGCGGTCTCGTCATCGGTCGCTGCATTCCTCGCTAACGCCGCCTCCGGTACCGAAGCGATCGTTCAGTTCGGGATCGGTGCCGCGGTCTCCCTGGTGTGGGCGTATGTGCTGCTGGGTCAGCTCGCCCCGAGAGTCACGGTTGGGCTCGAGGACTACGTCGGGAACGATCCCATCAAGGGTGTTTCGACATTCGTCTACGTTGCGGGAGCATTGGCAATGGCAATCGTGGGCGGCCTTGCGGTGGCACTTGCAGCCGTCATGCCCTCCGTCGGTGCAGCTGCACTGCTCGTCCTCGTTGGTCTGCTGATCGTGGTGCCTGCCGGACTGACCAGGCGGCGCAACCGTCGCGCAGCGCTACGAGGCGCACCTCTCGTGCACGGACACAAGGGCGCAGCCCATGGCCTCAAACCGGTCGGAATGGCCGTGGAGTTCCTTGCACGTTGGCGCTACGTCACGATCCCTGTTGTCGTTGTGGTCGGGTTGCTGGCGTTCGCACAGGCAACGACGGTGGATTCTGGGTTCCGAATCGAGGACATGCTGTCCACCGAAACGGACTTTGCCCAGTCGATCGAGCGTGTCACCGAGCACTATCCGTCCAGTGGCGAGGGGAGCTCGTACGTCTATGTGGAGGGCGACCTAACCGATCCGGACAACCTTGTAGCGATCGATGATGTCGTCGCAGAGCTGGAAGCATCCTCGGCGAAGTTCGGGACAAATGTCAGTGGTGACCTGATCGTCGGGCTCCACGCAGCAGACCTCGTCAGGATGGTCATGGCCTCTCCCGCAAGGCTCGAGATCGAGGCCACCGGTCCCTCCCTGACCGATTCCGATGGTGACCTGATACCGGACACGAAGGCTGCCGTTGCGGCCATCTACCAGCATGCGCATCGTTTTGGTGTGTTGACTCCCGAGGGCCAGCAAGCGGTGTCCGCCGAAGATGTCGGCGGTGTGCTGGCCGATCTCGGTGACAAGCAGGGCACAGCGATCGTCATCCAGGTGGGCAGCTTCACCGACGGTGAGATCATTGTGCCGGTCCACGACCAGCTCGTGGCTTCAGCCGCTGCGTTTGAGGCGACCACGACCGATATCGAAACCAGGGTGTCCGGCGACGTCATCTCGTCCTACATGAGCCTGGAGGCATTCACCCGATCGATGATCGTGTCGCTTCCGCTTGCGTTGGCTCTGGCTCTTGTCCTCGCCGCGTTCATGCTCCGATCACTGCGGTTTGCCTTGGTTTCCGTGCTCCCGATCGGCCTTGTCGTCATCGGTGTCTATGCATTCATGGCAACGTTCGGATACTCCGTCAATGTGGTGACCGCCACGATCGCTGCGATCGCCGTGGGTGTCGGGATCGACTTCTCAACCCACTTCACCGCCCGCTACAGGGAGGAGTTGGGCAGGAGCGGTGGACGTCTGGATGCCGTCCGCCGGGCCGGAACGGGCACGGGTGGGGCATTGGTGCTCTCTGCGTTGACGTCAGTGCTCGGGTTCCTCGTCATGGCGATGGCACCGACGCCGCTCTTTGCGACCTTCGGGCTGCTGACGGCCGTGATGATCGTTCTGTCCCTGCTGGTCGCGGTCCTGGTCCTGCCGAGCCTGCTCGTGTTGGTGACGCCTGCGGACCTTCCCGCTCACGAGCCGAGCTCGCCAGAGCCGAGGGAGCCTGTGAGCGTGTAGTCATTCCTGGACCCGAACGGCTGAGGCGTCCCGACCGGTCTGTGGGGCGGGCGGGACGCCTCCGCATCAGTACTTGATGAACCGCCCGATGTCGAGCTGGTCGATCAGGACTCGGTCACGGTCGATGCTTTGCGCTGGGATCGGTATTCCGCTCGCTTCGGCAACTCGGTTCATCATCTCGAAGTTGCCAAGAACAGATGCAGCATCCACCAAGGCTTCAGGGCCGAGCTCGTCAATGATCGCGGCGTGGACGTCGGCGAGCGGCTCGGTGTCCGCGAGGACCGCGTCAACCAAGCGGAGGAGAAGATTGCCGCCTGGCACCCCTGTGGGGACCAAAGGATTGACAACGGCATCGATGTCGAGGGAGTAGTCGAAGGCGATTGAGCTCGCACGGAGCATCGTGACATGGCTCAGCACTCAGTAGAAGCACTCGTTGTGGATCGAGGTCCTGGATGAAACGAGTTCCATCTGGGCCCTATTGAGACCAGGGGTACGCCCGAACCGTTCGAATCCCATTTCCCAGCCGGTCATGTATTGAGGGCCGAAAAGCATTTGGAAGGCAGCGCCCTCCATTGGGACGAGATCGAACATGACGTTGATCGCCCCTGCAGGAACGGGGATGTGTGTTCGTCGTCGCTTCAGTCCGGTAGCGACGTCGCCGGTGGGGTCGCCGTGCTCAGGCTCGGGGAGGGGCTCCAACTCCGCTGCCAGCGCTCGATGGGTTCCATCCACGGATGACAGCATCGAGATGATGCTGATGACCTCGACGACCACCGCATCGCCGTGGACAGCGGCGGCGTTCCTGACCATGGAGCCGTCCACGGAGATTGGGTCGCGATAGAGAGCATCTGCGAGTCGACCGAGCTCGGGCCCGATGCCGATGATCTGGGCACTCTGCTCAGCCACATGTCGCCTGGCTGCGTGAAGAACGTCGATCCGGGTGCGGCCGGTCAGTGTCGCGCCTGGTCGTGCGAAGTGGCCCCATGCCGCCATGTAGATGAAGCGAAGGTCTGCGCGGACGGGGACCGGTGCACCAGCAAAGGAGAACATGGCGGCGACGGTAGCGAATCAGTGCACGGCGCGCACGGCCATCAATCCGAGCACCGCAATTGCGACGCCGATCACCAGGAGCCTGGCATCTGGTCTCCTCCTGGTCGCATAGAGCGCGGCTCCGGCAACGAGGATCCAGATTCCGATCTGGATCGCTACCCCGCTGTCGGTGCTGGGCAGCAGGAGGTCGATCACATCTGCGCGGTTGACGACCGCTCACCGGCTTCGACGGAAACGTCGAGCCAGTTCTCGGTGGGTGGGAGGGCGCACGAATAGGCGTCGTTGTATGCGCAGAAGGGTGCGTAGGCGTAGTTGAAGTCAATCGCGACCGTGCCGTCTTCCTCAACGTCGAGGTCGAGGTATCGCCCTGCGCCGTACGTTTCCGTACCCGATGTTGCGTCGCGGAACGGCAGGAATAGTCCAGGGTGGCCCGTGGAGAACAACCCCAACGACACGTCGACCTCGGCGATGGTGACACGAGCCGTCGCGACCCTTGTGTAGGTCCGTTCGGTGCCCGTCGTTGTAGCTATCACGATGGGTTCGGGCTCAGTGGGTTCTGGAATGATAGCGAATACGAGGTCTGGGTTGGGGCGGTAGTAGGTCAATCCCTCGAAGGTGCTGCGGTCCTCGTCCCGGATTGGTGACTGGCTGTGTGTCCCGAAGAACTCGTCCTTCAGCCTGCGGTGCTCTTCGAGTGCATGGTTGTCCATTGATTGCACAACCATGCACCCCTTGTCCTATTCCGTTCGGATCAGGCGTCGCCCTCTTCCCGTGGCTCTTCTGCGTCTTCGACGGGCGGCCTGAAGCGCAGCTGGAGTGAGGGGTTCGACTCGGTGAGCTTCTTGCCCTTTTCCTTCACGACTTCACCGACCTCGGCCCGATACCTTCGGCCCTTGCCGGCGAAGTCCTCGAAGCCGACCTCGCCGGCTTCGTTCGTTGATCCGATGGGCGCCCAAACCTTGGTCTTTTGCTCTACTGGAACGTCGACGACCGGGGTTCCGTCAGTGGTGAGGACCCGGATGGTTGCGAGCATCGTCTGGAACGTCACGTTGTCCTTGTCCGCTGTGAATTTGTGGGACCTGGCCGCAGTCGTGCCGCCGATCGTGACCCGGTAGGTGCGCTTGGTACCCGGGAAGACCTCGAAGGTGACCTCGCCCGCATCATCGGTGCTGCCAAGTGTGGTCCAGCGGCCAGCCTTCTGTTGTACGGGGACCTCAGCGTGGGGCTTGCCATTCGAGTCGAGGACTACCACGGTGGCGCCGATCGTCTGGAAGCGAGCAGTCGGAGCAGCTGGTCTCGTCAGTCTGCGGACGCGTCGGCGTCCCGCTGGGCGCTGATTGTGAAGTCCTGGGCACGGATCCAACGACCGAGTGCATCTGGAGTCGAGTAGTGGTGGCTTTGGAACCCGAGCTCTCGTGCTGTGTCCACGTTGGCAAGGGAATCGTCGATGAACGCGGTGCGTTCGGGAGTCAATCCGTAGCGTTCGGCGATGATGCGGAATATCTCTGCCCCGGGTTTTGCGGTGTTCTCGCGACCAGAGACGACGATGCCTTCGAACAGGCTCGACAGGAACGGGAACCTGGCCTCCGCATGTGGCCACGTCTCCGCTGCCCAGTTCGTCAACGCAAACATGCGCACACCTGAGTCGGCAAGGGCCTCGGCAATGGCAACATTGTCAGCGATTGCGCTCCCGAGCATCTCCGGCCACCGTGTCCACCATGCGTTGATCAGGTCGGCGTCGTCCGGGTGCTGAGCCGCGAGGGTGGCGACAGCCTCAGGAACGCTCGCACCTGCATCCATTGCGTGGTTCCACTCCGGCGTGCAGACCGTTGTGAGGAATCGTTGTCGATCGTTTGGATCCGGGATGAGTGATCCGAACAAGTATTCGGGGTCCCAGTCGATGAGGACACCGCCGAGATCAAACACCACCGTGGTGAGGGTTGGATCATCGCTCATGTCAACGGCTGCTCCTGTTCGGGCGTGCAATGGTTATTGCAGGGAGGACCATAGGCCACGTGGTGTGGTCTCTCCGTGGGAGACGTGAACAAGGTAGGAAGGAGGTGCTGACAGCCGCTGCCCGGTCAGTATTCCGGATGCAGAACCATCTTTCGCCGACGGTTCCCTCGCTGCAGTGAGCAGCTGTATTCGAACGAATGCATCCTGGTTCTGCATTCTCAATGCAACCCTCGCCGGAATCGCCGTGGGCTGTCCCTTCCACGAGCAACGTCGCACCACTCCACCCGAGCGAGCCGACCAGATGTGCCGGTATGTTTCGACCATCGCTCTCGTCTGCGATGATCTGGAGCCTTGCACCGGATCGGCTCAGCGAAACTAGGAGAGGTGCATGCCATACGCGGCCATGGACGGCGCAGACGTCTACTACGAGGTCGTTGGGGGCGAAGGACCCTGGATGGCGGTGATCTCGGGTGGCCGTCACCCTTTGTCCGAGGTCGAGGATCTTGCAACGGAGTTGGCAGCTCGCGGGTTCCGAGTACTCGTTCACGATCGTCGGAACTGTGGTCGATCATCGCTCTGCTTCGACTCCTCGAGGTCGGAGGAGGACATCTGGGCGGAGGATCTCCACGGCTTGTTGGACATCCTCGGCATAGAGCGAGTGTTCTTGGTCGGGAGGTCGCGGAGCGCACGTATGGCTATTCGCTTCGCCCTCCTTCACCGTGGTAGGACACGGGCCCTCGGGCTCTGGGGGATCAGTGGAGGCGCCGCTGCGGCCCGCTTCCTGGATGACTACTACTACGGGCAGTACATCCGAGCCTGCGAGGAGGGCGGAATGGCAGCGGTGTGCCGTCTCGGTCACTTCGCAGCCATCGTCGCTGGGCAGCCAGCGAGGCACAGTGCCCTTCTCGAGATGAGCCCCGACGACTTCCTGTCGGCGATGCGAGGTTGGAGAACGCACTTCTTGGCCGACATCGACCAATCCGTGATGGGATTCAGCGATGAGGTGCTCCGCCGAGTCGACGTGCCGACCGCGATCATGCCGTATTACGACCGCATGCACCCCTTCGAAGTAGCTCGCCATGCGCACGAGGTCATTCCTGAGAGCCGGTTGTTCGACTTCGATCCCACACGGCATGGCCAGCGCACGATGACACCATCCGATGTTGCCCACGACACGAAGATCGTCGCAGGGATTCTTTGCAGCCTCCACGCCGATGAGGATCCGGCGGGTGCAGAACCGACGAAATGAGCGGCCGAGGTGGGGCGCACAACGAACCCGCTCGAGTGAGAAGAGTCGCGTGCTTGCGTCCCAGGCATATTCGAAGTCGACGCAGTCACAACCGCCCGATTGTTGACAGTCAGCGTTCCTGCCCACCGCTTTGGCCACAATCGGGCCGCTCAGCGCCATTCGTACTGCCTGCGGCCCCCACCACGGCAAGAGATCCCCTGTCTACACAGGGGATCTCTTGTGGACGGGCGCTCCCGTCTCGTCTCACACGTTCATATCGACTCAGCTGCCCGAGCTGTCGTCAGAATCCGAATCGCTGCTGGGAGCGGAGTCGTCGTCTGCAACGACGGTTGCCCCTGCTGCGGCGACACCGTCAGCGGTGGCGACGACGCCTCCTGCAGTGGCGACGCCTTCGGTCGCTGCGATTCCAAACACCGAGACCGAATCCGGACCAGCCGTGATCTGGCTTGCCGCCACGCCGTCCTCCGTGAGGACGAGCGCGGTCAGCACATTCTGGCCTGCGTTGAGGCTGTCACTGATCGCATTGGCGATGTCCTGCGCCATCGACATGGTGTCTGCGTCGCTGGACGAAGCGCGTACCGACTCGACGAAGTCCCTGCTCGTGGTCACGGCGAGCGCTGACGTACCCGAGGGCAGCGCACCACCGATCTTTGCGAGTGTGTCATTGTTGAAACCAGCATCCGAATGTGAGGCGATGCCTCCGATCGCAGCACCTGCGCCAGCTCCCAGGGCAATGCCTGCCGGCCCGCCAAGTATGCCGATTACGCCGCCGATGAGGGCGCCGATCCCTGCTCCCTTGCCGGTGGACATGTCGCCCGTTTCTTTGACGTTGACCTTGCCCTCGGAGTCTCGACTCACCACGGCGGCGTCGTCGTAGTCGAATTCCCCTGCACTCTTCGCCTGCTTGAGTTCGCTCAGCGCGCCGTCCGCGGCGTTCTCATCCGTGTATGAAGCGATGAGCATGCCGACGGCGGCAACTCCCTGATCTGATGAGCTTGAGTCGCTCATGATGTCCTCCCGTTTCCGATTCGCTTTGCGGCCGCTCAAGGCCTGCTCGACCCCAGGATCCCGTCATGGTCCCGTTTCGACCCTCCTCCCGAGGCCGCTGGTGCGAAGGGGGTTCTAGCCGAATATACACACGTCGGTGGTTGGCCTGGCCGGAGTCTGGCACCCTTCGGCCACCCAGCTCCTGGCAGATGCATGGCGTGGTTGACCGCGACCGGAGCGGAGCGACGCGGCGGGCTCCGGCAACCATTGCTGCGGGGAGACATCAAGGGTTGAGTGGAAGTCCTGCGGGTTCACGAGGCCTGGTCGAGCTTCCCGAGGAAGTCGCGAAAGATGGCGTCGCGGTTGATGCCGGTTGCTTCTCGCATCAGATGACGGCTGTCGTCGGATTGCCAGTACAGATCCTTGTCGAGGATGGGAGAAGGCGTCAACATCGAAGGCACCCATTCAGGGTTCAGGAGCCAAGCAATGTTGATGAGGTCCCACATGATCCAGGTGCGTCCGAAGTGTTCGGTGATGCCGCGCTGGCGGTGGATGGGGTTGTTGATGTATAGGTGGTGGAGATAGTCCCCGATCCTTCCCTTCCCCTGAACCCACCGCTCCATGTCGGGAAGCGAGATCTTCAACTCTTCACCGATGTAGAAGCCGGGCAAGTAAACGTGAGCGACGCCCGAGTCGAACAGCAAGCTCGAAGCCGAGTAGTCCTGCATGAGGTTCAACGAAGGTCGGTTGCTCAGGGGACTCAACGACGGATACGACGAGGTCCAAAGGACCACCATGTTTTCGATGATGCGAGGCTCGATCAGCAGTGCACTGGCAATGTTGGTTGCCGCTCCTATTGCTGCGACGTACAGCGGTCGATCCGAGGGCTCCATGGCCCGCTCGATGAGGTGATCCACGGCTCGGGTGTGATACGGCTGGTCGACCGCATCCAAGTAGCCGGGCGATCCCCGATAGATGTCGGCAGGTTCCATGCCCAACAACCCGTAGACCTTCAGGATCTCCTGGTAACTGAGTTCCATCCCCTCATCCGCCGGGACGAACGGAATGGTGGAGGGATCGGTGCCCGCTGCCAGCAACGCTCGCGCCCAGCCGTCATATGACCCGGCATACATCACCCGGCCGGAGTCGGTGGCGTCCGTGCGTTCGAGGTGGGCGTACGCCTCCAGCAACGGAGCTTGATGGTGCTGAAAAGAGAAGGGGGCGGCGTACATACCTTCGATCTCCAGCTGATCCTGGCTCAGCAGCGCCCAGGCGATCGCCCATTGATCGTCGATCTCATTGGCCGCGTCCGTGTCGATGACGACACGCATCTTGCCGCTCGGCGGTTCCAACAGCTGGCGCATTCGCTCTTGTGAGAGTGTTGGAAAGGGGGGCCTAGCAATCACGGTGCCGTCTCCAATCGCTGAAAGAAGTCGCGGTAGATCTCGTCCCGCTTGATGCTGGTTGCCTCTCGCATCCATTGACGGTCGGCCGGATGCTGCCAGTACAAGTCGTCGTCCAGCACCGGCGACTGCACGAGCGCGGTCGGGACCCAATCCGGGTTGAGCAGCCAGGCGATGCAGACCAAATCCCATCCAATCCAGGTACGGCCGAAGTGCTCCAGAATGCCGAATTGCTCATACACGGGATTGGTGATGTAGAGATGATGGAGGTAGTCGCCGATCTTGCCTCGCCCTTTGACCCAGCGCTCAGTATCGGGCAGCGACAGTGAGAGTTGAGAACCGATGTAATACCCGGGCATATAGACATGCGGGACACCGCAGTCGAACAGGAACTGCGACGCGATCGTATCCTGGACCAGATTCATTGACGGACGGTTGGAGAGTGGGCTGAAGGACGGGTAAGCCGCGGTCCATACCACCACGATCCGGTCGATGATCTTCGGTTCGATGACGATGGCGGAGGCGATATTCGTGAGAGCGCCGATTGCGACGACGTAGAGCGGCCGATCGTCGTCGGCCAGGGCCCGTTCGATGAGGTGGTCGACCGCTTCGCTGTGAAACGGCTCGTCGAGCGACGACAGGAAACCTGGTGAGCCGCGAAACACCTTGCCCGTGCTGTCTTCTTCCAGCAGCTCGCAGACCTTGACGATCTCGTGGTAGCTGTTTTCGGTGCCTTCGGCCGGCGTAACGAAGGCGAGGTCGGAGGGTTCTCGCCCTTGTTCGATGAGTCGGCGCGCCCAATCGTGGTGGCTGCCGCCCCAACTGACGTTGTCGCTGTCGAATGCCTCGCCCACCTGGTCCAGCCTGACCTCGTCAAAGGCCTTGAGCAACGGCTCGCGGTGGTACAAGCGCGAGTACGGGGCGGCGTACATGCCTTCGATCTCCATCCGCTCTTGTGACAAGAGGGCCCAGGCGAGGGCGTACTGATCGTCGATCTCGTTCTTGGCGTCAGTGTCGATGACGACTCGCAACTTCCCGACAGGAAGAGCCAATAGCTGCTCCATCCGGTCATCGGTGAGCGGTGGGGGACCTGCGAATGCCACGTCTATCGGTCGCCCAGTATCACGAGTTCGCCTCCCGTAGGGCAGCGAGGGGGGAGGTATGGGCCCACATCTGTTCACTCTCGCGCAGAGGCGCTGCATCAGCTTGCCCTCCTTGTTGCTTGTGGGGCACGTCATCACGAGCGGCGCCAATCGATCAACCGCTTCAGAAGACGCTACTTGTCCTCTCGTGTCCGTGCCCGTCTTGCCGCTACGCTGAGCTCATGCCTCGAATGGTGCCGTTGTCGGCGGTTGCCTACCCGCCCCGGTGTCAACCGGGTGACAGGATTGCGATCGTCTCTCCGTCGAGCGCCCTTCCAGCCGTCTTCCCTCATGTTCATGATCTCGGCGTTTCCCGTCTGCGCGGGGACTTCGATCTGATCCCGGTTGAGTACCCGACGACACGTCACTTTTCGACACCCGAAGAGCGCGCCCGTGACTTGATGGCTGCTTTCACGGATGACTCGATCCGGGCCGTGATGGCGACCATTGGCGGGGATGACCAGATCACCGTCCTCCCGTTTCTCGATTTTGAGATCATCGCTCGCAACCCGAAGCCCTTCTTCGGATACTCGGACAACACGAACCTCCTGAATGCTCTTGTGTTGTCTGGCGTTGTCGGGTACCACGGCGGCTCGACCATGGTGCAACTTGGGCGCTCCGTCGAAATGCACCCGCAGGTGGCGACGTCCCTGCGGGCTGCATTGTTCGACGGTGGGCGCTTCGAATTGTCACCTTCAGACACGTTCGCTTGCCACCCTCTGCCGTGGGACGATCCTGAGAATCTGGCCAAGCGTGCGCCGACACATCCCGCCTCCCCGTGGATCTGGCACGGGCCGGCGACCAAGGTGGTAGCAAGATTGTGGGGAGGTTGCCTCGAGATCCTCGACTGGACGATGCAGGTGGGACGCTGGGTTGCCGAGCCGAAACACTACGAGTCGAGTGCGCTCTTCATCGAAACGTCCGAGGAAATGCCGCCACCGGACTACGTATTCCGCACGCTAAGGAACCTCGGTGAACGTGGGATCCTCCAACAGCTCAGTGCTCTGATAGTTGCGCGACCAATGTCGGAGCGTTTGGGCGGGAGGACGAATCCGGAAGAGATCATCGCAATCGAGACTGCGCAGCGCGAAGCAGTCGTGGCCGCAATGGACAAGTACAACCCACAGGTGCCGATGTTGTTCGGCCTCGACGCTGGGCATACCGATCCCCAGGTCATCCTCCCCCTCGGCGGCCTTATCGAACTTGACGCCGCCCAACAGACTGTCCACGTCACCTACTGACCGCTCACCACACCGTTGAGGGCCCCACCCAGTCCTGTCCACCAAACCACACGCTCCTTGACATACGAGATTCATTATGCAGGGCATTCGAGCCACCCATATGTGCCGATATGGGCGGGTGGGAGACCGGCCTCGGCTTTCGGTCTCCCGGGCGTGAGCTGGCCGAGTTGCGTTACGCAGTGTGCCGCCCGGCGTTCTTCGGTGAGGTGAGTGTTGTGGTGTCCGGTTTGGTTATCTGCCCCCGCTCAGTCCGGTGGTTGGAGCTGCGGTTCTCCGTGCTGGCAGACGGACAGGTTGGGAGGACTTACCAGCTCGACCAGGTAGTGGTCGACCGTCTCGTTGACGCAGTGGGCATCCGATTGGAGCGGCTCGTAGGCGGTGTGATGGTTCCGTTCGACGACGAGGAGCACGCCGTGGTCGAGGTGTTCGGCCAGATCTCGGCCAGATTCGAGAGGGGTAGCGATGTCGCCGGTGGTGCCGACAACGAGAATGGGTGTGGCTCCGGCCCCAGTGAGTGGTGGCGGCGGGTCTGATTCGGTGGGCCACACGTCACACGGGTCGGTTGCTTGGGCTTCGAGGGGGGCGAGGCGCGGAGCGACTGCGAGCAATTCGTCGATCACGGGTTGCGGTGGCGGCGAGACGGTGGTTGGCTCATCTAGGCATGAGATCGCAAAGTAGCTCTCGATGAGAACATGGGGGGGAACCGCGAGGTCGAACAGCCGCGAGCCCTTGCCTTCTCGGGCCTGGCCCAGAGCTCTCATCAGACGCGGCCATTGCTGCTCGGACATGAGGCCCTGATGGACAGCCCAGAGCGCGTGTGCCAAGCCGACCTCGGTGTCGTTCACAAGGAGCGGGTCGCTGTCGAGGCTTGCCAGCAGCTTGTCGAGAGCAGTGAATGGGTCACCCTCGCTGTGGAACGCACAGGACCGGTTGGTGGCGCAGCTCTGAAGGGCGGCGTTCAACCCGCGCTCCTTCGCTTCCAACTTCTGCACCCAGCGCTCGGCGTGACTGGCGCTCAGATCGACGGCCCCGTCCAGGGCCATGGCTCGAACCCGCTCTGGGAAGAGAGTGGCATAGACCGCCCCCAATGCGGCCCCATAGGAATTACCGAGGTAGCTGATCTTCTCTTCACCCAGGGCCGCTCGGAGCATGTCCATATCTCGGGCGGTGGACATCGTCGACAGATGCGGGAGCAGATGCCCTGACTGTTCGGAGCACCCGGCAGCGAACTCTCCAAACGTATCGAGGATCAGGCTTGCCTCTTCCGGAGTCTCGGGGGTTGGATCGGGCGCCAGGAAGCGGTTCAGATCGTCGACGCAGTCCACTTCGGTGCCGGCGCTCACTCCCCGGGGATCCCAAGACACGACATCAAACCGGTCCAGCAACGTCGAACTGAAGAACTGGTGTGCACCCTCGATGATGACTGGCGTCCCGGGCACACCTGGCCCGCCCGGATTGAACAGGAGCACACCAATCCTCTCTGGCGGGCGCAGGGCGATTCGCCTGGCCACCTTCAGGTCGATGCTGCCCGAGGACGGATCATCATGATCGAGCGGTACCGTCAACGAGGCACACTCACCGCCGCCGCAAGGCTCCCACACCAACGATGAACGCGGTTCG
>Ga0265303_10001578_pt1 | contig 14112 bp, 11 predicted proteins | sample Helome_2_FD_192494 | JGI IMG/M metagenome (GOLD analysis project Ga0265303, IMG submission 192494) | Marine sediment microbial communities from subtidal zone of North Sea - Hel_20160317 (Illumina Assembly) | ecosystem: Environmental > Aquatic > Marine > Subtidal zone > Sediment ... | reverse complement strand
AAGAACTGGAAGGCCGGATTGGAGTGGAAGTCGTCGATCTTCGATCCCTGGAGCCCCTTGATATGAATACAGTTCTTCAGTCGCTTGAGAAAACCGAGCGGCTGGTTGTCGTGGATGAAGACACCGAGCGCTGCGGGTTTGCGGGCGAATTGTGTGCCCAGGTCATCGATCAAGGCTTTGATCTGCTGGATGCGCCCATCAAGCGCGTTTGCGCCCGCAACTATCCGATTCCCGGCGGTTACATGGAAGAGCATGTATTGCCCAATACGGAAAAGATTAAGGCGGCTATTGAAGAGGTTATGGCGTGATTGGTTTGCAGTGGACAGAAGTATTGAAGTCGGAAGTGGGAATGCGGAAAAAGATCATGTCTCACGCAACGCCGCAACGGCGCAACGGCGCAAGGAAACAGAATTATTGAAGTCGGAAAAAAAACATGTTTCACGCAACGGCGCAACGACGCTACGAGGAAAAAAAATAGATTTAGCTTTTTTTCGTTGCGTTCTTTGCGGCGTTGCGTGAGACAAAAATAAATTGCGTTCGTTTACTTTCGGACAAAAAGAGGAGTAGAATAATGGCGGAAGAGATTTTAATGCCCAAGCTTGCTATGGCGATGAAGCAGGGTAAAGTGATGGAATGGAAGGCTGGGGAAGGCCAGTGGATTGAAAAAGGACAGATCGTTATGGTCATCGAAACTGAAAAGGTGACCTACGAATGCGAAGCACCGGCATCCGGGTTCCTTCACATTATTGCGGAGCTCGACAAGGCGATCCCGGTCAATGACGCAGTGGCCTTACTGGCGGAGACTGAAGCGGAGTTGGCCGAGCTGCAGACCGCACAGCCGGCACCGGTCGAAGCGGCGGCGACAGCCGCACCCGAGGACGCCGTTACTGCAACCGCGGCATCCACCACCGGTCCGGTGAAAAAAGGCAAGGTCAGGATTTCACCTGCAGCCAAAAAGATGGCCGTAACACACAACCTGGATTTCACCAAGGTGACCGGCAGTGGGCCCGGCGGACGGATCGTTAAAAAGGATATCATTCAAGCGATAGAAACCGGGCTGCCCGAAGCTGCGCCGCCGGCGGAAGTGGAACGCTATGAAGGCAAAAAGGTGAAAAAAACCATTGCGCTGCGGGGCATGCGGCAGGCGATTGCCGAGCACATGGTCCATAGTCTGAGCGTAGCGGCACAGCTGACTCTAAGCGGTGAAATCGATATGACCGAAATGATCAAACTCAGAAAATCGCTGTTGCAAAAAGAAGAAATAGTCGGTCTGCGCATCAGTTACACCGATCTATTGGTATATGCTTTGACCAAGGCCGTCAAACTTGTACCCATCGTCAATTCTTCTGTGGTCGACAATGAAATCAAGATCTGGGAGGATATCAACATCGCCGTGGCCGTATCACTCGAAGTTGACGAGGCGGAGAGCGGCCTGATCGTTCCGGTGGTCAAGGATGCCGGCAACAAGTCGCTGTTGGAGATCAGCCGCAGTATCAAGGATCTGGCTGGCCGGGCCCGCAACGGGCAACTCACAGCCGATGACATGGCAGATGGTACGTTGACGCTGTCGAATACCGGGGTTTTTGCCCCGGGCTGGACCGTATCGACGCCGATCATCAATCAACCCCAGTCGGTGATCGTGTTAACCGGCGGTATTTTCGAAAAACCAATGGTTGTGAATGGAGAGGTTGTGGTTCGGCCGATGATGACCACCAGCATCACCTTCGATCACCGGGTGATGGACGGTGCACCGATCCACACGTTTCTATCTAAATTCAAAGCATTCATCGAACAACCGGAATTGCTGCATCTGTAGGAAAGGGAAAGGAATTGCGGAACTATGAGCAATAATAGGGTAATATTAACGTTGCCATGAGTTATTGCAAGTTTTGGCAGTGGCGTGTTGGAGTGCTGGAGTATTGGAGTTTGATAAAAAAGACAGCTAAACCTTTTACCATCACTTCGCCACTCCAATACTCCGAAATGAATAGAAATTTAAGGCCATTATTAAGGATTACCTTCTTTTGGTTTATAAATCAGAATAATTATGTAAGGCAAGGAGATACTATCATGTACGATGTTATTGTGATCGGTTGTGGTCCGGGCGGGTATGCGGCCGCCATTCGAACCTCTCAGCTGGGAGGAAAAGTCGCCGTCGTGGAAGCCGGCGATATCGGCGGAACCTGCGTTAGCCGGGGCTGTATTCCATCCAAGGTGTGGTTAAAAGCCACCGCTATTCTCGGCATGATTCGGCGAAGTGAAGAATTCGGCATCAAAGCCTCAAGCGGCGAAATTGATTTTAAGGCGATCGTGGAACGCAAAAATACGGTTGCCGGCGAAATCCGAATGGGAATGGAAGCCCTGCTGCAGAACAATAAAGTCGATCTATTAAGAGGCCGGGCCGTACTGAAGAATGCCCGCGAAATTACCATCGACGGAAAGCCCAGTGAAACCAAAAATATAATTCTGGCCACCGGCAGCTCGCTGGACATACCGGATATTCCCGGCATTCGGGATGCTGTCATGACCACCGATGACGCCTTGGATATGACCAGAGCGCCATCCGCCGTGCTGGTCTGGGGTGAAGCCGGAGCGCTGGAAGTGGAGATGGCAGCCCTGTTAAATGGGCTGGGCAGCAAGGTCTTTCTTGTCACGCCATCCCCACGGATACTACCCATGGAAGATCATGACACCAGTCAACGGCTGGCCCAAGCCTTCCGCGAGCAGGGCATCCAGGTCATAACCCGTTCGAATCTGGAGGCTGTAAAAAAATCAAAAAAGCGATTTGAAGCCATGATATCGGGGCGCAAAGAGCAAACACTGGAAATAGAGAAGGTCCTGATTGCCGCGCGCAAACCGAATCTGGACGGCCTGGGATTAAAACAGGCCGGTGTCCGTCAAAACGAAGACGGCAGTGTCCAGGTGGATGAAAAGCTGCAGACCTCGGTCAAGGGCATTTTTGCCATCGGGGATATCACCGGAGGCTGGATGAACAGTCACGCGGCTTCGTCCATGGGGGTTACAGCTGCCGAGAATGCCATGGGTCAGACCAATGAGTTTCCTTTTCACCTGATCCCGCGGGTCCTTTGGACGACGCCTCAGGTGGGTGCCGTCGGAATGACCGAGGAAGAAGCCGAAAAAAAAGGATTTGATGTCGACATCGGTGACTTTCCCTATCCCATTAACGGGCTTGCCATGAGCTACGGCGAGGTGGACGGTTCGGTGAAGGTTGTCTCGGATGCCGCAACAGAGGAAATCTTGGGAATCCACATTGTGGGTGCCAATGCCACCGAATTGGTGGGAGAGGCGGTGATGGCCTTGCAGTTGGAGTGTACCACGGATGAACTGGCCCATACCATTCGTCCGCATCCGACCTTTTCGGAAGGTATGATGGATGCCGGGCGTGATTCGGCCGGCTGGGCGTTGTATTTACCCAGGAAGTAATGTTAGCAATTTCATTTTCACCACAGAGTTCGCCGAGAACGCTGAGCTCAATATTTATTTTAATTTTCTCTGCGTGCATAGCGATCTCTGCGGTGAGATCCTTTTCGAAAATAACCTCGCATATAATGTAGTTTCATAAGAGCACCGTCTTTGAAGAAGCCAGGGAGGATATCATCATGTTTTCACTTGAAGGAAAGACTGCATTTATAACCGGTGGCGCTGAAGGTATCGGGCTGGGTATTGCAAAGCGTTACATCGAAGCCGGCGCGAAAGTTGTCATTGCTGATATCGCTGATGGCACGGCAATCGCTGAAACGATCGGGGCGACATATCTCAGACTGGACGTTGCCGATGAAGAACAAGTCAAAGCAACATTGGAGAAAGCGGTTCAGATGATCGGCAAACTGGATATTGTGGTGAACAACGCTGGCATTACGGGGCGCGACAATTTTATCGCCATTGCGGAAGGCAAAGCGGATCATCTTTTTGAGGTATTCAACGTCAATGCCTTCGGCGTGTTTTTTGGACTAAAGCACGCTCCTGAATCGATGAACGACGATGGCGCGATCATTGTTACCTCCTCTTTGGCCGCCGTTATGGGGGTTCCAGGCAACAGTCAGTACTCGGGAACCAAGGCAGCCATAAACTCGTTTTGTCAGATTGCGGCCCTTGAGCTTGGTCCGCGAAGAATCCGGGTGAACTCGGTTTGTCCGGGATTCATCAATACCAAAATGGGCGCCAGTAACCTGGGCACATATATGTCATCGAAGGTAACCGCATTGGGTCGCATCGGTGAAGTGGAGGAGCTGGTGGGGATCTATCATTTCTTGGCAGCTGATGAAAGTCGCTACATCACCGGTCAGGTGTTCAATGTGGATGGCGGTTGGACTGCCGGCGTCAGTCAGCAGTTGATGGAAAAGTATGTCAAAGAAAGTGGTTGGGACGATGAATAATACTAATAATTACAGACTACTATACCTGATCTCATTTCATAATTGAAATACAACGCCTTTGGATTTTGGCGCGTCTTAATAAAAACCCTTATAACCTATTGAATTCATAATTTTATTTATTCTTAGTAGATTTTGGTATATATATTGCTGAATATTTACTAAAAAATGATCACTAATCGTTGTAAGAATCGGTCATTGAATTTTAAGCTATTCGGAGAAACGGTTTGAAACCGATTGGAATTATCGCCAATCCTGCATCCGGCATGGATATCCGGCGTCTGGTGGCCTATGGCTCTGTTTTTGACAATGCCGAAAAAACCAATATCGTCAAACGGATTTTAATAGCGCTGGATGCCTTGCAAGTCAGGGACGTTTTCATCATGCCCGATTCCTTCGGTATCGGCCGGCGGGCAATGGAAGATATCGATGTCTCTGTCAAGGCGAGGTTTTTGGATATGGAACTGCAGGGGACAGCCGATGACTCGCAAACGGCGGCCGAAATCATGGTCGGTCTGGATGTCGCCTGCATTATCACCCTTGGCGGTGACGGCACCAACCGGGTCGTTGCCAAGACTTGTGGCGATACCGCTCTTTTGCCGATTTCAACCGGAACGAACAATGTGTTTCCGTTCATGATCGAAGGTACGCTGGCCGGTCTGGCGGCCGGGTTTCTGGCAACCAAAAATTACCCCGGCCGGCAGACCCTGCGGCAAATGCCGCGTTTAGAGATCTACCGCAACGATGTCCTGCTGGATATCGCTTTGATTGACATCGTGGTAACCGATGATGCCTATGTCGGTGCCAAAGCGGTTTGGGAAGTCGCTTCATTGAAGGAAATATTTTTGAGCCGAACCAGTCCATCCAGTATCGGATTTTCCTGTCTGGGCGGAATTTTGGGTGTGACACCATCTGAAGATAGCAAGGGTACCCACATTCATATTGGAGCCGGCGGAAAAGAGGTGCTGGCCCCGATCGCGCCGGGGGTGATCAGGCGTATCCCCATTGCGTCTTGCCGGCAATTCAATTTAAGGGATGCAATTCCAATTAACTGTGACGCCGATAACATGATTGCTCTGGATGGTGAACGTGAAATCAATGCTTATCAGGGAGACAAACTCACAGTTAGATTGAATCCAGAGGGACCTTGGGTTGTTGATGTCGCTGGGGTTCTATCAATTGCTTCTATTAATAAACATTTTATTACAATTGGATAACTGCTCAACTGTCTGAATTCTATGAAAGAATTTATTTTCGGCATACTGCTTGTTTTCGTGTTGTGTTTTTTTGCTGTTGATACTGATGCATCGTGGCTGATCGATGCGGAACGCTACCACGTCTCGGCTCACGGCCAGATCTCCTGCCAAGATTGTCACGCCGACATTGCTGATAAACCGTTGCATCCGGATCCCGCAGAGGTCAACAAAACCTTGCCGGACTTTTATAGATTGGAGCAATGCACGTCCTGCCATGAGGATATATTGGAGGATGTGAATGAAGGCATTCATGGTGGCGAGAATATTGCTGACGAAAAAGCGTTCAATTATTGTATCGGATGCCACGATCCTCATTACCAGCTAAGCTATACCGATGATGCCGTTAAACCGGACCTGGACCAGCCAAAAGAAATCAAATGCAGCCGTTGCCACGAGCATCAGCCTGAATTGCCGGAATATGCAGAGGAAGATCAGACCTGCATGGAGTGTCACCGTGCGTTCGCCAAAGATGATCCGCTGGCTTCGCCAAAATTTGCGTCCTTTTGCTTTGCGTGTCATGCTTTTAAAAAAAATGAGAATCAGTTGTTCGAAAGCCATGCACTGATCGACACAGCCGTACATGCGGACACCCCCCATGCGGAAGTCGCTTGCAGCGCCTGCCACCCCCGGGCCTTCGAGTTTGGGCATCGCAATCAGCCGGTGGGCGACTGCCGCCAATGCCATTTACCGCATGATGAAAAGGTCAACCATGATCTGCATGGCGTTGTGGCCTGTGAAGCCTGCCATCTTGCGGAGGTCACACCCCGAAGGGATACTGCTTCGAGATTAATCCTATGGGACAAGACGCGCAACCCGGACCGAATCACATCGGTTCACCAAATGGTGCTACCGGAAAAAGATAAATCTTGCGAGAGCTGCCACGTTTCCGACAACCAGCTGGGTGCGGCCGCCATGGTGCTGCCGGCCAAAAGCATCCTGTGCATGCCCTGTCATGCTGCCACATTTTCGGTTGGGGATGGGATTACCCTGAGCACCCTGGCGCTTTTTTTATTGGGCCTGGTCGGTGTGGGGTCGGTTTGGTTTAGCGGCAGCGACGGCAACTCAACTGCCGGTTCAAAATTCAGTCATGTTGCTGCTAGATTGTTTCGAATTCTAATCTCCGGGCGTATCCTAACTATTATTAAATCACTGCTGCTGGATGGCCTGCTGCAGCGGAGGCTTTTCAGGGTCTCGCGCGAACGCTGGCTGCTGCATGCGCTGATCTTCTATCCCTTTATATTTCGATTGCTATGGGGACTAATTGGATTGAGCGCATCGCTCTGGTGGCCGCAGTGGCCTGTGACCTGGAGCATGGTCGATAAAAACAATCCCTGGACGGCCTTCTTGTTTGATCTCAGCGGAATAATAATCCTCGTTGGCGTCGCCGGTATGATCGTCCGCCGGTTTCAGGCCAAATCATCTGGTTCGCTGCCAGGTCTACCGGCTGCCGATTGGCCGGCATATGCCCTTTTGGGGAGTATCATGATCATTGGTTACCTTTTGGAAGGTATGCGCATGTCCATGACCGGCAGCCCGGCAGGCGCCTCCTGGGCGTTTGTCGGAGATGCCGTCAGCAGAATGCTGGCAGGTTTGGAGTTGACCGGCATCTATGGATACGTCTGGTACCTGCATGCGCTTCTAACCGGAGCGTTCGTGGTCTATTTGCCGTTTAGCCGAATGTTTCACATGATTATGGCACCGGTGGTTTTGGCAATGAATGCAGCATCGAGTTCTCACAATGGAAGATAACTTAAATATAACTGAATCCAGTTAATCTTGTAAATCCTGTCAAAAAAAGGAGAAAGCTTATGGAAATCCAAGGTTACAACATGCCCGATGACTTGCACTACGAAGAGAATCATTACTGGGTCAAGGCGCAAGGAGATATTCTGGTGATGGGCATGGATGATTTTGCCCAGCAAATGGCCGGTGAGATTGTTTATGCACAACTGCCCTTTGAAGGCAAGAAGCTGACCGCCGGGAAAAAGTTTGCCAAGGTGGAATCCGGCAAGTGGGTGGGCAAGGTGTTTGCGCCCGTAAACGGCGAGGTGTTGGAATCCAACGAAGAGCTCGAAATGGATCCGACAATTATTAATAAGGACTGCTATGGAGAGGGCTGGATGTACAAGATCAAGCCCAACGACATGGGAGAAGTGGAGAACCTCATCCATGGCGCAGCTGCGGTAGAAAAGTGGCTGTTGGCAGATATTGAGAAGTACAAATAAAATCGCTGCGCGCTTTTATATTATGTGGCTTCGCCGCAAAAGGTTAGGCGGATCAACCATTTTTATGTAGAAAAAATGGATACACGATTTTATGTCATACGGCTTTGCTGCAATGGGATCGGTCAAGCATATCCTTTTGCCATTAGCCTTGAACCTTTTGCCTCTTTGAAAATGGCGATGATTCGGCTTTCGGAGATAATTAATCATATCTTTCATCAAATCCAACTTTATCGAACACTATGACTCAAAAAGATTACAGCATAAAAGAGATCCTGCAGATAGAGGCCTGCACCAACTGTTGTTTGTGTGCGGAGGTCTGCCCGGCGGTGTCAGCCACCGAAGATGGACAGTTGTCCGGTGTCTATCGCCTCGCTGAGCTTCGCAAGATAATGCGGTCCCGATCGGGGATATTGCGCAGATTTTTCGGCAGGAAGGCTCCGACGGAAGAACAGTTAAAGCAATTCAGTGAAACAGTGTATCGCTGCACACTGTGCGGTAGATGTCAGGAGACATGCCCATCCGGTATAATGCTCCGAGACCTCTGGCTTTCTTTACGACAGGATCTGGTACATTCGGATGCGTATCCCAAGAAAGTGGACATGATCCGCGAGAATGTGGCTGAAAGCCACAATGTCTTCGACGAAGACAACGAGGAGCGCGCCGATTGGGTTGAGGATCTGCGTGAACCGCCGGATCACGGCTACATCAAAGACAGGGCGGAAGTTGTGTATTTCACCGGCTGCGTGGCAGCCTACTTTCCCATGGCCCAGAAGATCCCCATGGCTTTGTCCGAGGTGTTTGAGACGGCTAAAGTGGATTTTACCCTCCTTGGCGAAGAAGAGTGGTGCTGCGGATTTCCGCTTTTAGGAGCCGGCCTGCGGGAACACATGCAAGATCTAATCGCGCACAATATCGAAGCGGTGCAGGCCAAAGGTGCCAGCAAAGTGGTGTTTGCCTGTCCTTCCTGTTACCAGATGTGGCGGGAATACTATCCCCATGAGTTTGAGATTTATCACGTGACCCAATATATCCATCAATTGATCACCGCCGGTCAGTTAACTCTCAAAGAGCTTGATCAGACCGTCACCTACCACGACCCCTGCGATCTGGGACGCGGCAGCCGGGAATATGATGCCCCCCGCCGGGTTATCGGCGCTATCCCGGGGGTCAAACTGGTGGAGATGGAGCACAGCCGGGAGAATTGTCTGTGTTGCGGTGGTGGCGGCAATCTGGAAATGATCGATGCCGGGCTCTCGGGTGAGATCGCCAAAGCCAAAATCGATGAGGTGCTGGCCACCGGGGCGGATACTGTGATCACCGCCTGCCAGCAATGTGTGCGCACCATGGCTACCTATGCGCGCCGCAATAAACTGAAGCTCGATGTTATGGATATTGTACAACTTGTTCAGCGCGCTTTAAAAAAGAACTGATGGGTTTGACAAGGACATAAAAGATCATAAACGCACTACAAGAGGAATAAAATGGATTTTGAACTGAACAGGGAACAGAGGGAAATTCAAAAAGCAGTACGCGAGTTTGTCAAAGGTGAATTCAAGAAGGATGTTATTCTAGAATTGCTCGAAAAGCACGAATACCCGGAAAAAATCTGGAAAAAGGCTGCCGAGTTGGGGTTTATCGGTATCCACTTTCCGGAAGAATATTCCGGCATGAGTCTTGGCGTCATTGAAAATATTCTTGTGTGTGAGGAACTGTGCCGCGGTGATTCGACGCTCGGGATTTGCCTATCTTTAGCGGACTTTGCCACGGAGATTATTCTCCACCATGGTAGCGAAGAACAAAAGGCCAGGTGGCTGCCCGTGGTCGCGGAAGGCAAATGCCTTTCGTGCGGGGCTTTTACAGAACCAGACCACGGCTCGGATATCACAAGTGTCGGGACAACAGCCGTCAGAGACGGTGATGAATGGGTAATCAATGGATCAAAAATCTTTATCACCAACGGCGGCCCGTTGGCCGGCCTCTATAACGTTTTATGCCAGACCGATCCAAATGCGACGCCTATCTATAGGGGGATGAGTGTGATTTTGGTTGAAGCCGACCGACCGGGCGTCTCTTACATGGACGTCGGTGCCAAAATGGGCATCACGCTTTCTTACACTGCTGAGGTGAATTTCAAAGATGTACGTGTGCCGGTTTCGAATCTGGTCGGCGAGGAGAACAGGGGTTTTTACCAGGTGTTGGAGTTTTTCGATGAAAGCCGAATCTTAGTGGCGGCCCAGGCACTGGGTATTGCCCAGGGGGCCTTTGACCGTGCAATGGCATACGTGAAAGAGCGTTCTCAGTTTGGTCGAAAAATTGCGCAGTTTCAGGTGACTCAGCATAAATTGGCTGATATGGCAACCAAAATTGAAGCGGCAAGGATGTTTGTTTACAAAGCAGCATGGAATTTTGATCAAGGTCGTATGGATCCGAAGTTGACATCGATGGCCAAGATGTTTGCTGCCAGAGCCGCTATCGAGGTGTGCGATGAAGCTATTCAGTTGCTTGGGGGATACGGTTATATGCTCGAATACGAGGTTGAACGATTTTACCGGGATGCGAAAATCACCGAACTGTATGAGGGTACCAGAGAGATTCAGAAAAACACCATTGCAAGCTCTCTTTTAGGGAAGATCAAATAAGTTCTGAAAGGAGACTGATTGATGGAATTGTTTAATCTGGGAAAAGTGCCATGGGAAGAATCCCAGCTGATATATCATGCGTTAGCTAAACTGGGGCGTGAGTCCCTATGCTTAGTTTCACCGGCCACACCCTATGTCTGCATCGGTTTCCATCAGGACGTGGAGCAGGAGGTGGATCTTGAGTTTTGTGAGTCGAATAACATTCCGGTATTTCGGAGGGAGGTTGGCGGCGGGGCGGTTTTCTTAGACGGAAATCAGCTTTTCTTTCAGCTTATTATCCAACGCGACAATCCCATCGCCCCAAAACGAATTGATGCGTTCTACAAAAAATTTTTACAGCCGGTGATTGAGGTTCATCGACGGATTGGGCTTGAAGTCAAATATAAACCCGTCAACGATCTTGTCATAGAAACCCGCAAAATATCCGGCACGGGAGCTGCCGAGATCGGCGACAGTATTGTATTCGTCGGCAACCTGATCCTGGATTTCGATTATGAAACGATGTCCCGGGTGCTGAAAATCCCGGATGAGAAGTTCCGAGACAAAGTCAAAAAAACCATTGAAGATAATCTGAGCACGATCCGAAGAGAATTAGGGGCGCAAAAAACCGAACAATGGGACGAACAAGCCTTAAACTGTATGATGGTTGAGGAATTCGAAAAGTTGCTGGGTGCGCTGACACCGGTGAATAAAAATGACGAGCTTCTGGCTAAAATGAAAGCGTTGGAAACATCGATGATCAATGATGCCTGGCTCTTTCAGAAAGGTAAGCGGGTTGAGGGCCGGGTGGTTAAAGTGCGTTCGGGGCTTAATGTCGTGCAGCGGATGCATAAAGCAGCCGGTGGATTAATCCGGGTAGAATTTACTATCGAAGATGGAAAATACAAAGGTGTTGCTATCTCCGGAGACTTTTTTTGTTTTCCGAGGGATTCGGTTGATCGCTTAGCGGCTTTGCTGGAAGATTGTGCAGCCGAAAATGTTTCCAATCTAGTATCCGATTTTTATCAGACAGCGGAAATTGAAATTCCAGGCGTAACGGTTGACGACTGGTCGCAAGCTTTTAGGACTTAGAGATGTTCGCTCGATTGGGGGTATAAGTGGAAGAAAATAATTTCATCGATCAGATGCGTCTGAATGGCAAGGTTGCCGTCGTCACCGGAGCGGGCAGGGGGGATTTACCGTTCAATTTCTGTTTCCAAAATAAAATTGTTGCGTGAGTTTAGGATACGCGGCCGTTTTGTAAGGTTAAATTTGAAATCGTTATTTTGTCCTTAAAAACAAACATCGAAAAAGGAGGAATCGAAAAATGAGAATGAAAGCTTTATTTTGTATCGTGGTCCTGCTGCTGACCCTGTGCCTGGCGATACCGACGGCATTCGCAGCCGAGAAACCCAACATCCTTGTGATCATGTCCGATGATGTGGGCATCACCAACATCAGTGCCTACAGCCGGGGTTTGGTGGGTTATCAAACCCCCAATATCGACCGGATCGCCAACCAGGGCATGCTGTTCACCGATTATTACGCGGAGCAGAGTTGCACCGCCGGGCGCTCGGCTTTTATCACCGGTCAGCATCCCGTGCGTACCGGCTTGACCAAAGTGGGGTTTCCCGGGTCTCCCATCGGCATTCAGAAGGAAGATCCCACCCTGGCGGAGCTGCTCAAGAACCATGGCTACGCCACAGGCCAGTTCGGTAAGAATCACCTGGGCGACCGTAACGAGTACCTGCCCACGGTGCATGGATTCGACGAATTTTACGGCAACCTCTACCACCTCAATGCCGAGGAAGAACCGGAGAATCCCGATTATCCCAAGGATCCCGAATTCAAGAAACGCCTGGGCCCCCGCGGTGTGCTGGACTGTAAAGCCACGGACAAAGACGATCCCACCGTCGATCCGCGCTTTGGTAAAGTGGGTAAACAGACCATCAAGGATACTGGAGCGCTGACTAAAAAGCGGATGGAAACGGCGGATGAAGAGTTCCTGGACCGCACGATGAAGTTCATCAAAAAGAACACCGAGGCCAAAAAACCGTGGTTCGCGTGGGTAGCCACCTCTCGCATGCATTTTTACACCCACCTTAAACCGGAGAGTGAAGGTGTGACCGGGTTGGGTATTTTCGCCGACGGCATGGTGGAACACGATGGGCAGGTGGGCCAGATGCTCGATTTGCTGGAGCAGTTGAAAATCGACGACAATACCATCGTCATCTACACCGTGGATAACGGGCCGCATTACAACGAGTGGCCGGACGGCGGTATATCTCCTTTCCGTGGCGAGAAGAACACCAACTGGGAGGGCGCTTACCGGGTGCCCGGCATGGTACGCTGGCCGGGGAAAATTCCGGCCGGAAAAATCTCCAACGAGATTATGTCCATGCAGGACTGGGTGCCGACCCTTTTGGCGGCTGCCGGTGAACCGGATGTCAAAGAAAAGCTGATGAAAGGCCACAAGGCCGCCGGAAAAACATTCAAGGTGCACCTGGATGGCTTCAATTTATTGCCTTACATCATGGGCAAGGAGGAAAAATCTCCGCGCAAAGAGTTTTTCTACTTCAGTGATGACGGCCTGCTGGTTGGCGTCCGTCACAATCAGTGGAAACTGGTATTTGCCGAGCAACGCGCCAAGACCTTCCGCGTCTGGTCCGAACCGTTTGTGCAGCTGCGTGTCCCAAAGCCATTCAATCTGCGCAGCGACCCCTTTGAGCGGGCCGATACCGATTCGAACAATTATGACCGCTGGTGGATCGAACGCAGTGCGTTTTCAGTGACAGCCATCCAGGAGATCGTAGGCGGTTTCATGGCAACGTTCAAGGAGTTCCCGCCGCGCCAGAAACCGGCCAAGTTCAACGTGGAGGACGTCATGAAAACGATGTACAAAACGGGTGCCCATTGATCAGATCATGCGTATTTTATACGGAATCGTTTTGAGCCTTATGGTGGAGTGTTTGCTCTGCCATAAGGCCTTATCCGATTTCTTTCTGACAATTATTAAAATACCTCTCTCTTATATTGAAATGGCTTCACAATATCTTGGGGGTAGTGGATGGTAGTGGGAGCTGGTATGAAACCGGTGATACTCTCCAACATATCTGGAAACTTAATGAACCTGCTGTTACTGCTATTTATCAGTACTTTTGAGATCTTCAAAAACATGTGATATTCAAATCGTATCTGAAATTTGTTGAGATTTCATAAGGCAAGCTATCTGTAGCCAGGCCTTCATCAAATTGGGACTGATTTTTGAGCATATCACAAATTTTGACGAAGACCGGATATTTTCAATGTTTCTGGGTTATCACTGTGGAAGCAGGTACGTTGGACGGCTTATTGGGAGCGGTCGCCACATAATCTGGATTAATATAAACATAACTGAGTGAGGTGTTTTATGATTAAGTTCCCCAAAATAATTACCAGGCATAGGCCATCCTCAACCTTTACGTTCATAATCTTGGGGATGTTGATGACCGTCATGGCTGGTTGCGTGAAAACACGGCCAACTCCGCCACCGGAGCTTATTCATGACTCTAAAGTACTGGGAATGACCGGTGTACGAACTATGGCTTTCGAGCACAGTCCGATATTTGAAGAAGATCTT
>Ga0265303_10001577_pt1 | contig 14118 bp, 10 predicted proteins | sample Helome_2_FD_192494 | JGI IMG/M metagenome (GOLD analysis project Ga0265303, IMG submission 192494) | Marine sediment microbial communities from subtidal zone of North Sea - Hel_20160317 (Illumina Assembly) | ecosystem: Environmental > Aquatic > Marine > Subtidal zone > Sediment ... | reverse complement strand
ATTTTTATAATATTAAAACCAAACAATGGGAACAACTTTGGGTTGATAATACAGGAAGTTATTTAAAGCTTACAGGGAATAGAACAGAGAATCAAATGATAATGAAATCTTTACCATTTGAACATATGGATGGCAAGAAATATATAAATAAAATTACATGGACCCTGAATAAAGATGGAACAGTAAGACAACTATGGGAAATAATGAATAATGGTACTGTGGTTAATGTCGCTTTCGACGGGCTTTATAGGAAAGCTGATTAATTTTTTCTAAAAAGTTTTTAAGGAATAAAAAAACCGGTGCTCCCACCGGTTTTAAACTAACTAACTCAAAAAATACTAACTCAAATAATTCGTTTAAGGATATCTGCCTTACAAGCAGAACTACAAAAGTTTGAATATTGTAGTGATTTACCTTTAAAATTTTAACGTTAGAATTTTCTGTTTATTGCAAGGATTTTAAGAATATTTGGATTAAACCTCCAAATTAAACACAATTTATTGTATAAACAGTCCATAATTAGGTGAACCATTAATAACTAAGGACCCCCGGAAGATATTCAATAGTGATCGGAAATTAACTTTTCGGTTTCTGACTTATTTTTAAAAACTTCAAAAGTCTTCCCCTGTGTACGCAAGGCACCAAGCGTATTGGCATATTGCGCGGCTTTAATCGGGTCTGTGTATAAAGAAAACCCATAGGCCAGACCGCCGGCAAAAGAATCCCCGCATCCTGTCGTATCTATTACATCTTTCATAAAGACAGATTTTATAAATTTCTTGACAGTGGTATTATTTTCTCTGAAATACACTACACAACCTCTGGAATCTAGTGTAACATAAAAATATGTGACCCCTTTTGAGAGTACATGCTCAGCCATCGCATCTATATGATCGGTCTTGTCTTCTTCATAACTCGTCATTTCCTCATATTCGTATTCGTTTTTAAACCAACATGCCTGTGATTCTTCAAGGTTCATTTTAAGAACGTCAATATAGGGAAGCCATTCATCCATATCAACCCAGAACTTTCGATATCGATCTCCGGTCATGCTCATTGTAGTAGTTGGACCATGAGCATCAAAAATTATTAACCCTTTTTTATGCTGTTTAATATGTCTAAGCGTACTAAGTGAAATCTCAAAGTCTGTAATAGGAACAAAAACATAGGCATCAATATCATCCGAATCCGGAATATCTTCCGGCAAAATGGGTCTCATACAAGCCGTTTGCTTTTCTAATCGATTATTTTGATCTATAAACCTCAGTTCTATTACAGTTCCTCTGTCATTCTTATTTCCAATATGAGTAGTTTCAATATTGGAATAAGGTTCAAACACTTCTAAAATAGGCTCATAATCTTTTTGATGTACATTTGATATTGGAACTACACTACCGTCATCTCCCAATAGTTTGGACAAAGCAATAACCGGATGTGTCACACAACCGTATTTTTGTATTACCTCATCCTGATGCGTGTAGATGGTATCTCTGGGTATTGGCCCTAAAACTGCTATTTTAATCATAAGCCTAAGCCTTTGCATATTAATATTCCGTTAATATACTAAATAATTAGCGGTGTAAAAAGGGCTTATTCCAGATGACTTTATGAGAAGATCACTGTTTTATTATTATAAACCATGGTTTTTCTGTCTACATGAAGTTGAACTGCCCTCGATAGCACAATTTTTTCCAGATCACGTCCTTTGGCAATAAAGTCTTTAACTCTGTGAGAGTGAGATACCATTGTAACATCTTGCTCAATGATGGGTCCGGCATCCAGGGCTTCCGTTACATAATGGCTGGTTGCTCCAATTATTTTCACGCCACGTGCAAATGCAGCATGATAAGGTTTCGCTCCAGCAAACGCAGGCAGGAAGGAATGGTGAATGTTGATAATTTTATTCGGAAAGTGGTCTATAATTTTACTGCTCAATATCTGCATATATCTGGCCAACACAATGAAATCTACATTATGAGATTTTAAGAGTTCTAATTGCTTTTTCTCCGCCTCTTCTTTTGTTTCTTTTGATACAGGGATAAAATAGTAAGGAATTTCAAATTGTTCGGCAATATGTCTGGCCTCGTCGTGATTGCTCAGGACGAAAGGGATTTCTAACGCTAATTCACCTGATTTATATCGGCTAAGGAGATCGTATAGACAATGATAGTATTTAGATACAAAAATGGCCATTCTCGGTTTTAGGTTCCCAGGATGAATGCTCCAATTCATCTCATAAGGGATAGCCAATTTAGATTGGAACTCTTCTTTGAATTTAGAATACTCAATTGCATTATCGGTAAATTCACTTTCCAATCGCATAAAAAAAACATTGAGCTCTTCATCAACATGCTGGTCCAGATAAACGATGTTACCTCCTTTAATGTGTATGAATCCAGTTATTGCACTTATTATTCCCGATTGATCCGGGCAGTGAATAAGAATTGTGTTTCTCAAAATGATGTATTTTAGCCTGTAAAATTATAATATTAGGAACAGAGGCTTATTAAACCTAATTATTTTTATAAAATTCTGATTGTAAGATGATTTTTTTTGCATTTTCCTTAAATTGCTAACCTAAAGTAGCCCAAAAATTATCAATGGAACAAGAAAAGTCCTATAAACCAAAGAATAAAATAAGAGTGGTTACTGCAGCTTCTCTGTTTGATGGTCATGATGCTGCCATCAATATAATGCGGCGCATTATTCAATCTACCGGAGTAGAGGTTATTCATTTAGGCCACGACAGAAGTGTTGATGAGGTCGTAAATTGTGCAATTCAAGAAGATGTTAATGCCATCGCAATGACTTCATATCAAGGAGGTCATAACGAATATTTTAGATATATGTTTGACCTTCTCGAGGAGCGTGGAGCCGGTCATATTAAAATATTTGGTGGTGGCGGTGGTGTAATTCTGCCAGAGGAAATAGAATCCCTGATGAACTATGGAATTACAAGGATATATTCACCAGACGATGGACGTACAATGGGATTACAAGGAATGATAAATGATCTTGTAAAGCAAAGTGATACCTCGGTTCCACCATTAAAACTGGAGAAAGGAACTACCCTGATCAAAGCCTTGAAGAACAAACAGCCAAAGACTATTGCACGACTCATAAGTCTCGCAGAAAACAGGCCTTCTGAATTTGAAGAACTCTTTTCCGTAATTCGCCAGGATAAAAATCATGTCCCAGTATTAGGAATAACCGGTACTGGCGGTTCTGGAAAATCTAGTTTAGTTGACGAGCTCGTCAGACGGTTTTTAAGGGACTTTCCAAAGAAATCGATTGGTTTGATATCTGTTGATCCTTCTAAAAGAAAAACAGGAGGAGCTCTTTTGGGCGACCGCATAAGAATGAATGCAATAAATGATGATAGGGTTTATATGCGATCCCTGGCAACAAGACAGTCCAATTTGGCTTTATCTAAATATGTAAATGAGGCTGTTGAAGTACTAAAAACAGCTGGATTTGATCTGATTATTCTGGAAACCTCAGGTATTGGACAGTCAGATACTGAAATAATTGAACATAGTGATGTTTCACTGTATGTTATGACTCCCGAATTTGGCGCTGCAACGCAACTCGAGAAAATAGATATGCTGGATTTTGCTGATCTGGTTGCCATAAATAAATTTGATAAAAGAGGAGCTCTGGATGCATTAAGAGATGTAAAGAAACAATATGTACGAAATCAGGGTTTATGGGAAACAGATGAGGAGGCTTTACCGATATTTGGCACTATAGCTTCGCAATTTAATGACCCGGGCATGAATCGTTTGTACAAAGCGGTTATGCAACAATTAACAACAAAGGCAAATGCAGATCTCGTTTCAACCTTAGTGGTCAGCAAGGAAATGGATCAAAAGGTATTTGTTGTGCCGCCTTCCAGGACAAGATATCTTTCTGAGATTAGTGAAAGTAATAAATCTTATGATGTTAAAGTGTCATATCAGGTTGAAGTAGCCCAACAATTATATGGAATTTATAAAACAATAGCAGGTCTTTGCATGACTATACCCGGGTTAACTGGCGCGGGAATTAAAGTTTCCGCTTTGGATAATTCGGGAAAAGATGAAAAAGAAAATTTAATTCGACTTTTATTAGTTGAATTTGACCGTGTAAAACTCAATTTAGATCCGTATAACTGGGAGATTATTCTCAACTGGGAGAGTTTGGCTAAAAAATATAAAGACCCCTCTTATGTTTTTAAAGTTAGAGAAAAGGACATAAATATAGACACCCACGTTGAGTCACTGTCAGGCCTTGCCATTCCTAAAGTAGTTTTACCAAGATATAAGGCATGGGGCGACCTGCTTCAATGGCGATTACAGGAGAATGTACCTGGGGAATTTCCTTATACTTCCGGACTTTACCCGTTTAAGAGGACAGGAGAAGATCCCACACGGATGTTTGCCGGCGAAGGAGGACCAGAACGTACCAACAGAAGGTTTCATTATGTAAGTCTGGATATGCCAGCCAAGAGATTATCCACTGCATTCGATTCTGTGACACTATATGGTAATGATCCAGATCACAGGCCCGATATTTATGGAAAGATTGGGAATGCAGGTGTATCGGTTTGCTGCCTGGACGATGCCAAAAAATTGTATTCCGGTTTTGATCTGAGTGATCCTATGACTTCAGTTAGCATGACCATAAATGGACCTGCCCCGATGCTACTGGGCTATTTCATTAATGCCGCCATTGATCAAAACTGCGAGAAGTATATACGTGAAAATGGCCTCGAAAAAGAGGTGGAATCAAAAATCAAAACACATTATGGCAGAGATTTAAAAAACAGGCCAAAATATGTGGGCGCTTTGCCGGAAGGAAATAACGGACTTGGACTTTTTTTGCTGGGTATAACCGGTGATAAAGTGCTTACACCTGAAGTATACAATAACATTAAACAAGCAACTTTAAAAACAATCCGTGGAACGGTTCAGGCAGATATCCTAAAAGAAGATCAGGCTCAGAATACCTGCATCTTTTCTACAGAATTTGCACTGAGACTCATGGGAGACGTTCAGGAATATTTTATTCTCAATGATGTAAGAAATTTTTATTCAGTGTCCATTTCTGGTTACCATATAGCAGAGGCAGGAGCAAATCCTATCACTCAATTGGCTTTTACGCTGTCCAATGGTTTTACATATGTTGAATACTACCTTAGCCGGGGGATGGATATTAACAAATTTGGCCCCAATTTGTCGTTTTTCTTTTCAAATGGAATAGATCCGGAGTATGCAGTAATAGGAAGAGTCGCGAGGCGTATATGGGCGAAGGCCATGAAAGACAAATATGGCGCAGATTCCAGGGCGCAAATGTTAAAATATCATATACAGACATCAGGTCGAAGTTTGCATGCGCAGGAGATAGATTTCAATGATATCAGAACTACTTTGCAGGCACTTTATGCTATTTATGACAATTGTAATTCATTGCACACAAATGCATACGATGAGGCCATTACCACACCAACGGAAGAATCTGTTAGAAGGGCAATGGCAATACAGTTGATTATTAACAAGGAATTAGGCCTTGCTAAAAATGAAAATCCGCTACAAGGATCCTTTATTATTGAAGAACTCACTGATCTTGTGGAGGAGGCTGTTTTGCTTGAATTTGACAGAATAACTGAGCGAGGAGGTGTTTTGGGCGCAATGGAAACTATGTATCAACGCTCCAAAATACAGGAAGAAAGTATGTACTATGAGACTTTGAAACACACAGGTGAATATCCAATAATTGGAGTAAACACTTTTTTAAGCTCTTCGGGATCTCCAACCATACTTCCTGCAGAAGTTATACGTGCTACTGACAAGGAAAAACAGCAACAAATAGATACATTACAAGGCTTGCATCTAAGAAATAAGCTAATTGCGCAAGAACAATTAAAAGCATTGCAGGAAAGAGCCATAAAGAATGAAAATATATTTGAAAAACTTATGGAAGTCACTAAATATTGTTCATTAGGACAGATCACACATGCGCTGTTTGAAGTAGGAGGGCAATATAGAAGAAATATGTAGAGCTATTTCAGAATAATCCGGAATTCAAATTAAATAAACGAATGTATTATCCGAAGAGTGACTAGTTTAATAACCCATATAATCATTGAAGCCCCAGTTAGAACCACCACCATTTTTACCAATAGACTTTCTCCATTTCTTAAAAGATCTTCTGAAACTATGGATTTCTTTTCGAAGTAAATCCAGGTATTCCCTTTCTTTTAATCCATCATTTTCCAATCCGTTACAATAAGAGATTATGTTACCAATCATAATATTGATAAACGAAGCACTTTTCATTCGAACAGCATTAGATTCAGTAGATTCTGCCTGTGCTATCTGCTGCGGGATCAAAATGGCGTCCGCAAGCAAAGAATCGGCAATGTGATCTCTTAAACTGTTAGATTGGTACAATTTTAGTAAATCCTTGTTATGGGAAACAAACGAGGCAATTTCTCTGCTCATTGCGCAGAGTTCCATTGCTTTTCTATAAACCGGTAAGGTTCTTAAGTTCTTGTAGGGCATTTTCTCTTTTAGCAAAAATTCTAGAATAAAGTTACGTCCAAATTTTCGATATTATCTTTAAAATATAAAGCAATTTTGTATTTTAGCTATGAAAAAGGTATTTTTAATTACAATTTACTTTGAATAACAAAATAGACGATTTAAACTGGCATATTCTTAGACTCCTGCAGGAAAATTCAAGGTTGTCTTTGTCAAATATTGGAAGGGAAGTTGGCCTTACACCACCAGCTGTGGCAGAGCGTGTCAAAAAAATGGAAGACCTTGGAATACTCGAAGGTTTTAAATCAAAGGTATCCTATACCCTTGCAGGTTATCAGCTTAAGGCTATTATTACATTAAAGGCTTTTATGGGTAAACTGAAGCCTTTTCTTGAAATGGTTAAGACCCTGGATGAAGTAATTAATTGTTACCGGATTACAGGTGATGAAAATATTATTATGGAGGTGGTTCTAAAGGATCAGGCCCATCTGGAAAGATTTATCGATGAGCTCATCAGATATGGGGAGACCAGAACACATATAATTCTATCTGATATAGTTTCTGATGCTCCGATAAAACGACTTAAGTAACATTACTTAAGTCTGGAAAGTTGTAAAAATGGGAATGCGATTCTTGGCTGAATAAGATTAGTAACAATAATTTAATTCAGAATTTATTTTCTTTTCTATAGTAGTTGATTCAAAAATTAAAGATTCAACAGATTTTTATTACCGGACAACCGGATGTTGCAAATAAATAGTTTTGAATATTTGTTGTTGAGGGATTTAATTACTTAATTTAACTAAAGGTTGTAATGATGTTGTCTTATCCATTAGAATTACGCTATTCAATCTTTAAATGTTTTTCAGTATAACTTTGAGAATTTGTAGTATTCTTAGCTATTTTGGCCAGGTTTTTGATTATTTCAGAAATATGAAGCGAGTTTTATTTCTTCTCTTATTTGTAGGCTTGGCATATACGGGCATTTCACAAACCAGACAGGCAGTGTTTAAAAAGGGAAGGATTATTGATTCTATTCGCATCAATGATTCAATCTCCGAAACTTATAAATTATATCTTCCAAAAAAGTTTAATGGCAGTGGTACATGGCCTATCATATTTGTTTTTGACATGTACGGCAAAAATAGTCAGGCAATGAACATTTTTAAGACGGCTGCCGATGAACAAGGATATCTGCTTGCCTCCTCTAATGATATAAGCGATACAATTTCAATTTCTAAAAATGTTTTAATTACCAGCAGGATGTTTCGTGAGGTGGCAACGCTTTTTCCGATTAATAATAATAGAATTTATACTGCAGGGTTTTCATCCGGTGCTAAGTTTGCAGCCATTGTACCTTCTTTTATAAAAGAGGTTAACGGGGTAATTTCTTGCGGATCTTTTGTGCCAAGTGTTGAATTATTAGATGAAAAAAATCCATTTTACTTTATCGGAATTGTTGGGAATGAGGATTTCAACTATCCTCAAATGTTACAAGGCCGGGAATTGTTGAACAAAATGAAATTTCCAAATGATCTTATGGTGTTTGATGGAGGTGATAGATGGTCAGATTATAGCCTTATAGACAAGGCTCTAAAGGCACTGACGCTTTCGGCCATGGCTAAAGGAAATGTTGGGAAAGACAATGAATTTGTAATGCAGAATTATCGTAAAAATTTTCAGGAATACATAGGTCTTAAAAGTTCAGGGCAGAGTTTACTGGCCTATAATCTACTGAATGAAATAATTTCTATCTACAGGCCCCACATGGAAGTTGATTCATTGAGGGAGGAAATAAAAATCCTTAAAAAAGCAAATACTTACCGAGCTCAACGACGAAATTTAAATAATGTCCTTCTTCGGGAATCATTTATAAAAGAAGATTATGATTATAATTTAATTGAAGATTTATCTACTCTTAATTATAATAATCTGGGATGGTGGAATTATCAGATGGAGGAACTCAAAAAATATGATAAAAAGACGGAACCTTTTGAACGACAAATGGGGAAACGATTATTGGGCTATCTCAATGCACTTATCGAAGATAACATAGATATTGAACTCGAATATCCAGTAGTGAATGACGAGGCATTAAGTTTTCTTTGGATGTTGAAGACTATTACAGAACCGAAGGCCTATACCTATTACTTAAAAATTATATCCGATAGTTCCAAATACGAAGACTTTGGTACAGCCTTATTTTACCTTGAAGAATTGTTAAAAAATGGATATAAGGACAAGACGCACCTTTATTCACTGGAGCATACAGCATTATTGAGAATTATGCCCGAGTTTAATGCCATAGTAAATAAGTACTTAAAAGGATCCAGGTATGACGCCATTATTGAGGAATAAATTTTGCAATTAAATTTAGGTCCCAATCAATTACTAATCCTTTGGCAAGCGACTTGGCTACTTTTTTCCCATAAAGGTATTCACAAAGATATAAAGAGGCCTCGAAGCTTTTCGCCCCACCTGCTGAGGTAATGTATTTTCCATCATGCACAAACAATACACTGTCTTTAACATTCAGATGGGGAAACATCTGCTTGTATTTTTCAATATCACTTGGAAAAGTGGTTGAGGCAACTCTGTTAAGCAAGCCTGCTTTTGCAAGAACAAAGGCACCATCACAATGTGAAGTCATAAATAACGCATTCTTATCTACTCTTTTTACAAAATTAAGCATGGCGGTATCTTTCAGATCTGTATCCAGATGATGTTCTGCACTCGGAATTACCAGGATATCAATGGGAGGAAGGGAGTCATTCAAATAATTAAAATCCGGCAAAATTCGCAGACCCTCAAAAGTAGTAACAGGCTCTAAAGTATTAGCCACTGTAAAGGTATTCATGGCCTTTATGCCTTCCCGATATTTTGTATGTTGAAAAATATCATATGGAGCAGTAAATTCTGTATTAAACGTACCCTCCATAATTAGGAAAGCAACGTTATAATTATTAGGATTAATGTTAGTAACTCTTCTCAGCTTAGTTGATGAAGGTTCCAAATGATTCTTCTTTTCCAGACATCCGGAAGTCAAACCAAATAAAATTAACAGCAGGATGAAATATTTCATAGATTTTAATTTCGGGGACTACTTAGAAGTACTTGCTTCAACCATAAAAGTAATAAAATGCCAAGTAATCCTACAAAAACTGCCAAATACCATGTGGTTTGATAGCCAAGCCTGGCAATGGAATTCATCCCGGAATTATGGGCGAAAATATGAGCGATCGAAAATGAAATACTATAAAGCGCCATGTATTCGCCTGGTCTGCCCCTCTGGGCTCTGTCCATGGCAAATGCATATGAAAATGGAAACGCGATCATTTCTCCCAGGGTCATGAATAACATTCCTATAATGAGAATACCGACCCATGTAGTAAAATTTAGGATCAACAAACTTAAAGTAACAAGCATTAAACCAATTATTACATTAGTTATTTTGGATAAAGACCTTGTTTCTAAAAACCGAATCAGTGGCATTTCAAAGACAACAATTAAGAAGCCATTCATGGCCAAAAGTAAACCTATTTGAGTTTCATTTAATGCATGTATTGCTTTATAGTAAATAGGAATTGTGGAAAAGTACTGCACGAATACAAATCCGAACAGAACCATTGCAATAATAAATATCCAATAAGGCACATCTTTATATGCAGACAGAGGCATTTCATTTTGAACGCTATCAAGTACTTTTACCTTTTTAGGATTAAGGAGGACTAATAACAATATACCGGCTGCTATGCAGGTAAGGCCATCTACCCAAAATAACCCGCCATACCCTAAAGTGGCTATTATTAGGCCGCCAATCGCAGGGCCGGCAGAAAAACCAAGATTTATTGCAAGCCGAATAAGAGTTACCGATCTTGTTTTATTCTCAGGCTTGCTATAGGCGCTTAGTGCTACAAATGTGGCAGGTCTGAATGCATCAGCAATGATCATTAACACAAAAATACCACCACAGATTGTCCAAAATGATTCAAGATATTGAAGAACAATAAAAAGTATTCCAGTAAGTACGAGACTTATCAACATCACAGGGTATGAGCCAAAAACATCCGTTAATTTACCACCCAGCCATGCACCAATAAGTGAGCCTAATCCGAAACAACTCATAATAATTCCTACATTTTCCAATGTGAAACCAAGATCCTGAGTAAGATAGAGTGACAAAAAGGGGATGACCATAGTCCCTGCCCTGTTTATAAGTGTAATTAAAGACAACCACCAAACCTCTTTGGACAATCCCTTAAACGAATTTATGTAGCTATTATAAATTGATTTCATGCTGTCTAAATCATAAAAAAGCCCGACAAACTTGTCAGGCTCAGAATCAAAAATTGTTCATGTTTAATCTTGAAAAGTAAAAGTATGTAAAAAAAAGAGATATTGTATTTTTGAACGAAATACGTGTCTATGAAAATAAATCACTTGTTTGTAATCATAAGTTTATTCGTTTGTATTTTGGGATGTGCAGATAAACGTAAATATCACGATACTAATAAGTCGGATATAGCAGTAAATAATTCAGAGCTGGTAAAGGAGATTTTGCTATTTCAAAACAAACTCAATGAAGAATTCCAAAATCCGGAGACTTCGCCATTACCAGACAGGTATCGCAAAGATTTTGAGAGTTTGGATTTCTTTGAACCAGATACTTCATTTAGGGTAATAGCTTCCCTGGAGAGGACAGTGGATGCAATTCCGTTTATGATGCCTACTACCACCGAGCGTCTTTCTGAAGAAGTAGTATATGGGATAGCTCATTTTACTTTAAATGGGAAAAAATATAGTCTTGAAATTTATCAAAACCTTGAATTGAACGAAATAGAAGAATATAAGGATTACCTCTTTCTGCCTTTTTTGGATAATACAAACGGTGAAGAGACCTACGCCGGAGGGCGATATCTTGATTTAGTTATTCCTGAAGGAAATTCAATTATACTTGATTTTAACAGGGCTTATAATCCTTATTGCGCTTACAATAAGAAGTATTCTTGTCCTATAGTCCCAAAAAGAAATTTCCTGAACACTAAAATTACTGCAGGTGTGAAAAGTTTTAAAAAGAAATAAAATAAATTGGCCCTGATGTATTACCATCAGGGCCGGCATTTATTTAACTAAACAAAACCAAACTAATTTTTTATCTAGAAGGCAAATACAGCAGCCAATAAGAAAGAAGAAAGACTTTTTGATGGTTCTAAATCATTATTTATGAAGGCATCATCTGATGCACTGTCTAATCTTATTTCAGGAATAAACGTAAGGTATTCGCCAATTGTCACATTTCCCGATAGGGTTATAGCAAAAACATCGGAATCTTCAACTCCGGTTCCAATTACTTCAAAATCACCCATTTCTTTAAAATATTCACCCCTCAAACCAATAGCAAATGTATCTGATGTGGTATATTGAGGATATAAAGCCACGCCATAAAAACCATCACCATCAGTATCCTGGTAAGTTGCATTTATTCCAAGAAAAAATGAATCACTTAAGTCAAAACCACCGGTATAGTCAATTTGGAAAAGTCCTTTAATATCAGTGTCCGCTGGAACCCCGACAACCAGGACCTCATTAAACCCTTGTTTTCCATACAAGAAGTTTAAAAATTGACCAGAATACCCTAACTGGGCACCTAAAGAATATTCACCAAAGGGGTTAACATCGGTAAAATCTGTCGGATTCATTATGGCTACCATAGCCGACCAATCGTTCCCAAGATCAAAATCAGCCTTTATACCGGCTTGCGAAAAAGGTCCGTATGAAAACATATAGGAAGTACTATAATTAAAGTTTCCAACTGGGGAAATTACTTCGTACCCAAGGTAAGTGTTAAAATTACCAAAGGTCAGGGTGATAGTCTCACTAACATTCCAGTAAACATATAATTGGTTAATTATATTTGACGAACCTACTGGAGATCCAAAAACAGCTTCTTCACCTCTGGGACCAAAAACTAAATCGGCAACAACTCCAACTTTATCACCTTCGTATGCTCCAATTAAGTTAACCATACCTAATGCAAAACCAGGTCTGTTGGCAAATGAAGTGTTAGGCGCAGTTGGTCCAACTGTTCCACCAGTAGCATCTGGTATTTCTTTGTTAAGACCATTAAAATTTGCTCTGAAGTAAGCATCTGCCGATCCACTAAAAGAAAATTTCTTTTTTTCCTTTTCTTCTTCTTCTTCAACTACAATTACTTCTACATCCTGTGCAAAAGAAGCTGAACCAAGCAATAACAATGCTAAAAGAAGTAAATTTTTTATGTAACTTGTATTTGTAAATGTTTTCATAATTCAATGTTTTAGTTTCCTGTAAAGGAGAACGTTAAATGATATTTAAATTGGATTTTCTTGAAAATGTTTTATAACGGAGCGTTCTGCCAAACGCTCCGTTAATTTTTTATATTATTAATGTTGATTCATTCTAAAGTCAGGGTAGGCGTCCATTCCATGTTCAGCCAGGTCCAACCCATCTATTTCTTCTTCTTTTGGAACTCTTATTCCTACTGTTTTCTTAAGTGTAAAAATGATTATGAAGGCCGAGATACAGCAAAATACTCCCACTGAGGCAACCCCGGTTAATTGATAGATTAACTGTTGGCCTCCAGCAAGGTCTCCAAATATTCCTACTGCCAGTGTTCCCCAGATTCCACATATAAGGTGAACGGTAACTGCTCCAACTGGGTCATCTAATCGAATTCTGTCAATTAAGGCTACACCTAGTACTATTATCACACCAGCTATAAGACCTATAATTACAGCCTCGGTTGGCGACATTAGATCCGCACCTGCGGTAATACCTACCAGGCCTCCCAAAATTCCGTTTAGAAACATGGTAAGGTCCATATTCTTATACATAAGGGTAGATAAAATAGCCGATCCAACGCCACCTGCGGCAGCAGCCAAACAGGTTGTTACAAGAACAAGAGATGTAGTAGCTGGGTCTGCAGATAAAACAGAGCCACCATTAAAACCAAACCAACCTAACCAAAGGATTAAAACCCCCGCTGTTGCCATTGGAATACTATGGCCCGGGATAGCATTTGGTTTACCATCGTCATCGAATTTACCTATTCTGGCTCCCAAAAGGTAAATGGCTATTAAAGCTCCCCATCCACCAACGGAATGTACCAGAGTTGATCCTGCAAAATCATAGAAACCTCCTTCTTCTCCTCCTAATGAGGAAAGGAATCCACCACCCCATTGCCAGGAACCGGCTATAGGATATACGAGACCTACATAAATGATTGTGAAAATCATAAAAGGGCCTATTTTAATACGCTCGGCAACAGCTCCTGATACAATTGTTGCCGCTGTGGCTGCGAACATTCCCTGGAACAAGAAATCTGTCCACCAGGTGTAACCTCCATCGGCGTATTCTGCTGTCATCCCATTTGCCGGGGGGTCAATACCAAAGCCGGCAAATTCGAAAATACCCATCGAACCTTCTTCAAATCCGGGATACATTAAATTAAAACCACCTATATAATACAATAGTAGTCCTGCTGTAATAATAAAGATGTTTTTAAAAAGTATATTAATTGTGTTTTTTTGTCTGGTGAGGCCAATTTCTAAAAAGGCGA
>Ga0265303_10001575_pt1 | contig 14121 bp, 10 predicted proteins | sample Helome_2_FD_192494 | JGI IMG/M metagenome (GOLD analysis project Ga0265303, IMG submission 192494) | Marine sediment microbial communities from subtidal zone of North Sea - Hel_20160317 (Illumina Assembly) | ecosystem: Environmental > Aquatic > Marine > Subtidal zone > Sediment ... | reverse complement strand
CGTCGTAGGCACCATAGTTTGCATCGGCGAGGCCGAGGTCACGAATTTTGAATCAGTCACGATAGCCGTGCATCGGTTCAAAATGGGCGTTTTCGGCGCGCGATAGGCAGAATCTGTTTTTATTTCCGGGCATGGTTGTCTCCGAGCAGGCGCTTGGCGCAATCTAGCAATTGCCGTGGTTCTGCGCAACGATCCATATTCGGGGTAACCGCTTTTTGGCTGTTAAAGCATGGAGTTATTCTATACTCCCAAGTATGATCTCTAGCCACGAACCACAGGCATCCAGGAGCCTGAATTAATCGGGACTCGAATGGAAGACATTTTCCACGACATATCGAAATACTACGCCGCCAACATCATCGAGAATGTGCTGGTTATCGGCAAGATTGTTTACCAGGAAGATGGTTACCGCTTTGCCCGGGATGACGTTCAAGGTCCATTCAACCTGGTGGACCCGGAAGCCGACGTGACTCGCATGGTTCATGTCATCGGTGAAATTCACCCGCGCTCGGCACTGGAAAAGATTTTCGAGGTGGATGTCAATTCCTGCCTTTACCTGAGTGAGAATGACGAAACCGCTGAAATCGAGGTTCGCTCGATCCACAAGGGTATGGGCACCGCGATTTATTCCAAGCAACAGTGCCCGCTGATTCTATGGAATCCAAGCTACGAAGCGCATCGTTACTTTGACGTCATGGACATACAAAACGTGTTTTCCGAGAGTCGACTGAAAGACAGTTTTACCGCGATCCTTGCCGAGAGTCTGCGTGAATTCGAGTTATTCCCACCGCTGGTCCAATTAAAAAAGTGACACCCGAAGGGTGTCATCTCCGCTTTGCAGTCGGATCAGGGCAGCAGAATATTGTGTTTGCTTCTTATCTCGGCATCGACCGCCGGATCGATGCAGTTCGGCTGGTGCCGTGACAATATTTCGCGTACTTCCTGGTTAGCCTTCTGCCCGGCATCCTGGGCACCGCTTTCCGCCCAGGTCGTCGGCTCGAGGCGGTCTCCGAGTTTCGGATAAAAGTAATCGCGCTCCATCGCCTCCATGGTCTGGGTTTCACCAATGAAGTGACCCTCGCCGGTAATCACGTTTCTCATCGCTTCGAAGGCTAGCGTATCCTCGGTTACCTCGACTCCGCGAATCATGCGGTAAACATGCGATAGCATTTCATTGTCAAGCAGGAAGGCCTCGAAGGAAACGCCGAGCAGGCTTGCCATCATGCCCGAGGATTCGTAAACCATGTTGGCTCCCGACAATCCGCAGGCGAGTGATGATAACGCTTTTTCCATGCCCATCTGTGCATCCACCGCTTTTGCATCGGACATACTCGAAGCGACCCCGGAGGGAACACCGATATGATTGGCCAGTTGCGCAGCGCCCGCGTTCAGAATCGAGATTTCACCACCGCCGCCACAAAACGCGCCGGTGCGCAGGTCGATGACAAAAGGCCAGTTGGAAAATATCACCGGGTAACCGGGCGCGAAAACATTCACCATGACCAGTGCCGCCAGGGTTTCGGCAAACGAGGCGGCGAGCATACCGTCGATCGTCGCCGGCGAGGTTGCTCCCGACATCGCGGCAACAATGGTATTAATTGGCATGCCGCGCCGAATGCTGGCAAGCGCAACCTCGAAGGCGTCTTCGCCGTAGCGCATCGGCGAAATGATCGGGCTGATGTGTGCCTTGCAAAATGGTTTCTCGGCAAACTTTCCCTCGCCGCCGGCAACCCGGTCAAACATATCGACAATCGGGTCGACGTGTGCACCCAATGTAAAGCTGGTGCCAACCGGTTTCTGTGTGCCGCGCATCAGGCAGTAGGCAGTATTGATATCGAGTTCGAAGATGTCCGGGACGTCGGTCGCGACGCAGCAGCGGGTAAACCAGGATATATTGGGCAGGGTATCGACGAGACGGGTAAAGTCGAATAAATCCGTCAGCGTCGACGGGCGGTAAAGGTGGGTGTCGAGATCCAGGGTCTGCACCGCGGCGCCGCCGGTACCGAAATAGACGCGATCACCTCCGATTTCGAAGCTGTGCTTTTCATCGCGCCCGTGGAAGACAAAAGACTTGCAGGCGCCGTCGATAATGTCCTCGACCATGTCTTTGGAAAAGCACAGGCGTCCCAGGTCGTTGATAGTGGCACCGCATTTGAGTGCTTGCTCGGTCAGGGCAGGTGGCGAGTCACCCATGCCGAGTTCGGCCAGCATGCGCATCGAGGTATCGTAAATCTGGTTGATCTGGGTTTCGGTTAACGGCCGGTACTGACCGCCCACCGGACCCGCCGGCGCGGGGTTGATCGCCGGCGGCTTGCTGCGCTTTGCCAGCATTGCATCACGGCTGCCGCCACGGCGTCGTCTCGATCTGACAGGTTTGCTCATGATTGCACCAACCGATTCTCGGGATCATAGAGTACCGGATCTACCACCACCGCAGCGTATTTTTCGCCGAGAATGCCGAGACTGAGACGAGTACCCACTTCCGCTGCTTCAGGACCGACATAGGCATAGGCGATATTCTTTGCTACCCGATGACCATAACCGCCCGAAGTCACCGACCCGACCTGCTGCTCGCCCGCGAATACGGGATCGCCGCCATGGGCGCTCGCCACATCGCAATCGACCGTCATCGATACCAGCAGCTTGCGCGGTCCGCGCTCGACTTGCTCGAGCAAGGCCTGTTTGCCGATAAAACCGTCCTTGTCGAGCCTGACGAAACGATCGAGCCTTGCCTCGAAGGGATTGTGTTCATGGATCAGGTCCGCCTTCCAGTGCAGGTAGCCTTTTTCCAGGCGCATCGATTCGGTTGCGTAAAGCCCGAAGTAACCGAGATCGAATGCTTTTCCGGCCTCGTTTATGGTCTGCCACACCAGGTAAAGCTGCTCGTTCCGTACGTGCAACTCGTAGGCAAGTTCACCCGAGAAGCTGACGCTCATCGCGGTTACCTCGGCATGACCGATGAACATCTGCCGGCAGCGTAACCAGGTGAAAGCCGCGCTCGACCAGTCGCAACGCGGAGAGACCGACTGCAACAGGGCGCGTGACTTTGGCCCCGCAACCACCAGGATGGTGTGGCTGCCCGCCATTTCGGTAATCGTTACCGTGTCGGGTTTGAATCGGTTCAGCCAGTCGCGATCGTGCCACTCGGCGGCCGCGGCCGATCCCCACCAGTAACGGTTTTCATCCCGCTTGACCAGCGTGGCTTCGCTCAGGATATTGCCTTTCTCGGTCAGCAGGTAACACAGGCCAAGCCTGCCGATCTCGGTTGGTAGACGACCGCAAATCACGTGGTCGAGAAATGCTTCGACTCCCTCACCGCTGATTTCATAGCGGTTGAAGCCGGACACTTCCATGATACTGACCTGCTGCTGCAGGTGCTCAACTTCTTTCGCGATTACTGCTTTGGTCGGCGTAAAGCGGTAGCTGTGCTGGTCAACGAAACCGGCATCCGGTTTGAAAAACAGCGACCGCTCCCAGCCGTTGACAACACCCCAGGCGCAGTTCATCTGGTCGAGTACCGCGTACAGCGGCGTGGTGCGCGCCAGCCGCGCCGCCGGGCGGTATTCGTGCGGCAGGTGGTAGTGAAATTCGTTCTGATAATCCTCGATTGCTTTCAGACAGGTATGCTCGGTGTTGGCGTACTGGGTGAAGCGACGCGGATCGAGAAACCAGGCGTCCCATTCGCATTCGCCATGCACGATGATCTCGGCGAGCAGCTTACCGTGGCCACCGGATTCGCCGATACCGGCGCGTAAGCCGATTGCACAGTAGGCGTTTTCGATGCCAGGAATCGGGCCGATCAGCGGTGCACCGTCGATGGTGTAGGTAATCGGGCCATTGATGACCGTGTGGATGCCGGCTTCCATGAGCGCGGGCAGTCGCTCGAATATGCGCTCCATGTTGTCGAGGCAGCGGTCGAGATCGGAAGGGCACAGCGCCTGGGTAAAATCCGGGTCGATACCGTCCATACCGAAGCTTTTGCATCCTTGTTCGTAGACGCCAACCAGCAGCCCCAGCTTTTCCTGGCGGCTGTAAAAATCATCTCCGGGATCGCGGATGATTGGCACCCGAAAGTCTAGCGCCTCGAGTTCAGGCAGGGTATCGGTCAGGAAATACATGTGCTCCATAGAGGTGACCGGATGCGTCACCCCGAGCATGTTACCAACCTCGTTGACGCGATATCCGCTCGCGTTGACGACCTTCTCGCAGGTGATATCGCCGTGCTTGCTGTGGACGATAAATTCACCACTGGATTTCCGGGTAATGTGCTCCACCGGGTTGAAGCGGGAAACCTCGGCACCGGCTTCGCGCGCTTTGCGCGCCAGCGCAAAGGTAATTCCGGCCGGGTCGATATCGCCATCGAGGGGGTCCCACCAGGCGCCGAGTAAATCCTGGGTATTAATCAGGGGATGACGTTTGCCGACTTCATCGGCGTCGATGAATTCCATCTCGACGCCCATGCCGGCCGCCATGCCGATGTAATGACGATAGGTGTCAACCTGTTCCCGCGTATGCGCAAGCCGCATTCCGCCGGTAATATGGTAGGAAATCGGGTTCTGGGGATCGGCGGCGAGTTCACGATACAGGTCGATACTGTGGCGTTTCAGTGCAACCATGGTTTGATTGCCGCCAAACTGGGTAACCTGTGCTGCGGCGTGCCAGGTCGAACCCGACGTTAACTCGTCGCGCTCCACCAGTACCACGTCGGTCCAGCCCTCGCGGGTCAAATGATAAAGCGTCGAACAACCGGCGATGCCGCCGCCGATGACGACCACGCGCGCATGTGATTTCAAACTGTTGCCGTTCATCTCGCTCTATCCACGTTATTTCCGTTCATGATGCTGATTTATTGTCATTTGACAATTAAAAATAAATTCATATAGATCAAATTAATTGAATTATAAAGTTAGTTTTAATAGGCTTTGAGTGCCTGCAGAAGTTAATCTATCAAGTAAATTTGAGCTATGAAGCATGATCTGCCATCACTGGACGCACTCAAGGTATTCGAATCTGCAGCGAGGCAGTTAAGTTTTAGCCTTGCGGCCCATGAACTTTGTATCACCAAGGGCGCGGTGAGCTACCAGATTCGTAAACTCGAAGATGATCTTGATTGTGCTCTTTTTAAGCGCTCGGTGCGCCAGGTGTATCTCACCAATGCAGGCCAGCAACTGCTACAAAGTACCCAACGGGTATTTAGTGAGCTGGCAGCCACGCTTGCGCAAATCAAGCCGCGTGAATCGGCTCATGATGTATTGATCGGCGCCACCACCTATGTTGCGTTGCGTTGGTTGTCGCCCCGTATTTCGGCATTCAGCGAAGGTAATCCAAATATCTCGATCCTGTTGCAACACTCCGTTAACGAGGGAAATTTCAGAATTCAGGATGTTGATTTTGCCATTCGCTGGTGCAGTATGGAGGGGCAGACCAGTCGCAGTCGCCCGCTTGAGTTGCCGATGCCTCTGTTTCCGGTTTGTAGCCCTGGTTTACTGGAGCATCAGGCAGGCCTGGATGGCATCGGTAAGCTAGACGAGATCGACCTGGCGCGACCACCGCTCAATTCGATGCCGCTACTGTGTGAGGATCGAGTTCTCGATCTCTGGCAACTCTGGTACGGGCGTCGGCCTGTTGTATTGGAAAACCCACGTCGGGTCATTGCCGATGCTAACGTGCGTACCCAGGCCGCCATCGACGGCCAGGGCTGGGCCATGGCCGACGCCCTGATGCAACGGGAACTGGATACGGGTGAATTGATAGCACCCTTTCATCATCGTCTGGAAGGTTATGGTTACGCTATCCAGGCGTCACCAGGCCGTTATGTAAGTCAGAATGCGCTTCGGTTAAAGAACTGGCTGATCGATCATGCTTGAGGCTTCCTGGCAAGACAGGATTACAGGACAGGTGTTAGAATTTCAGGGTTAATAATAATCAATTACAAGGAGATCGAATATGAAAAGATTCCTGCTCGCTGCGATCGCGCTTGCCTTTGTCACCAGCGCACAGGCCGATGTGCTGATCACAATCAAGGATGGCAAGGGGCGTACGAGTGCGTTTAGCAGCGATGGTAAGATGGCGCGTATCGAAGACAGACAGATGCCGGGCTACGTTATCATCGATTACCAAAGCGGTGAATTCTTTATGGTCGATTCAAAGCGCAAAGAAATAATGAGAACTGTGATCGAGGGCGGAAGCGTTGCCGAGGGCGGCTCGACAGTTAGTGTAAGCCTTAAAGACAAGGGCGGCGGTCCGAAGATTGCCGGATACCTCACGCGCAAATATGAAATGAACGCGAACGGAGAGCGCTGCGGCACGGTTTATGCGTCGAGCAAGTTGCTTCAAAACAAAGATGTTCAGGCGTTATTCGAGTCGATGCGCAATATGCAACAGTTCTCGCGCAACATGACCGGCGGCATGGGGGGAACGATTTCGGTCTGCCAGCAGGCCAATATGCAGCTCGCGGATGTCATCGAATCGAGCGGGGCACCAATGAAGGTAATCGATGAAAACGGCAAGTTGATGTCGGAAATCCTCGCGGTCGACGCCAACAAGAAATTTCCTGCTAATCATTACAAGTTACCCGCTGGCATGGAGGTCGTGGACATGACCGACAGGATGAACCAGGCGACGCAGCAAACCCAGCAAATGATGGAAAACATGCCCGATACGGATGAGTTGATGAAGCAAATTCAGCAGGGCGGTGGACAGATGACCGAGGAAATGCAGCAGCAAATGCAGGATATGATGCAGCAGTTGCAGCAGCAATCACAGTAGTACAGCTTAATCGTCGTCCCTGCCGGGATCCTGCGAAGCTGGCGCGATTACGGGATTGTCGCTTACGCAGGAGTGACCTGTTCAGTTCAGGATTTCCGTGACCTCTTCGTCGATGATGCTGCCAATGATTTCCATGTCTTCGACCGAGAACGTCAGCGGTATGCGCAGGTCGAAAGTGGTCTCGAGGATTTCCAGCGTTTGCGGCAGGTGCTGGACATTGTCGATGTAACGCCAGCTATCGTAGCGGCTGGTAAAGCCGTGCGGCTCAGTGCCGCCAAACCATTTCAACTCAACGCCCCGCTGCGCGCAGCCGTCGATGAAAACCGCCACCTGGTGCTGGTCAAAATCCGCGACGCGAAACTGCAGCGAACTACCGACATAGGATTCCTGTTCAGGCCTTGGTGGCAGCTGAATCCGCGAATTTACCGCCAAACGACGTTCCAGCTTCTGATAGCGTTCATTCCAACGTGTGCAGTTTCGATCGAGGCCAGGTAGCTGGGCGCGCAGGATCGACGCGCGCAGGTTATCCATACGCCCGCTGTAGTTCGGGGTATCAAGCCTGATATCGGCAAACACGTCGGCATCGGGCAGGGTTCCGTGGCGTGCATACATCATGTAGGAGCCGGAGTAGATGATCGCTCGCGCGATAACCTCATCGTCATCGGTGGTTAAAAAGCCGCCCTCACCGGAGTTGAGATGCTTGTAAGTCTGGGTGCTGAAACAGCCGATTTTGCCGAAACAGCCGGACTTTTTACCGTTCCAGCGCGCACCCATGGTGTGTGCGCAATCCTCGATCAGCGTCACGCCATACTTTTCACACAGGGCAACGACCGCGGTCATGTCGGCGATATGTCCGCGCATGTGCGAGATCATGAAAAAGCGTGCCTTTGACTGCTGCATCATGGTTTCGAGATGGGCCAGGTCGACACAGTAGTTTTGATCGATTTCGACCAGTACCGGTTTACCACCGGCGTTGTCAATGGCGCCCGGCACCGGCGCAAGTGTGAAGGCGTTACTCAATACGGCTTCGCCTGGTTTAAGGCCCGCCGCCCTCAGGGCGATATGCAGCGAGTAGCCGCCGGAAGTACAGGCGAGACAGTAGCGTTGTCCCATGTATTTGGCGTACTCGCGTTCCAGTAACGCGGTTTCAGAGTGTTCGCCTTCGAGCGTGTTGTATCGATGCAGCCGCCCGCTGCGTAATATCTCGACCGCATGCTCGATGCCGGCATCGGGAATGGCTTCCTGCTGGGTAAAGGGTTTGGTAAAGACGGCTTTAGGCATTCAGAGGTTTCAGCTATATCCCGGTAGATCAAAAATTTTCGGATAAGCAAACAATGAGACGCTGCCACCGGTATGCAGAAAGACGATGTTTTCATCTTTTTTAAAATGTCCCTTGCGGATCAAATCGATCAGGCCGGCGAATCCCTTGCCCGCGTATACCGGGTCCAGCAGGATACCCTCGTAACTCGCCAGCATCTTGACGGCTTCGACCATCGAGTCGGTAGGCAGGCCGTAGCCTTCGCCAACGTAGTCACTGTTGGCGACAACCTTGTCACGCGTGACCAGGTCCGGGCTCAAACCCATGAATTCGGCGGTGCGTTGTGCCAACGCATAAACATTTTCTTCCTGTTTTTGTTTTTCCGCGCGCACGCTAACACCGTAGACCGGAATACGGCTGTGCATCGCTTCCATCCCGACCACCAGCCCGGCCTGGGTACCGGCGCTGCCGGTGGCATGCACCAGGTGATCAATCCTCAACGAGCGTTCGTTTGCCTGATGGGTTAATTCGAACGCCGCGTTGACATATCCGAGCGCACCGGTCTCGTTCGATCCGCCCCCGGGAATAATGTAAGGCTCTTTCCCATCATCCCGCAACTGCTGTGCGAGCTGCTCCATTTCCGCGTTCATGTCGCTGTCCACGGGACGAATCGAAATGCTTGCCCCGTGCAGTTGGTCGAGCAAAACATTGCCGTTATGGGCATAGGCCTCGTCATGGTACCCGGTACGATCCTCGAGCAGGATATGACAATCGAAACCCAGCCTGGCCGCAATCGCGCAGGTCTGACGCGCGTGATTCGACTGGGTCGCTCCCTGGGTAATAACCGTATCAGCGCCGCGCTCAACCGCGTCAGCCATCAGGAACTCGAGTTTGCGGGTCTTGTTTCCACCCGATGACAGCCCGGTACAATCATCGCGCTTGATCCAGAGGTTCGGGCCGCCCAGGTGCCCGGAGATCCGCTCTAACGGCTCGAGCGGGGTCGGCAAATGGGCAAAATGTAGTCGCGGGAAGCGGGAAAGATGCATGACGGTCTCCAGGCATGATGAATGATTGCAATGGAATCCGCGATAATAATGTAATGTGCGTTAAAGTTAACCTTTTTTCGGAAGTGGCCTGTTGACTCCAGCATTCCTATTGACGCGCCAGTGGTCTGATGAGCCGGATGGCGTGCGTCTGGACTTCTGGCTTGCAACCGCACAGGGTCCGATGACGGTCTCGATCCATCAACAGCAGGCCCTGTTCTTTATCCGGCAAGCGGATGCCCAGGCGGCGACCGGACTGCTCGGCAGCGTACGCGGTGTGTCAATCAAACCGCTGCAGCTGAAAACCTTTACCGACGAACCGGTCAGCGCGGTTTACCTGTCCTCTCAGCAACAACTTTACCGCGCGCGCGATCGACTGGAGCAAAACGGCATCGCCTGTTACGAGGCGGACATTCGCCCGACCGAGCGCTTCCTGTGTGAGCGTTTCATTACCGCCTCGATCGATGTTGATGCAGACTACAGCAAGCAGGCGCTGCATAACGTTCGTTTACAGCCCGGTCACTACACGCCGAATTTTGAAGTCATGTCGTTCGATATTGAGTCCGATTACGAGAGCGATACGCTGTTTTCGATTGCGTTTGTAAGCGCAAACATTAACCGCGTCCTGATGATCGGGGACGGGGTGGATAACGAACTGATCGAGTATGTCGCGGATGAGACCCGCTTGCTGCGACGATGGATCGAATGGGTCGAGACAATCGATCCCGATATCCTGATCGGCTGGAACGTGATTAACTTTGACCTTCGTCTATTGCAGAAAAAATCGCAGGCACTCGGCGTGCCACTAGACATAGGCCGTGGGGCATCACTGCCGCTGTGGCGACAGTCCCAGGCTGATCGCAATCACTACTTTGTATTGATTCCGGGTCGGGTAGTACTCGATGGCATCGATACGCTGCGCTCGGCGACCTACAGCTTTTCAAGTTTTGCGTTGGAATCGGTGGCCCGGGAACTGCTTGGGAGAGGCAAGTTAATTCACGATAAAACTCAATCTGACTCGCTTTACAAGGCAAAAGAAATCAAGCGCCAGTTCAGGCACGAAAAAGAAACCCTGGCTGCCTACAACCTGGAAGATTGCCAACTGGTCTGGGAGATTTTCGAAAAGCTCGATCTGGTCAGGTTTTCGATTGAGCGCGCCCGGCTCACCGGCCTGGAAATGGATCGACCTGGCGGCTCGGTTGCCGCATTCGACAATCTCTACCTGCCGCGTCTGCACCGCAAGGGCTACATTGCCCCGAATATTGGTGACTACCAGGGGGAATTGAGCGCGCCGGGAGGATACGTCATGGATTCGACCCCGGGCTTACAGGATTCGGTACTGGTGCTTGATTACAAAAGCCTGTACCCAAGCATCATCCGCACCTTTCGCGTCGATCCCTACGCCCGGGTCGCGGCGGCCCGGGCAGATCCGCAAGACGTCATCCCGGGTTACGACGGCGCCAGTTTTCACAAGCACGAGCATATCCTGCCGCAAATCATCGAAAACCTGTGGGCGGCGCGAGACCAGGCGAAGCATGATGGCAACACCGCGTTATCGCAGGCGATCAAGATCATCATGAACTCGTTTTACGGTGTGCTCGGCACCCCCGGCTGTCGCTTGCACGATTCCCGATTGACCAGTTCGATCACCAAACGCGGTCACGACATCATTATCCAGACGGTTAAACTCATCGAGGCGGAGGGATACGAAGTCATTTACGGAGACACCGATTCGGTGTTTGTTTCGCTTAACGGCTCACGCGACAATCGTGCCGCGACTGAAATAGGCAAGCACCTGGTTGATACCATCAACCGGTACTGGCGCGATCATCTGCAGCAGGAGTACGCCATCGAATCCTGCCTGGAAATGGAGTTCGAAACTCATTTTCGGCAATTCTTCATGCCCACCATGCGCGGTTCTGACCAGGGCAGCAAAAAGCGCTACGCCGGTTTGATTGATGATGAGCAGGGTAACCGCAGAATTATTTACAAGGGCCTGGAAACGGTGCGCACCGACTGGACCGAGCTGGCGCGCGAGTTTCAGCAAACCCTGTACCAGCTGGTTTTTGACGGTGAAGAGTATAGTGAGTACATTCGGCAGACGATCGCGGACCTTTACGATGGCAAGTTCGATCATCAACTCGTGTATCGCAAGCGCCTGCACAAGAAGCTTGCGGAGTACCAGAAAAATATTCCACCCCATGCGCAGGCTGCGATCAAGGCGGAGGCCGAGTTCAAGCAGAATAAACAGCCCTCACGTTACCGCAACCGGAGCTGGATCGACTACGTGATTACCGTTGCCGGGGCACAGACCCTGGAGTGTCAGAATGCAAAGCTTGACTATGACCACATCGTCGAGAAACAGTTAACGCCGATTGCTGACACCATACTGAATGCGATCGGATCGTCGATGGATGAGATTACCCGCCAGCAGCAGAATCTGTTTTAGCAAAGGTCATTCCCGCTATCGCGGGAATGTATCGGCTTAAGGTACTAACCGGTCACATAGGTAACACATTAAACCGGGCACATGGGTAACAGGTAATAATGCATTGGCGCCGAAGAGGAAAAGCCGATGCCCTGGAAAGAGACCTGTGCCATGAATGAACGCCAATTGTTTATCGAAGCCTGGCTTGCGTCAGGCGAGAATGTCCGGCGGCTGTGTCGTCGCTTTAATATCTCACCCAAAACGGGCTACAAGTGGATCAACCGGTTTAAGGCCGAAGGCTTTGCGGGGATGATGGATCGAAGCCGGGCGCGTCTGACCCAGTCCCACCAGACACCGGAAGCGGTGGTAGCCCAGATCCTTGAGCTGAAGCACCGGCACCCGGATTGGGGGCCGGTCACCATCGGCTCGAACCTGTATCGCGCCGATCCAGCCTTACCCTGGCCCGCTGACAGCACCATCGGCGAGATCCTCAAGCGTCACGGCCTGGTCAAGCCGCGGCGCAAGCGGCATAAGGTACCGCCGCAGTCTCAACCGCTGGCCCATGCGAGAGAACCGAACGACGTCTGGAGTGGCGATTTCAAAGGTCAATTCGTCATGGGTGACGGACGCATCTGCTATCCGTTGACGCTTACGGACAACTGCAGTCGGCTGCTGATTAGCTGCCAAGGCCTCCCTGGCCCAAGGCTCAAGCCCTCGATGGCGGTCTATGAGCGGGCATTCCGGGAATATGGCTTACCCCGGCGCATCCGCACCGATAACGGCTTCCCGTTTGCGATGGTGACCCTAGGCGGCCTGACCCCGCTAAGTGTCTGGCTCGTCAAGCTGGATGTCTTGCCCGAACGTATCGATCCGGGTTGTCCGCAACAAAATGGTCGCCATGAGCGCATGCATCGCACCCTCAAGGCCAGTACTGCCTCACCGCCCCGGGGTAACCTGAGTGCGCAACAGCGGGCTTTTAATCGCTTTCGCCAGGAATATAACGAAGTGCGCACGCATCAGGGCCTGGGTAAAGGTATTTGTCCGATCGACCGGTACCAACCCTCGCCCAGGCCCTATCCGGATCGCATTCCTGAACTGAGTTACCCGGATGGCTATCAGGTGAGGAAGGTGAAATGTGGCGGCTACATCAAACTGCACGGCCACGCCTACTATCTCTCTCGGCAAATTATCGGTGACCATGTCGGGCTTGAACTCATCGGACTGGATCTGTGGCAGCTGTACTTCGGCCGATTGAAACTGGGCGTGATCGATGAACGCTTGAAATCAGTGATCCGACCGAACTAAAGTGTTACCCATGTGACCGGTTTCAACTGTTACCCTTCTGCCCGGTCCTACAATAGCGAAGCTATTTCAGGTCAGTTGTTCTGGATGACGATGTTGGGGAAAGCAGCAGAGTGATCGCGCGCCTGGGTGGCAAGTTTGGCTGCAGTGCGGCGCGCGACTTCGCGGTAGATCCTGGAAATCTGGCTATCGGCCATCGCGGCCACGGTCGGATTGCCACTATCCGCCTGCTCACGAATGTGGATGTCGAGCGGCAGTGAGCCGAGCAAATCGACACCGTGTTCCTCCGACATGCGCGCACCGCCGCCTTCGCCAAAAATGTGTTCGCTGTGGCCACACTGGCTACAAATGTGAATGCTCATGTTCTCGATAATTCCCAGCACCGGCACTTCCACTTTTTCGAACATTTTCAGGCCTTTGCGCGCATCGAGCAGCGCGATGTCCTGTGGGGTGGTAACGATTACCGCGCCACTGACCGGGATGCGCTGCGCCAGCGTCAGCTGAATATCACCGGTTCCGGGTGGTAAATCGATAATCAGGTAGTCGACATCACTCCAGCGAGTGTCGTTGAGTAATTGCTCGAGCGCCTGGGTCACCATCGGCCCGCGCCAGATCATCGGCGTATCTTCCTCGACCAGGTAACCAATCGACATCGACTGAACACCGTGCCCCATCATCGGCTCGAGACTTTTGCCGTCGGATGACTCCGGTTGCCCCTTACAGCCGAGCATGCGCGGAATACTGGGTCCATAGATATCGGCGTCAAGAATACCCACGGTAGCGCCTTCCGCCTGCAGCGCGAGCGCCAGGTTGACCGCGGTGGTCGATTTACCCACACCGCCCTTGCCGGAGGCAACCGCAATCACATTCTTGATCCCCGCCAGCGGTTTCAGATTCTGCTGTACCGCGTGCGATTTAACCTGGCTCGAAACCTGCACATCGACTACCCCAATACCTTCGATATCGCTCAACGCCGCCTGGATTAACTGCTTTAACTCATCAAAAAAGCCAGCCGCCGGATAACCCAGCTGAATTTGAATCTTCCAGCTGTCACCATCCTGCTCGACGGATTTGACCGCCTTGCTGGTAACCAGGTCGGTTTCCATGTTGGGGTCTATCACCTGGCCCAGTTTTGCTTCAATCTGCGATTTATCAATTGCCATGCGTAATTATCTGTTCCGAGGTTTTTTTACCGAGCGCGCATTTTACCCGAGCCGGTCGCCAAATATCACTTAGTTTTTATGTGAATGTTCTATACAGTGTCTGGTACAGCACCTAAAATACGCTGCTTTAACCAGGCCAGTCCATTCGATGAGTTCCAA
>Ga0265303_10001574_pt1 | contig 14122 bp, 17 predicted proteins | sample Helome_2_FD_192494 | JGI IMG/M metagenome (GOLD analysis project Ga0265303, IMG submission 192494) | Marine sediment microbial communities from subtidal zone of North Sea - Hel_20160317 (Illumina Assembly) | ecosystem: Environmental > Aquatic > Marine > Subtidal zone > Sediment ... | reverse complement strand
AAGGAAATAAGGATGGCAATGATCGCCAGGACGCCGATCATCTCGACTAAGGTAAACCCTTGTACTGGACGGGGAGGTTGAAAGAGCTTTTTAAACATGTGAGTACTCTCCTCTGAGACGATTCTTTACGTTTTAATGTTTTAGCTGCGTTATTCTGAACCTATTGTCCATTGTTTTTTGGTATCGGTTGCGAGCCTGGAATTCTTAAGAGATGGCTTCTTTTTTCCGGAATACAAATTAAAGCTTGCGGCGGGACTTCATATCCAAAAGCGCGATGGATGCGAATGGATCTCCTAACTGAGAGGCTTCTTGGAATAGTCGACCAGCCGTTTGGAGGTCTGCCTGGCCAAAATGGCCATCGGCATACAGGTAGCCCAAATGTACGAGCGCGGAGGGGAGGCGTGGATCCAGGTTGGCGGCCTTGAGCAAGGCTTTTTTAGCCAGTTCAACTTTCCCTAAACTTTTCAATGAAATGCCTAAACCCAAATAGGCCCTGGCCGATTTCGGGTTTTGACTGATGGCTTGCCGATAAGCAGTCATGGCGGCTTGTGGTTGCTCCTTCAACAAGAAGCTCCATCCCATTTTCGTATGAGGTTTGACGGTTTGTTTCTTCTGATTGCCGACAGTTTGGATGGAGTGAGGTGCGGTGTGAGAAGACATTTCTCCCTTGGTTCTGGATGATGGCAACGAAACAGGAGTCTTTTGTGTGGGAGATAATATCTTCTGTGTTTGCTTAGGTTTCTGGATGGGAGGGGGGCCAGGAGATTGTGATAAGGGATCTAGATGACTTCCCAAAGCTGTTGATGATGTGATCATCCCAAGAAGCATTGCGACTACGAAGATTCTGTTGGTCAATTTTCTTTTCATTGTTTAGAGGTATCGGAAAGCCTCGGTAGGGCTTGATACATGAGAGGAAGTATTCTTCAGCAACGGAAAGGATTTAGGAAAAACCGACCTGAACAGCCAAGGGAAGAGGGAGATATCCTACCAAGGGGATTTACAGTTTTTGAGAAATTTTGTGAGGAGAAAACGTGTGTAGTGTTCGTCAGGAGGGAAAACACAAGGTCCCCCAGTTTTCTGGGAGGCCTTGTGTCGTTAGACCGCGATTTATGATTGAAGTCTTATGTGGCTTGATCAGGAAAAGCTGCTTTTAAAAGGGATTGCAATTCCCCTTTTTCTTCCATTGGACCCAAGACATCCGTGTCGCCATAAAACTGGCCATTAATAAAGACTTTTGGCAAAGTGGGCCAATTGGTCATTTTAGAAAGAGCCTCACGCTTTTCGGGGTTGGGCAGTGCGTTGATCAATTCATAGGGATAGCCGTACTTGTTAAAAAATTCCATGGTTTCGACGGTAAACCCGCATTGAGGCGCAGTTTTCGTGCCTTTACCGTAAATCAGAATTTTGTGTTCAGCAATTTCTTTGTTGATTTCATCTTCAATGGGTGTACTCATAGGGGTTATCCTCCTTGGGCTTCATTTCGGGTTTTGGCTTGAATTTCTAGGGCATGAATGCGTCCGTCTTTCATGGGTTTGTCAAGGGCTTGGTAGATCATTCGATGACGGTCCAACAAATTCTTTCCTTCGAAAGCATTGGAAATCACTTTGACAGTAAAATGGTCCATGGTGCCGGTTCGATCGAGAACTGAGACTTCGGCATCGCCTAAGGCTTGTTGAAGTTGAGTGCTGAGCTCTTCAAATGTCATCATCGGGGTGGTTTAATCCTGGTGAAAAATCATGAGATATCCAAGTATCACTATACCGGAGAGAGAATTTTCTACGCAATGTGCATATCTGTTCATTTGATGTATTACGCGTTTTTCTGAGTAGGAGTATACAGCACGGACTGGAGGAATGTGCCCAGACCTTCCAAGACTTGAATGGGAATCTCATGGCCGCCACGGAATTCTATCCAACTGACGGGCAGCCCTGCCAATTGGATGTGCTCCCGAAGTTGCTGGGCCATGGAAAACGCCAAAATGGGGTCGTCGGTTCCGTGGCTTTGAAAAACCGGGAGACCTTGGCGGTTTGGCAGGCGAGTGAGCCATTCCTGCTTGGCGATGAGACTGCTCGAGAGCAGTGCCAAGCCTGCAAACGGAATGTCAGAATGGAGGACCAGGTCGGTCGAGAGCATGGCGCCCTGGGAAAATCCACCCAGAACGAGTGACTGAGAGGGTACCGATAAGGTTTCTAGAGCGAAAGAGAGGAGGTTATGGACTTGTGTGCGGGCGATGGGAAGCCCACGAGGAATTTCTTGTGACAATTCATCCCACTGCCCTTGGTCTCGGGCTTGCGTGACTCGTTCCATGTCAAACATCCACCAGGCTCTGGCATCCCCAAAGCCCATGTCCAGATTCAGTGGAGCTGCAGGGAAGAGGAAGCGGACTTCATCCGGGACATTGAGATAGCGCCATAGGGCAACCAAATCATCTCCTGGAGCTCCAAATCCATGCAAGAGAACGACCAGTGGCCCCTCGCCGCTTCCTTGGCGATCCAGCCCACCAGAAATGCACACATCTAAGCCGGCCCAGTGTTCGTGTCGCATAGGGTTAGAAATTTATTACTATTCCGGGGAAGAGATGGGAAGACGAGTCATCGGAGGAAAATGAGAAAAACAAGGATTCAGCAACTCAAGGATACATCTCCTGCAGATGCTAATGTCCCATTTTGGGGGCGCCAGCGTTGGCACCTTGCGTGATGAGCGGAATTCGCAAAACCTGGTGACAGTGATTGCAGGTGACTTTCAACGTATTCTCATCGGCATATTCAACTTCTTCTTCTTTTTTCCAAAACAACTTGCCACATTTCGGGCATTTGCGAACGAGCATCGACATAGATACAGCTCCAATTGAGAAAGGCATGATTTATGGTGGACTTAGTGTAATATATCTTGCCACAATCTGCCAACGAGATGATCCAATATTCCGATTCTAACGATTTCGATCCTCAACAACTTCTAGCCTTATTTGAACAAGCTGAGTGGGCGCGCGGCCGTAGCTTGGAAGATACCCAGAGGATGTTGGCGGAGACCGATGTGACGATTTCCGCGTGGGATGGACCCCAATTAGTGGGATTCGGTCGCGTCCTGACGGATTATGTCTTTCGTGCGTCGATTTGGGATGTCATAGTCGATGTGAGTTACCAAGACCAAGATATTGGGAAAAGCTTAGTTCAGCAGATTCTCAGGCATTCATCCTTGGCCAGGGTGGAATTGTTTTGGCTCTGTACCAGGTGCTATCAAGGATTTTATTCCTCTCTAGGGTTTTCTGATAAGGAACAGACTGGTATGGTATGGGACCGCCGAAAACAGCCTCCTCTATCGATGGCTTAGCCTGGGTCTTCCTTTCTTTGGAAATGTCGCAACAATAACACCATGTTCATGCTGACAGGATGTCATCGATGATTGTGGTTGGGCTCATGTCCGGGACGTCGGCCGATGGTGTGGATGCTGCGGTCGTGGATATTCGTGGAATCGGGCATCGTCTGACCATCAAGCTGCTCGGACATTATGGCCGCGCTTACCCTTCTCGGTTGCGTCAACGTATCTTGCATGTAGCCGAACGTGGGACAGTGGAGGAAGTGTGTCATCTTCATGCATTGCTAGGAGAAGTCTTTGCCAAGACGGTGCAAGCCGCGATGACACGTAGTGGAGTTGTACCCAAACAGGTGAAATTGATTGGCTCGCATGGCCAAACGGTTCATCATCTTCCCCGGCCAATAGTGGAACGGGGAGTGGGCACCATACGCTCAACTCTCCAGATTGGTTGCCCGGCTGTAATTGCCGAGCGCACCGGTATTACAACGGTTTCAGATTTTCGTTCACGCGATCTTGCCGCTGGTGGCGAAGGGGCTCCGTTGGTGCCCTATACACATTTTCTTGTGTTCCGCCAAGAGACCGCAACGCGTTGGGTGGTTAATCTCGGAGGCATTGCCAATGTGACGATGCTTCCTCGCGGGAAACGGTTTTCCTCTGTACAGGCATTTGATACTGGGCCATGCAACATGCTCTTGGACGCGTTGGTCACGACGGGAACGAATGGCCGAACGACGATTGATCGTGGAGGACGATTGGCTCAATGCGGTCATGTGCATTCGGGCTTGTTACACTGGTTGTTGGCCCATCCTTATCTGCAACGATCACCTCCCAAGTCCACTGGTCGTGAATTATTTGGGGAATCATATGCGCAAAAGGTTCTGGCTCAGGCTCGGCGACGTCATCTCAACCTCAATGACCTCTTGGCAACAGGTTGCCAGTTTATTGCAAAAACCATTCGAGATGCTGAGCAATGGACCAAAAACATGCCAGCTGACGTCGTGTTCGGCGGTGGGGGAGTCCGCAATGCCCGCCTCTGGGCGGAACTCTTGAAAATCTTTGACCCTATTCCTGTTCGACAGATGGATGATTGTGGGTCTTCCAGTCAGGCCTTTGAGGCTCAAGCCTTTGCTGTGTTGGCCTATCAAGCTGTACACGGTATCTGTGCCAATGTGCCTCGTGTCACTGGTGCGAGAAATCCAGTGATTTTAGGGTCCGTGACGCCAGGCCCTCATGGCTTTTCAAAAAAATGGTGCGTATGACCGTGTCTCTTTTCCTTATTGCAAATCAGCGGATGTTCTAATGTCACAAAATGGATTGTCCTTACTCTTTTTGACCCTATTAGTCCTAGGAGGTGTCTTCTTGTTGCAATGGATTTGGCGTCGTCCGTTACCCAAAGAAGCCGTACTCGATGTGACCTCGGACTCTAGTGAATGTGAGGTGACGCCTAGACCGTTGATGACTCCTGAAGAAGCCACGCTGTTCAACCTGATTAGATTGGCGGCCCATGATTTTCTATTAGTCTTGGTGAAGCTGCCAATCTTGCAGGTTGTATCCGTGGTGGACCAGGATGAAGAAGCGCGTAAGGCGCTCATGCGAACCATTCAGTCGGTTCGACTTGATGTTGTGCTGGCGCACCCTGGCACCCTTCAAACAACGACGGTCGTGAAATTTAAAAAGAACGAACAAGAGCCTCCAGAGAAACGTGATCATGTTGTTGAAACCGTTTTGAAATCAGCTGGGATCAATGTGGTTGTACTTCATCTTAACCAGGCCTATTCCGTGGAACATGTGACAACGCTTTTAGGACTTGCCGAAGAAGAGTAATAAGGCTGGTGTTTCTGGCCAAGAGAGTCAGAGAGTGATGATGGGAAGCATTGCCTGGAAGGTCGTGACCCCTGCCTCAATGATGTGGCCCGTATCAGCTTCCAAATCTTGAATAGGGATAAAACGCGCAATTTTAAAAAACGTGCGGCGGTCTAGGGCTGCGGCTATTTCTGAGCGATGGTTGTGGGTGATGTCTATTGTAAATCCTGGGCCGGCTTTCCATTCCCATAACGATGAACTAATACATAAGCTGAGTTGACGATCAGCTACATCCGAGAAGCGGTTGAATAAGTTGACGCGATATCGTTTGACGAGGGGCCCTTCTACGATCAAGGCGAATACCAGATGATGCCCCCACCAACATAGCGAGCGAAAGGCCAGTTTGTGTTGGCGGGTGTAAAATCGGGGAAAATCTAAATATTGATATGGGCAGTTTTCAAGATGTTCGCCTTTGACGAATTGGACCGATTCTGGATCAAAGCTATCTGGAGCGAGGATGGGGTGAGCCGTCAATTCTGGTTGTAAGGCTATGTGGAGTTGTTCCAGGGTCCGTTTGAGCTTTTCTGAGATTACTGCCTTTTTAAGGAAAAATTCCTGATTGGCAAACACGCTCCATTCATCTTGGGTCAAAGAATTATTTGTGTTCATAGGCTTAATTAAAACTCAGCGGTCGGGGAGCATGGGCCAACACAATATCCAAGTTGGCTATGGTTTATTTATTCCAACTGGAACATTTGAAAACTCCCTCGCTCTTGAAAAAGAGGGGTGAGGGTGAAGGCCCCATAAATAGTAAGATTACTATAGTTGATTCAATTTTTTTCTGGAAGTTTCGACAGCCATGAAAATTGCTACGTATAACGTGAACTCTCTTCGAAAGCGGATTGATATTCTGCACCCATGGCTCCGTCGTCATAAGCCTGACGTGATGTGTCTTCAAGAGACCAAAGTGCAAGACCAGGATTTCCCTCTTGAGGCCTTTGCTGATTTACCCTACGTCATCAATTATTGTGGACAAAAGTCTTACAACGGGATCGCCATCTTTAGCCGGGTCGAACCGGAGCAGGTATTCTTTGGATTTCAAGATGGAGAATCTCAGGAAGATCCCACACGTCTGGCACGGGTGGTCATTCAAGGTATTCCCATTATCAATACCTACATTCCGCAAGGATATGCCCTTGATTCTCCAAAATATGTGTATAAACTTGATTGGTTTCAGCGCTTGAAACGGTATTTTTCACGAAATCTTTCAGCCGGAAAGCCTGCGGTCTGGTGTGGGGATATGAATGTGGCGCCTGAACCAATTGATGTCCATCATCCCGAAAAACATGTGAAGCATGTGTGTTTTCATGAAGATGCGCGGCAGGCCTACCAGAATACCGTGTCTTGGGGATTTGTGGATGTCTTCCGCCATCATTACCCACGCAGGCAACAATTTACATTTTGGGATTACCGGCGCCCAGATGCGTTGGAAGCCAATCGTGGATGGCGGATTGATCATATGATGGTCACGCCATCTCTCCTGCCGTATTCTCAAACAATCAAAGTGGATGTGAATCCCCGCAAGGCGGAACAGCCATCTGACCATACCATCCTTTGGGCGGAATTTTCTGTGTAATAAGATCAAGCTAAATAAGCCTTGTTCTTAATGATGTATGGGGAGTCAAAGACCGGAAGAGAGAGGTGCACCGAGTCTGCGCACCTCCTGGCTTTGCTTAGCGGGTGCGTGATTTTTTGTCCTGGGGTAGGTTTTCCAGTGGAATAAACACAGCACATGCCACCACCGTGGTCCATAAATTGGGTTTGCCAATGGCTGATTGTGTGATGTTTTGGGTTCGAACGATATCTCCTCCCATTTTGAATACTTGCTTTCGCTCGTTCCACGCCACATTCGGGTCGAATTTAATGCCGAGAGTCGTGGCTAGCATTTGCGCAGCTAAGTCTTCCGTATATTCACCGGCTTCTTCGTCCGTTTCCCCGTACGCATGATGTTCTGACAAATAACCATAGTTATATTTTCGGCCAGAGGGAACTGCCACGCCAACGGAAGACGAAATTAGCCGACTGCGTTCATTCGTGTCAGTTCGGGCCATCACGCAATAGGTGATTTCTCCAGGATTGAGCAGTTTTTCTCCTCGTTTACGTGGAATGATTTTGCAGTCAGGCGGGAGAATGGACGACACACTCACCAAATTACAGTAGGCAATACCCGCACTCCGCAACGCTTCTTCAAAGGAGGTGAGCTTTTCTTTGTGAATACCCACACCCTTGGTGAGAAACATATGTGTTGGGACCATCGTGACTCCTTTGTTTGCGTAGTTAAACGTGGGGGTGACAGGTAAGAGATGGCCTAAATGATAACCCCAAGCGAGTCACTCTTGGCTCCTCCACATTCGAAGGCCTATTTTTACCAAGAGTTGGACGAAAGGCGCAAGGTCAGGAAAGGGAATTGCAGAAGGATGTTATGTCAGGATGGCGATTTGACGATCAATAATTTGGGTTCGGTCAATTCCTGTATGACGTACCGGACGCCTTCCCGCCCTAAACCGGAATCTTTTATGCCGCCATACGGCATGTGGTCAGCACGAAATGTGGGAATCTCATTGACCAAGACCGCCCCGACTTCCAGTCTAGCGTAGGCTTGATACATCGCATCGATGTTTTTGGTGAAAATGCCGGCTTGTAGTCCAAAGGGCGAGTCATTCATCAGGGCCAGGGCATCCTGAAGTTTGGTGTAGGGGCTGATAGTCACCACTGGCCCAAAGATTTCTTCGCAACAGACTTTCATGGTACTGCTGACATTGGTAAGAACGGTGGGTTCCATCATGGAGCCTTCTCGACTTCCTCCCGTTTGGATTTTTGCTCCCTGTGACACGGCTTCCTGAATCCATGCTTCGACACGTATAGCAGCCTGTTCGTTGATTAATGGCCCAACCACAGTGGCGTCCAAGGCTGGATCCCCCGTCGCCAATGCTCTAACCTCGTCAACAAACAATTGAAGAAACCGGTCATAGTGCGATTGATGGACATAAATCCTCTGAACGGAAATACAAGTTTGTCCGGCATAGCCGAATCCTCCGGCCACACAGCGAGCCACTGCCAGTTCAAGATTCGCGTCGGGTTCAATAATAACCCCGGCGTTGCCTCCTAATTCCAATAACACACGTTTGTGTCCGGCTTTACCCTTTAACATCCATCCCACGTTCACTGAGCCCGTAAAACTTAAGGCGTGAAAGGTCGGGTGTTCAACAAGGCGTTCGGCCAACGCGTTGGAGCATGGGAGAATCATGAGTGCGGTGGGTGGTAAATCCGTCGTCAAAAAAACTTCACCCAAGAGTAGGGCAGTTAGCGGAGTTTGAGGAGCAGGTTTCACTACTAGGGGATTGCCTGCTGCCAAACACGGAGCCACTTTGTGGGCCACTAAGTTCAATGGGAAATTAAATGGCGTAATCCCTAGGACGGGACCAAGAGGAAATCGTTTGACGGAGGCGGTGTAGACCTCGCCACCTGGCGTGAGATCCATTGGGATGGTTTCCCCAGGAATGCGTGTACTTTCCTCGGCCGCTATGCGAAAGGTCTGAATGCCGCGGTCTACTTCTCGCCGTGCGTCGGTCAAAGGTTTGCCGGCTTCCTGGCTTAGGGTCTTGGAAAATTCATCATGCCGAGCGGCGATGCCATCAGCCATTCGTGTCAACGCCCTTGCTTTTGAATGTGCAGGGACAGCCGCGAGTTCCCTTGCAGCTTGTTCTATCCTCTTGATAGCAAGATCAATATGCTCAGGTTCGGCTTGGCAAACAGTGGCGAGGAGATCGCCAGAATAGGGGCTGTGCACCGATTCAAAGGAAGAGGTTTTGACCCATTGGCCGTTGACTAAAAACGGTTTTGCCGTGCTGGCGGTCATGGGCGTGAATGGCCTCGAAAAAAATGTCGCTGGGTTTACCCTATCAGCTACCCGAAGCTTGAATCCTGAACAGGAGCAGAAGACGACGGCTTCTGCTCGGCTTTTCGGATGAGATCTTCTGTGCCCCAATCTTTGATGGCTTCCAATTTGAAGGGCTCAAATGCACCAATGGCTCCGCACCCTGGGCAGCCTTCGACTGGAACCTTCGCCTGAAAGACTTCATCAAGACAGGTTAAGCACACAAACAGGTCGGGTTCACCTTCTTGGCATTCAATTGGCCAAAACGACAATGATTCACTCATGAAATTTCCTTGCAAGGTTGAGACTTAGAATAAGAAAAGATGCTTGCAACAAGAGCAATGTACCCTGATTCACGCAATAAGATCAATCAGGCAATACACATGAGCAGCGTAAGATTTAAAAACGGAATATCTTGGGTTAGGACGAAGCGGGGGATTTTGAGTTGGACGTGGATTGAAGATTTAACAACTTCTCGATTTCTTCCTTGAACGTTTCATAGGGGAAGGCCCCAGGAATCAAGATAAGATTGGGGTCGTCTGGTACTTGCGTGGGGAAAAGGACAAAAGCGGGTGTGCCACGAATGCCCAAGGAACCTGCGTCCTTAAGATCCTTTTCAATGTCGAGAAAATATTTATGTTCATCGAGACATTGAGAAAATTGCCCCTGTTTTAATTTTAGCTCTGTGGCATATTGGTTCAGGTTTTCAGGGCTAAATTGGCCATCGCTGTTAAACAAGCGATCATGCATGGGCCAATAGGCATCCTGTTCTCCTGCGCATCGAGCGGCATCTGCGGCACGAAGCGGGCTACCTAGGCCACGTGGAAAGTCCCGGTACACAAAACGGACTTTCCCGGTTTCAATATATTCAGATAACAATTTGGGGAACGTGTCATGAAAAAACTTTTTACAAAAATGGCAAGTGAAATCCGAATATTCAACCAACGTAATAGGTGCATTTGGATCGCCACGTACTACATCGTCTGCTTGGATCAAGAATTTTGGTGCTTCCCCCTGTGAGGGAATGGTGATGAGCATCATCCCGATCCATACGCCAAGCAGGAAGAGAATTTTGAAAGCTGGTTCAGTCTTCATTAGGAGAGGCACTCCGGTTCTAGATTCGAGAGAAAGCTAGGGTCGGTGCATTGTCGCATGCCCACCAGGAGTTGTCGAGAGTGAGAGTTCTGAGAATTCCTTTCAGACGCCTTCCCAGAGGAAGACTATCAATAAAAGAGGCAACCTTGATTTGAAATGCTGCCTCCCGAATCGATATGACTGCCAAATTAAAACGAGTCTGACCCCTTTTTATGTTGCTACTGTTTATCCTTCACTCTTAGCGGCCAGATTTTTCTAGCAGGCCCATCATAAGTAAAGGCCAGACAACCGTGGCGTCGCTCAGGACTTCCGCGAATTGTCCGCCGTCTTTTTGCGGAACGAATTTCCCCCAGGAGACTCCTTCTTCATAGGTGCAGCCACTCAAGCCTCCCCAATAGTCCGGCTCTGGACAAATTCTCACGCCATAATGAAAGCGAGGTGGTGTTAACTTGGTGTCCATACGGAGGTTTAAAATCTCGATATAGGGTGGCGTCTGTTGCGCCCAATTGCGAGGCACGCCACCCCCAATCGTGAAAATGCCAAGCCGTTTAGCCGACAGGAGTTTTTCTGTGTAACTGTTTAAATCCAAAAAAGGATTGAACGTTGGACAGGATTGCCGTAACTCATTCCATATTTCCTGATCGGTTTTTCCCTTGGTAGTAGATGCTGCTGGCTGATTCGACTTCCCACGATTCATTCCCCAAATCGAGACATCTAATCCTAATTCCGAATCGGTGAAGGCAGGAATATAGACCGGCACCGACTGTTCATAGGCACTTTTCAGAATACCGGCGCCGGGATAATGGTCGTGTAAGGTTTTGCCCAATTCTCGCGTGAGTATTTCGGAGGACAGTGGTGTCTCTGGGGAGAGACGTTTAAGCGTTTCGCCTACAACCTGTTCGACATGATTGAGATTCAACTCCATCTCCAGAGTGTCGTAGACCCGGTTATAGCCCTTTTCGAAAAGTTCCGAGTCGGTCATCGAAGGGTTATATTTGTAATGGGTTTTGCCAACGGCTTCGGTTAGGCCATGGGCAATCAAGGCACCGGTTGAGACGACTGCTTGGACCATGCCTCGGTCAAGCATGCTGCAAATGATTTTGCCCATTTTGGCGATTGTCATGGCGCCGGAAAGCGTCATGATGACCGCGCAGTCAGGGTCCTGCATCATTTTAGAAAGAATTTCAAAAGCCTCCCCTAGGCGACGGCCACCGAAAGCGGTTTTTTTCATCGCTCCTAAAAGATCAGAGAAAGAGTGGATGGTTTCAGGGTCAAGGGCCTCTAGGGCTTCTAGTCCATCACTTCCCCCGTCATGGAATGTTCGTTCGGTCATTGGTTTGTTCTCAATCCTCGATTCCGCTACACATGAATAACCAGACTTTTGTTAGGTGAAAGGTCAATGAATGCAGGGGGCAGGCGTTCTTTTGATGACAATCAGGAATTGGTGATCCCAACGGGATTTGAACCCGTGTCTGCACCTTGAGAGGGTGCCGTCCTAGACCAGCCTAGACGATGGGACCAATCATATGTGCATTTAATATGAGCAATTCTTACGGGCAATAATCATTTGAAATCTGCCAAGAATCTACCATTCCCTCCGTATCCTGTGCAATGTAAGATGGCTAGGGAATTGGGAAGAAATCCATTTGTCTTTTAGGGATTGCTGGGTCACCCAAGATACGAATTTTTTTCCTATACGAATTTTTTTCCTAAATGTCTGAAGAGGGGAAAGATTGCGGAGGCTGAATGGTGAGAAGCCCACGCATGAAGGGATGGATGCCGCAGTGGTAGGGATAGCGACCTGGGTTAAGTTGGGGAAGGGAAAATCTGGCGTTAGGACTCAAGAAACCGGAATCAAAAGAACACGTGTTTCCTAAACGGCAATCGTTTGAAACAATAGAATGGGGTTCGTGTGTCCGGTTTTTCCAGGTGAGCGGTGTCCCTACCGAAATGGTTGTTTCGTTGGGGGAAAAGAAGGGCGGCTCTGTGAAGATTTGAATGTCACGGGAAGGGGACGCTCCTATCGTGGCCAAACCTGCTGATAGTGAAAAAGTCAGTCCGCTTAGCAAACAGACCAAGCTCATTCTTCTGATGGGCATCATTTTTTTCAAAAACTGCCTGCTATTTGTAACCTGCATAGTTCAAAGAAGAGGTTCTCATGAAGGTTTAATAGTCAGGAAGATCGTCCCCTTGCCTCGCTGTATGAGGGCAAGTACGGAGGCTTTTGCATCTAGACGGCTCGCTAATTGTTCAAAATCTTCCACAGAACGAATCGCTTTACGATTGACCTCCACCAGAATATCGCCTGGCTGAATTCCCGCGCGGTCTGCCGGGGAATTGGGTTCTACCTGAGTTACTGCCACACCATTCCCCTCAGCTGTTTGCCCGGGTTTCACGGGTGCAACTGACAAGCCAGCCAAGGCATGGTCGCCTTGAATGGAATCAGGGCCGGCTTTGGCCAATGATGCCACATCTTTCGGCATTTCCCCTATCGAGACCGAAAGGCTAACTTCCTTGCCATTTCGTAAGACTGTCAATGGCACCGAAGTTTTGGGGACGGTATCAGCAACCAAGCTGCGGAGGTGGGTAGGATTTTTGACCTGAACCTCGTTGTACGTTCTGATGATATCGCCGCGTTGGAGCCCTGCCAGCCCGGCAGGGCTTGTACTGAAGACATCGCCCACAAGTGCGCCCTGGGTATCAGGGGCATCAAATTGCTGGGCAAGGTCTTGCGATAATTCTTGGATTGAGACGCCCAGCCACCCTCGAATGACTTTCCCTTGGCCGATGAGGCTTTGCATGACGTGCTTCACCATCTGACTGGGTATGGCAAAGCCAATGCCCATATAGCCACCGGTTCGTGAGAAAATTGCGGTATTTATGCCAATGAGTTGCCCTTGCAGATTTACCAGTGCCCCACCTGAATTCCCTGGATTGATGGCCGCATCGGTTTGGATGAAATTTTCATAGTCGACGATGCCAACGTTGGCGCGCCCAACGGCGCTAATGATGCCCATAGTGACGGTTTGGTTCAGCCCAAAAGGATTGCCCACCGCCAGCACGAGCTCGCCAACTTCTAAGGTGATGGAATTCCCCCAGGGCAAGGTGGGTAATCCGGTGGCGTCAATTTTAATGACCGCTAAATCCGTTTTAGGATCGGTGCCGATCAATTTGGCTGGGAATTTTCGTTTGTCCCCCAACAGCACCATGAGTTCATCAGCTTGTTCCACAACATGATTATTGGTCACAATATAGCCGTCATCAGACACGATAACCCCGGATCCCAGACCCTGTTCCTGCCGTTCCCGTGGTTGCTTGAACCGGCGCTCAAATTCTTCCCCGAAAAAACGGCGAAAAAACGGATCATCCGAAAATGGATTTTCTTGGGCTTGGGCAGTGCGTTTGGTAGCGGCGATGTTGACCACCGACGCCATTGCGTCTTTGGCAACTTTAGTAAATGTCTCATTTGAAGCAAGAAGCGGCGTGGAGATTTTGACAACGGGAGGGGCATCAGAGGCGAGGGCTATTGCTGGCTGGGGCCTCGCCATTGTAAGAGCGGTAGACGAGGTGGTCGTGGATGGGGTTTGAGAGGGTGCTTCGGAACATTGGATTTGAGTGAATCCGAGCAATCCAAAGAGGACCAGCCCAATCAACCATTGCCCTGTGTGTTTCTCTGTCACTCTTCCCATTTTATTCAACTCCCTCATGGGCCACTCCTTATGATGTTTAGTCGGTCGTTGCGATGCGTTTCCCAAGCATGAAGCGTGGGGATTTTCTCAAAATAGAAGGTTAAGTCATATCTTATCATCCCCATACGTGTGTGTGGAATACTTTGTATAATGACGCCCCCCCCCGCCTGGCGTTTACTGTGTTGGAATATCAGAGGCCTGAGTGAGGCGGATACCTTGATCGGTTCCAGTAATGACGAGGGAAGCCATTTGAACAAAGAGACCGCATTCGATCACTCCTGGA
>Ga0265303_10001573_pt1 | contig 14123 bp, 16 predicted proteins | sample Helome_2_FD_192494 | JGI IMG/M metagenome (GOLD analysis project Ga0265303, IMG submission 192494) | Marine sediment microbial communities from subtidal zone of North Sea - Hel_20160317 (Illumina Assembly) | ecosystem: Environmental > Aquatic > Marine > Subtidal zone > Sediment ... | reverse complement strand
AGCGCGCAGACAGCTCTTTGAAGCGCCGCAGCTCAGTCAGGCGATAACCCGTGTAGCGGCCCGCCAGGATGACAAGAGCGAGAATGACGAGAAGCAGCTCCGGGAACGTGAAGATCAGGTGCTCGAGCCACGCGAGACCCATAAATATGTACGCGGCGATCGCTACGAAGAGGCTGCCCAATCCGGCGCGCATGGCATCTGCGGCGCCACGCTCCTCCCAGACGACGGACATGCGCTCAATCGTCATGGCAATAATAACCATTGGGAACAGCGCGACTGAGAGACCAGTCTCCATTCCCATACGGTGTGACACAAGACTGATAAACAGCATCAGAATAACGACAACGATCAATACCGCACTGAGCCTGGGTACGAGCAACAGACGCAATCGATCCAGCATGAACCGAATGGTCAGCCCCAGCGTAACCAGGAGCGTAAACAGGATTACGCCCCAGAAAAGTTTTGTCTCTCGAAACGCCAATGCGATCAGCACCGGCATGAAGGTCCCGAACGCGTCGATTCCCACCATGTTGCGCATGATGACCATGATCAACGCGCCGATCGGAATCATGAGTAACACCGCATACACGGCTTGTGTCCCGATCGGCAGGCTGTAGAGGGAGAAATCGATCGCGCTGGTGCCACGCTGAGCGGCCTGCGTCTCAGCGATAGCCACTGCATCCAGGTGATTTTCCTGCACAGCGAAATTAACCTGGACCTTGCTACCACCTTCAACATTGACGAGTGGCTCATTGCCCCGCCACCAAACCAGGAAGCGCTCCGGGAGATTCTGTTCACCTGTCGCCGGATTGAAATACAGCCACTGATCACCATCGTGAACTTCGAGCCACGACACCAGCGGCGCATTGCGCTGCCGCCCGGCCAGTGGAAAGCCGCGCACGGTTCGCGCTGGAATCCTGGCGGCTGCCAACATCGTACGGGCCACGTCAACGAAGCCCGCATCGCTGTTCACGCCGGAGAGCAACAACTCGACATTGGGATCGGGCGATGGGTCATTCAGTCGACTTAACAACTCGGTCGTGAATGATGCCGTATCCGCCGAGTGATCACGCACATACGACACCAGAACATCGGCAGCCGTTTTGAGTGGTTCGTTTATGACCGGGAGCGGTGGAAACGGTGGCGTCGTATCCAGTACATCGACGGAGTCGTCCTCATAGACCGAGATACGGTAGTAAATCGTCTGCCTGCCGTCCGCGCGACGGATAGCCCATTGGGCTTCGCGGCCACCGCTACCGTAGTTGAGACTGAACCCGTAGCCGCGAGAGACCGAATTCTCGTTGAGCATACGAAACCCCGGTGTCAGCGTCGGCACATGTAACTGCACCTTGATCGACCCCGGGCCGCTATCGAAATGCACCGCCGACTCGATGGTCCAAACGGGCTTCTCCTGGTCAGCACTGACCGGGAAGCCAAGCACCTCCCACTTGTACAGGAATACGGACAGCCCAATGACGGCCAGCAACGTGGCAAGCACGTAAACGTATCGCTGCTTCATGGTTCCCCCAATTCGGGTATCAGCCGACGCCCAGCGCTACCTTCACGGCGCGTTCTCTTATTGGGCCACTGCGGTTAAATGCCCGCATCCCGGCGGATCGTATTTCACCGATAACGGGTGAGTCTGTCGCAAACAGGCGATTGAGGCCAGTCATGAAGTGCAGCATCGTCGCATTTGCGCCCTTGCGTGCGCGCTCATAGCGGCGCAGCACAGGACGATCGCCCGGGTGAAAGCCCTGCGCCAGCGCGCTCGACACCTGGGCCGCGAGCTCTGCCGCATCCTGCAGTCCCAGGTTTGCACCCTGACCGGCCAGCGGGTGGATTGCATGTGCCGCGTCACCAATTAGCGCGACATTCGGCAAGACATAAGATACAGCGTGGCGTGCGCACAGCGGAAACGCACCCTTGGGTCCGGCGACCTCAAGATTGCCCAACACGTAGTCGGAGGCTTCGCTCAGTAGACGGCCCGTCTCGGCGTCATCTGCCGCAAGCGCCGCTTTCGCCTGTTCCGGCGTAGTCGACCACACAACCGAAACGCGACCGTCCTGCAGTGGCAGGAGGCCCAACGGCCCATCTCGCAGGAATCGCTGCTGTGCCGCCTGGCCGTGAGGTTCTTCGGGCTGCAGGTGCGTGACTACCGCCGTCTGCTCATACGGCCACTCATTCGCCTCAATGCCAACTGCCGAACGGACGAATGAGCGCGCGCCGTCCGCACCGACAACGAGGTCGGCGGAAAGCACTTCTCCAGACTGCAACTCAACATCATAGTGACGCGCTTTGCGGCGCAACGACTTAATCGAACTTTCGAACTTGAGAGTCGCATCCGTACGATCGAGCCGATACAGCAGTACGTCTTGAAGCAGCACGTTTTCGACGATGAAACCGAGCTGCTCGATCGCGAATTCACTGGCATCGAACTGCAGCGCGGCAGTACTTGCCGGATTATCCCGCTCGTCCCAGATCCGCATACTTGTATAAGGGCTGACACGGGTCGCCGCAGTGTACTCCCAGGCACCGACCGAATCGAACAAAGCCGCGGTACCACTTGAGATCGCGGACACACGAAGTGCAACGTCATCATCAGGCGAGAAGACCGGCCGCGGTGCAGCATCGATCAGCGTGATATCAAGCGCCCCGCTTTGTGGGCTCTGTGCCAGAAGTGTCGCGGCCATCAAGCCGGTCACACCTCCGCCTACAACAACGATGCGATAGCGCCGGTTCACTTGATAGGCACTCCGCGCGACAATCGCGGCAACCGCCCTGCCAGACCCATGGTGTGCCTGGCGAACGTTGAGCGTACGCCCGGAACGAAATCAAATCCCAACATGCCGATATTGCGCAATACGCGAAGTGGTCTGCGGCGGCTACCAAAAAGTTTCACAAGACTGTCGGTAAAGCGCACCAGCTTCTTCTGATCGGAACGTCGCCAACGTGAATACTGTTCAAGCAAGAATCTGTTTCCCAAGTCAGACTCTGTGCCGGCGACGCTGTCTGAAATGCAATCCACGATCGCTGCAACGTCACGCATGCCCAGGTTAAATCCCTGCGCGGAGACAGGGTGCAGACCATGCGCGGAATTTCCGATAAGGACGCTGCGAGTCGCGGTCAGGCGAAGTGCCTTGCTCAGAATCAGGGGATAGGACGCGCGTTTCCCGACTTTCGAAAAGGCACCCAACCTGAATCCAAACTGCTCTTGCAGCTCGGCAAGAAATGCGTCGTCATCGAGCGCCATGACGCGCTCGGCATCTTCCTCGGATACCGTCCAGATAAATCCGGCACGGTCATCGGCGACAGGCAAGACAGCCAGCGGACCTTGTTCCGTGAATCGCTCATAGGCTGTGTTGTCTATATCCTTTTCGGGTAATAGATTGCCGATTACCGCTCGTTGTCCGTAGTCGCTCTTGCGCGCGGTGATGCCCATCATCTCGCGCACAGCGGAGTTTGCGCCATCGGACGCAACAAGGAGATCGCAGGTCAGGGTGTGCCGCAACCCATCGGCATTTTCAACGATCGCTGTTGCACATTCCGGTGCCAGGTCGACATCGACGATGCTCGCAGGACAAATAACATCCACGCAGTCCAGGCTCTCGAGCGCCTCCTGCAATACGCTGCCAAGCACACGGTTAATCACTACATAACCAAGTGCTTCGACGCCCTGCTCTTCGGCCTCAATGTGTGAGAACCCGAATCGACCCTGGTCGGAAACGTGGATACTGCGAATCGGTGTTGACGCCGCGACGATACCAGGCCACAGATCCATGGCTTCAAACATCCGTTGAGTACTGCGCGACAAGGCGGTGGATCGATCGTCAAAACTGGGTTGAGCCGCAGCGACTCTCGGGACTGCCTCGACGACGGCAACTGCCAATCCCAATGGGGCGAGTGCAAGCGCCAGGCTCGTGCCAATCATGCCGCCGCCCGCAATGACAATGTCGTAATGTTGCTTGCTGTTGCTCATACGCCTTGCATCAGCGCCTCAATATCATCCGGATCCGAAATAAGCCCTTTGCTGAGCACATCGGGGCCCTTGGTGGTCACTGCAACATCGTCTTCGATACGAATACCGATATTGCGAAATCGTTTTGGGATATTGCGCTTGTTCGGGATGTAGATGCCCGGCTCGACCGTGGTCACCATGCCCGTTTCCAGGACCCGCCACTCGTCCCCGACTTTGTAGTCACCAACGTCATGGACATCCATGCCGATCCAGTGCCCCGTGCGGTGCATATAGAACTTACGGTACGCACCATCCTTAATGAGCTTGGGCAATGCCCCCTTTAGCAGCCCCAGGTCCTTGAGGCCCTTGGTAATGACGCGCACGGCCGCATCGTGAGGGTCATTCCAGTGATTACCTTTCAACGTCTTTTCAATGGCCGCACGCTGTGCCTCGAGCACGATTTCGTAAACGGCGCGCTGTTCCGGGTTGAATCGGCCATTAACAGGAAAAGTCCGCGTTATGTCCGAGGCGTAATAGTCGAGTTCGCAACCCGCATCGATCAGCAACAGGTCGCCGTCCCGAAGCTCGTCACCATTCTCGACATAGTGCAACGTGCAGGCATTTGCACCGCCGCCAACGATCGGGTTGTACGATGTCCATGCCCCGTTACGCCGAAACTCATGGCGGAATTCTGCCTCGATCTCATATTCCATGAGACCGGGCCGAGTCGTTCTCATGGCACGCTTGTGCGCCTCGACTGCGACCTTGGCCGATTTGCGCATCGCCGAAATCTCGCCGCGACTCTTGTACAAGCGCATGTCATGGAGAAGGTGATCCAGCGCTACGAATTCCGTCGGGGTGTGCAGCCCTCGCGATAACCCCGACCGGAGTGAGTTGACCCATCCCGCGATACGCGTGTCGAAGTCGGAGTACATACCCATCGTGTAGTAAACGCGCTCGCAACCCTCGATTAACCCGGGAATGATGTCGTCGATGTCGTCTATCGGAAACGCGTCATCGGCATGGAAGTCGGCGATGGCACCGTCCTGACCCGCGCGCGACCCATCCCACTGTTCTTTTGCCGGGTCGCGTTCGCGACAGAACAGCAGGTACTCACCCTGCGGCCTGCCAGGAACCAGCACGGCTACCGCATCGGGCTCGGCAAAGCCCGTCAGATAATAGAAATCACTGTCCTGACGAAAGCGGTACTCCACGTCACGGCTGCGCATGCGCACGGGCGCTGCAGGAAGAATGGCAATGCCACCCGCACCCACCATGCGCATCAGCTGCCTGCGCCGTCGCTCAAATTCCTTGAAATTCATTGCTCTTCCGCGTGCCGGATATCGGACAATTCCTCATAGGCCAGCTGGGCAGCGACCCGGATGTACTCAACAAGCTCAGCATACGCCGCTTCATTGGCTTCATCATCGCTTTCTTCATCGACCGCGGCGCGCGTGATCTGCAACATGTCACGAATAATGTCCGACAGCGGCTCCGCCGCCAGTTGCTCCTTCAACGCCTTGTCGTGCTCCGAGGACACCAGGCCATGCAGGAATCCCTCACACCAATGGGCCATCGCTGTCGCCCGTGCGCCTGCCTCTGCATCGTCGTCGGGCAACAGCGGCGCAAATTCCGACAATCTCTCCGTGAGTTGCCAGAAAGTTCGCTGGTACAGGGAATCCAGCAGCTTCTGACACTCTATTCGGCGCGCGCCACTCTCCTCCGTGCCTTCAAGAACCTGCAGCAGCCACCCGGGTCCGGACGGCGCGCCCGCAACAGCCAGGCGGCCTGTCAACAGGCCATGCGTCTGCGCCGCATCCCAGTTCGCGCCACATTCTCGTAACGCTTCATCGAGCTCATCGAAGCCGACCTTTTCATTCATAACCAAACCAACCTTTTCAATTCAGGCAAACCCTACTATATTGAGCCTATGGCTGAGAACATCAATTCAACGTTCGAACACGAACTCAAACGTCTCGAAAAGCGTGTCGATGCACTCGTGCACGTTTGCGATCAACTGCAGGATGAGAACCGCTCGCTCAAACAACGTCAGGACGTCCTGACGTCGGAGCGCGCCAACCTGCTGCAGAAGAATGAGCAGGTACGCGCACGGGTTGAAGCGATGATCGGCCGGCTGAAAGCAATGGAGCAAGGCTCCTGAGCCATGACGACAAATGCAACAACATCAGGCTGATGGAGAACGCCGAATGACCCAACCAATTGCGCAGGTGAGTGTCCGAATTCTTGACAAGGAATACCAGGTAGCCTGCCCCGCCGAAGAACGCACCGACCTGCTCGATTCCGCGGAAATTTTGAATAACAAGATGCGCGAAATCCGCGACAGCGGACGCATCGTTGGGCTGGACCGCATTGCTGTCATGGCTGCACTGAATATGGCAAATGACCTGATTCACGCCAAAGCGCGTGATCAGGAAATGGAAGGCGGTATTAGCGATCGCCTGAAGATAATTTCCGATCGCGTAGACAATGTTCTGAGTGGGACCCAGCAGCTCGACTTGTAATTCGCGCATTCGGTACGATATTGGACTTGGCGTCTCCTGCAGTGTTCGACACTGACCCGGAAACCTCCCGACCCTAAATCTTTACCTCGGGGTCGCTGTCTGTCGGCTGCATTTGTGCATAACCGTTTCGGCGGTGAGCCTGTTACAGCCACGGCTGACCCCACCTGTTGCTCCGGTTCGAGAGCGAAGGTTTGTGACGGCACAGGCGGGAGGCGCCTCTTTCCTTCGAGCGGAAACATCTTTCCAGGCCAATGAAATTACTCCGAAGTAATGCACTGCAAGCACGGCGCCAAATGAGCATCGTGGAGCGGGAAAATGCCTCGGATGAAATTTGCAGGCGCGTCGTCGCCTCACGCGAATTCTTTGCAAGCTCACTCGTCGGCTGCTACTTGCCAATGCATGACGAAGTCGACACGCGTGCAATCATCGAATCCGCATGGCGCGCAAACAAGCGCGTTTTTGTTCCAATTTTGCGCAACAACCAAGAGATGTTGTTTTGCGAAATTTGCGCTGAAACCGAACTTGAACAAAATTACTACGGTATTTGGGAGCCCACACGGGGCTTTTTAGTCGAGCCACAAAAACTCGATATCGTAATTACACCCACCGTTGTGTTTGACGACAACAGACATCGAATCGGCATGGGTGGCGGTTACTACGACCGTTGTTTTTCCTTCCTGCGGCATCGCAAGTACTGGTTTCGTCCGAAGCTCATCGGAGTTGCGTTTCAATGTCAGGAAGTCGAGAAGATTTCGCCAAATCATTGGGATATACGGCTTTATCGGGTAATAAGCGATACGAATTAAGCTGCATTTCAAGAGGAAAAGCGCACCTCACAGTTTGTTTCAACTCATATTTGGTGCTTTCTGAGCAACAACAACATACGCCGCATCAAGCACACTCACATGCAATACTTTTTTTGGCGGGCTAACTCAAAAACGAACTAGGACTTGAGTCGAGGTTGCTCGAATTCACACGGTATTCACTCACGATATTTTTATCGTCGCGTCACAATTTTGACACCCACTTTTTGTATTGACTTTCGCTGCGCTAAGTTGCTGGATTTTTTAGAATTGTTGCGTATACTCATTCGCGGGTACCCGACACGGAGAAAATGAATGGCTACCAAGAAGAAGACTCGTAAGAAGGCTTCGAAGCGAAAAGTCGCTAAGAAGCGGAAAGTAGTACGTAAGAAAGCTACGAAGAAACGCGTAGCGAAGAAGAAAGTTGCTAAGCGTAAGACGAAGAAAAAAGCAGCTAAGAAAAGGACTAAGAAGAAAGTAACAAAACGTAAGGCTAAGAAGAAAGTAGCTAAGCGTAAGACCAAGAAGAAGGCGAAGAAGAAAGTCGCCAAACGCAAGGTCAAGAAAAAGGCTAAGAAGAAGGTAGCCAAACGCAAGACCAAGAAGAAGGCGAAGAAGAAAGTCGCCAAACGTAAAACGAAGAAGAAGGCCAAGCGTAAAGCTAAGAAGAAAGTAGCTAAACGCAAGACCAAGAAGAAGGCGAAGAGAAAAGTCGCCAAACGCAAGGTCAAGAAAAAGGCTAAGAAGAAAGTAGCTAAACGCAAGACCAAGAAAAAAGCTACGAAACGCAAGGCTAAGAAGAAAGTAGCCAAGCGTAAGACGAAGAAGAAAGCTACCAGACGGAAAGCCAAGAAGAAGGCTAGCCGTAGAAGGAAACGGTAGTTAGTCCGTAGCTTAGGAAGAGGCCTTCTTCCAAAGCAAACAAAAGAGCCCGCCTTGGCGGGCTCTTTTCGTTGTGATCCATATCCAAAAGTGTGCGCCGCTTCCATGTGCATTTTGCGGCTATTTGACTATAGTACGAGGCTATGGACGCAACAGAGAAAAAACGCGCAGCCGCCAGGGCCGCCATGGAACTGATCCAGCCGGGAACCACGCTGGGCGTCGGCACTGGCTCGACCGTCAACTGCCTCATCGAGATGCTACCCGAAGTACGCGACTACATTGACCGGGTCGTCTCGAGCTCCAAGGCGTCTACCGAACTTCTCGAGGAACAGGGCTTCGACGTTTTGACGCTTAACGAGACCGGTGACATCGACCTCTATATTGACGGCGCAGACGAAAGCAACAAACGCCTGCAGCTGATAAAGGGTGGCGGTGGCGCCCTTACCCGCGAAAAAGTCCTGGCTGCGGCGGCCCGTCAATTCGTCTGTATCGTCGACGACTCCAAGCTGGTTGGCATGCTGGGCGCATTCCCGTTACCCGTTGAGGTCCTTCCAATGGCGCAGGAACTGGTCGCTCGGCGCATGCTCAAGATGCGCGGACAACCAGTCTGGCGCGAAGGCTTCATTACCGACAACGGCAATCATATTCTGGATGTGCACGATCTGCAGATAGCAAATCCAATCGACATGGAAGCCCGCATTGACCGTATACCCGGGGTCGTCACCGTCGGTCTGTTCGCTGAACGGCCTGCAGATATCCTGCTGATCGCCAGTGATAGCGGCGTCCGTGAGATGCGCACTTAGACCACCTGCTGTTCTAGGATCGCTAGAGAGTTCTGATAGGATATGGAATGGCCATCAACTACGACATCTCGCACAGCGACTCTCTGATACAGGTGGAGGTTACGGGTATCGCCGACGAAGCTGACATCCGGGAACTGTGGGCGGCCATAACAAAGGCCTGTAGCACCTTCGATTGCTACGATATTCTTGGTACCTCCAGTCTCGATCAGCCGTTTTCGACCATGACCGCGTTTAGCCACCACGAGATTTTCACCGACGTTGGTGTCACGCACCGACATCGCATTGCCTGGGTCGATCTGAACCACGAATCTGAAGAGGTCCTCAAGTTCACGGAAACGGTTCTTCAGAATCGATCCAAGCTCAACGGCGGTCTGTTCCCATCAGTCGATGAGGCGAAGAAATGGCTCTATGAGGAAAAACCTGACGAGTGAGGGATGGTCGCTTCGCGACCGGGCGTGCGGCTCTGCCGCTGCGCCCGTCGAACAGGGGTTCTCATCTCCACCTCCCCGAGACAAAAAAATAGGGGCCCTGGTGGGCCCCTATGTTTTTTGGCTGGGGGAGAGGGATTCGAACCCCCGTTGGCGGAGTCAGAGTCCGCAGTCCTACCACTAGACGATCCCCCAAATGCGGATCGCGTGAACGCTTAGCGTTTGGAGTACTGCGTAGCGCGACGTGCTTTACGCAGGCCGACCTTCTTGCGCTCAACTTCACGAGCGTCGCGAGTCACGAAACCGGCTTTACGCAGGTTCGGGCGCAACGACTCGTCGTAAGCCATCAGCGCGCGTGTCAGACCGTGGCGAATCGCGCCTGCCTGGCCTGTCGTTCCGCCACCTTTGACCGTAACGTTGACGCTGAACTTCTCGCCCAAAGCTGTTAGCTCCAGCGGCTGGCGAACAATCATCTGGGCCGTCTTGCGGCCGAAGAATACGTCCAGCGGACGCTTGTTAACCGTGATGCTGCCATCGCCTGGTATCAGGAAAACGCGAGCTGTCGACGTCTTGCGACGACCGGTACCGTAAAAAAACGTGTCACTCATAATATCTACTCAATCTGAGAAACGACGCCTTAGGCGTTCACTTCCAGCGGAATTGGCTGCTGTGCAGCGTGGGTGTGTTCGGGACCTGCGAAAACGCGCAGCTTGGAATACATCTGACGGCCCAAAGGACCGCGCGGCATCATGCCTTTCACAGCCTTCTCGATAACCCGCTCCGGATGCTCATCAAGGAGCTTCTCAAGCGGTACCGACTTCAGGTTGCCAATGTATCCCGTATGGTGGTGATACATTTTGTCCTTCATCTTGTTGCCGGTGACGCGGACCTTTTCAGCGTTGACGACCACGATGTAGTCGCCCGTGTCCACATGCGGCGTGTATTCCGGCTTGTGCTTGCCGCGCAAACGGCGCGCGATCTCGGTCGACAGGCGACCCAGGGTCTTGTTCGTGGCATCTACCACGTACCAGTCGCGGCGAACCTCTGCTGGCTTCGCAGAAAACGTATTCATAATTCTGATTTCCGTAAGGGAATAATCTTGTTTTTCACCGGGTTCGAACTTGCCCAGGGGGCCTGCCCTTTCCCGGCGAGCCAACCGCGCACGAAAATACGTTCGCTGGATTGGCGAAAGGCGCGAAATTCTACTGTAGCCCCCCTCCTAATGCAAACCCTAATACGAGCAAAAGGAGGGGCCTTTCTTGCGGGCCTGGCCTAGAAAGCGTATTCGAGCGACAGGGCCGTGTAAGTATCTGTTTTTTCCGTCAATAATGGGACGTCGGAATTGTTCTTGATGGTGTACGACGCGACCAGCGCGAGCTCTCCAAGCAGCTTTGCGGATATTGCCGTCACCGACTCGGTATAGGTGTTCTTGTCTCCGCCCTCTACTGTGAGGTCCTGGCGGAACTCGGCGGTCTCGCTGAACAGCCATTTATAGTACATACCACCACGGAAAATCGTCTCGTCTTCCTTGGTGCCATCCTGCAATTTCGACTGCCTCGCACCGGCGCCGATCTCAGCATTCAGCTTGTGTTTGTCCGTATCAACGAGGCGGCGCCCATAGCCAATCGTCTCCGACAACTGGGTATCGTAGCCACCGAAACGATCCTTGCGCCAGCTGACGCGTCCAAACAGGAAGTCTTTGTCTGACAGGTTGCGCTCGCTCTTCCAGCCAAGGTCATACGCCTCTGCCGTCGTGATTTCGCTCTCCGAGGCGTTAATCGCAGCCGCATTGAGCAGATGCGCCCACTCCCCAGACTTGTAGCCGACTTCGAAACCCGTGTTCAATGTTGAGTTGTCAGTATTTCCGGAAGTTGCCAGGTAGCCCAGCGTCGCCTTACCAGCCCACGGGCTCTCGAGCTCATCCTGAGCCATAAGGGAAAATGGTGCCAGCAGTGCCGCAACCATGACAAGCGTGCGCAGTTTCATGCGTGATCTCCTAGAATCTATTGGTGTTGTCGTCAAAAAAAGGTCGCGCAGTATACCTGTCGGTGCCCCTGCTTCGCTATAATTCAGAGTGTGAACAATCGTAAACTTTCGCCACTGGACCGGATACTCGCAAGCGCGAACAACGCTCTGCGGACGGTTGCTGCGCCCGCGGGCCGCTCTGCCCGTGAAAATCCCGCCGCGAATATCATCGACGCAGACCTCGATGCGCAGCAAAAGCGGCATGCGGCTGGGCTGATGCGTATCAATCATGCGGGTGAGGTGGCGGCGCAGGCCTTGTACCAGGGACACGCGACGGTTGCCCGGGACAAAGGCATTGAGGCGCAGATGCAGCACGCTGCCGATGAGGAATTTGATCACCTGGCCTGGTGCGAGCAGCGTCTCCAGGAGCTTGGCGAGGATGTGAGCAGGTTGAGTCCCTTCTGGTATGCCGGCGCGTTCGCGATCGGTGCCGCCAGCGGCGTACTGGGCGATAAATGGAGCCTGGGGTTCATCGCAGAGACGGAACGCCAGGTCTGCGCGCACCTGGACAGTCATCTCGACAGCCTGCCTCCCGAGGATGTTAAGAGCCGTGCGATCATCGAACAGATGCGCGATGAGGAAGAGGAACACGGCGACAACGCGATCAATGCCGGGGCGGCCGATCTGCCGGCCCCGGTCAGGCGTCTCATGAAGATGACCGCCAAAGTTATGACGAAAACCGCATATTGGGTATAAAAGCCGATAAAACTACGGCAAAACACGGACTTAGCTTGCCCTAAGAGGCAATCTGTATTAAAAGAGGTTCGCAACAGGGCGAGGAAATACCATGCAAACAACAGCGAAAAATCTGAGCGATGTACCGGCCATTAACCGCTTTTTAAGTTATTGCCGCGTACGGACAGTTCCGCAGAAAACAGTGATGATTCATGCGGGCGATTTGCCGGATGTTTTGTACTACATCGTCGACGGCTCGGTCGAAGTGATGATCGAGGACGAAGACGGCAACGAGATGGTGCTGGCTTACCTGAATAAGGGACAGTTCTTCGGTGAGATGGGCCTGTTCTACGAACAGCCAACTCGCAGCGCCTGGGTACGTACTCGCACCGAATGCGAGATCGCAGAGATGACCTATCCGCGCTTTCGCCAGATCGCGAGTGAAAGCCCGGGGCTGGTGTTCGAGCTGGCTACCCAGCTGGCAACCCGACTGGACCGTACTAACCGCAAACTTGGCGATCTCGCGTTCGTGGATGTCACGGGCCGCGTCGCACACGCCATCATGGACCTCTGTAACGAGCCCGATGCCATGACGCACCCCGACGGCATGCAGATCAAGGTCAGCCGCCAGGAACTAAGCCGGCTGGTCGGTTGCTCCAGGGAAATGGCCGGACGCGTACTCAAGGTCCTCGAAGAACAGGGCCTCGTTTCTGCCAGCGGCAAGACCATCGTCGTCTACGGTGCTCGCCCCAACCGCAAGCTCTGAGTCTCAGACCAGAGTCTCAAAAGGTAACTGATACCTTTTAGGTGATTCTGTTTGACTAAGCGCCGGCTTTAGCAGGCCTTTTCTATTTCTGCCTTCATCGCGGCGATCGTGGTGGCGTAGTCCTCGCTGCCGAAGATCGCTGATCCAGCCACAAACGTGTCGGCGCCAGCCGCAGCAATGTCGCCGATATTCTCAACTTTCACGCCGCCGTCTATTTCGAGGCGAATATCCAGCCCGCTGTCATCGATCATCCTGCGCGCCTGTCGTAGCTTGTCGAGCGACGACGGGATGAACGTCTGGCCGCCAAAGCCCGGGTTAACCGACATCAGCAACACCATGTCCACCTTGTCGAGCACGTACTCAAGCCAATCCAATGGCGTGGCCGGGTTGAACACAAGGCCGGCCTTGCAGCCCTGCTCCCGGATCAGCCCCAGTGAGCGATCAGGATGCTTGCTCGCCTCAGGATGAAACGTGATGTAGCTGGCGCCTGCCTTGGCAAAATCCGGAATGATGCGATCGACCGGTTCGACCATGAGATGCACATCGATCGGCGCCTCGATGCCGTAGGTGCGCAGGGCGTCACAAAGCAGCGGCCCGATGGTCAGGTTCGGCACGAAGTGGTTGTCCATTACATCGAAGTGCACGATGTCGGCGCCGGCGTCCAGCACGGCTTTTACGTCATCGCCAAGGCGCGCGAAGTCGGCGGAGAGAATCGAAGGAGCAATTAGCGGTTTCACAACGGGTCCTTATTTGGGTTGGCTCGTGAAGATTACCTGATCGAACGTCTCGCTTTCAGCATCTCGTAGGCACCGCGCACCTCTCGCGTACGGCGTTCGGCCTCCGCGATGACAACAGCGCCCGGATTGCTTCCCGAGATCTTGTCAGGGTGGTTCTTGTTCATGAGTCGGCGATAAGCCATCTTGATGTCCGCGTTGCTGGCATCCGGCGAAATGCCGAGCGCCTCGTACGCGCCGCGCACCCGGGCCGCATCAGCATTGCCAGCGGGCGAGCGCTTGAATCCTTTCTGCGCACGGATCATCGCCTCGAGTTGCGCCAGCTCGACGCGACCGATGTCAAACTCGGTGCAGATCCTCCAGATGCGCGCACGTTCATCCCTCTTCAGGGAGTCTTTGGCAAGCACGACCTCCAGTACCAGGCGCAAAAAGAGTGTGCGTTGCGACATGCTGCGGCCGCTGACACGTCGGACCTCCCGCAATGTCTGCACAAACGGAAAACCCGGTCCCTTGCCGTCGTCAAAGCAGCC
>Ga0265303_10001572_pt1 | contig 14132 bp, 7 predicted proteins | sample Helome_2_FD_192494 | JGI IMG/M metagenome (GOLD analysis project Ga0265303, IMG submission 192494) | Marine sediment microbial communities from subtidal zone of North Sea - Hel_20160317 (Illumina Assembly) | ecosystem: Environmental > Aquatic > Marine > Subtidal zone > Sediment ... | reverse complement strand
GATGGATACGGTAACCGAATCGCGCCTGGCGATCGCAATAGCACAGGAAGGCGGCATCGGCATCGTCCACAAGAATCTTTCGATCGAGCAACAGGCCGCCGAAGTTGCCGGCGTGAAAAAATATGAAAGCGGCGTCATCAAGGACCCGATTACGATCAGCCCGGAGACCCCGGTGCGCGACGTCATCAAGCTAACCCGGGAACGCAAGATTTCCGGTTTGCCGGTTATCGGCAGTGACGGACTGGTCGGCATTGTCACCAAGCGCGACCTGCGTTTTGAAACCCATCTCGATCAACCGGTTTCGTCGATTATGACGACCCGCGATAAGTTGGTCACGGTTGGCGAGGGCGCCGAAAAATCCGAGGTCATCGAACTGTTGCATCGTCACCGTATCGAGCGTGTTCTGGTGGTAAACGAAAAAGGCGACATGAAAGGTATGATTACGGTAAAGGATATAACCAAGTCGAGTGTTCATCCGTTGGCCTGCACCGACGAATGGGATCGCCTGCGCGTCGGCGCGGCCGTCGGTACCGGTGCTGACACCGATGACCGGGTGCATGCGCTGGTCGAGGCCGAGGCGGATGTGATCGTGGTCGATACCGCGCATGGTCATTCGCGGGGTGTCCTCGAAAGGGTTGCGTGGATAAAACAGGGCTTCCCGGAGATCCAGATCATCGGTGGCAATATTGCAACAGCGGAGGCCGCACGGGACCTGGTCGATGCAGGTGCCGATGCGGTCAAGGTCGGCATCGGTCCAGGATCGATTTGTACCACGCGTATCGTGGCAGGCGTTGGTGTACCGCAGATATCGGCGATCAGCAATGTCGCCGGGGCACTTGAGGGAACCGGGGTACCGGTTATTGCCGACGGTGGTATCCGTTTTTCCGGAGACGTGGCCAAGGCGATGGTTGCCGGTGCCCATGCAGTCATGATCGGCAGCATGTTTGCCGGTACCGAGGAAGCACCGGGCGAGGTTGAATTGTTCCAGGGTCGTTCCTACAAATCCTACCGCGGTATGGGTTCGATTTCGGCGATGCAGAAAGGCTCGAGCGATCGTTACTTCCAGGCCGACAGTGCGGATGAGAAACTTGTACCCGAGGGCGTCGAAGGCCGCGTTCCTTTCAAGGGGCCGTTAACGAATACAATCCACCAGTTGCTGGGCGGGGTGCGTTCAAGCATGGGCTATGTCGGCTGTGGCACCATCGAAGAGTTGCGTACCCGTCCCGAATTCGTGCAGGTCACCAATGCGGGGATGCGCGAGTCGCATGTTCACGACGTTACCATCACCAAGGAAGCACCCAACTACCAGGTTTAAATCCCGATGCGAGACCTGCACGACGACAGAATCCTGATCCTGGATTTCGGATCGCAATACACCCAGTTAATCGCACGCCGGGTGCGTGAAGCTGGCGTTTACTGCGAAATTTACCCCTGGGATGCCGATGTTGCGCATATTCGTGATTTCGGAGCACGCGGCTTCATTCTATCGGGCGGACCTGAATCAACCCTCGAGAATGCCCGGCCCGAAGTACCGACAGACCTGTTCGAACTTGGGGTGCCGATACTGGGCATTTGCTACGGCATGCAGGCCATGGCGCAGCAATTGGGCGGGCAAGTGGAAAATGTCGGCAAGTCCGAGTTCGGTTACGCCAGCGTGCGAGCTCGAGGACACACCGAATTGTTGCGCGATATCCAGGATCACGTCACCGCGGAAGGTCACGGCATGCTGGATGTATGGATGTCGCACGGTGACCGGGTTGCCGAACTACCGCCCGGTTTCAAGCTGATGGCGAGTACCGACAGTGCACCGATTGCCGGTATGGCGGATGAAGAGCGACATATCTACGGCCTGCAGTTCCATCCCGAAGTGACACATACCCTGCAGGGCAGTGCAATTTATGCACGCTTTTTACACCAGATTTGTGGCTGCGATTCCGAATGGACCTCCGCCAATATCATCGATGCCACCATTGCCGATGTTCGTACCCGTGTCGGACAGGACGAAGTTGTGCTCGGGTTATCGGGTGGCGTCGATTCATCGGTTGTCGCTGCGCTACTGCACAAGGCCATCGGAGAACAACTTACCTGTATATTCGTCGATACCGGGTTGCTGCGTTACCGCGAAGGTGACCAGGTCATGGAACAGTTTGCCGATCACATGGGGGTGCACGTGATTCGTGTCGATGCCGAGCAGCGTTTCCTGGAAAAGCTTGCGGGCCTGGGTGATCCGGAACACAAGCGCAAGGCCATCGGCAACCTGTTTATCGAGATTTTCGAAGAGGAAGCCGAAAAACTGGACAACGCGAAGTGGCTCGCGCAGGGCACGATTTACCCGGATGTTATCGAATCCGCCGGGGCCGCAACCGGCAAGGCACACTTGATCAAATCGCATCATAATGTCGGTGGCCTGCCGGAAGAGATGAAACTTGACCTGGTAGAACCGCTGCGTGAACTGTTCAAGGATGAAGTGCGCCAGATCGGGGTCGAACTCGGTATTCCGCGCGAGATGGTTTATCGGCATCCGTTTCCCGGACCCGGGCTCGGGGTACGAATCCTTGGCGAGGTGAAAAAGGAGTATGCCGACACCTTGCGACTTGCGGATCACATCTTTATCGAAGAGTTGCGCAAGCATGAATTGTACGACAAGGTTTCGCAGGCCTTTGTTGTCTTCCTTCCGGTCAAGTCGGTTGGCGTTACCGGTGATGGGCGCCGCTATAACCACGTCGTGAGCCTGCGCGCAGTCGAGACGATCGATTTTATGACGGCTCGCTGGGCGGACCTGCCATACCATTTCCTCGATCATGTATCGCGGCGCATCATGAATGAAATCGAGGGTATCTCGCGTGTCGTCTACGATATTTCGGGTAAGCCACCGGGTACCATCGAGTGGGAGTGAGCGATGCAGCCTGGATGCAGCAGGCGCTCGCGCAGGCCCAGATTGCGGCCGAGAGGGACGAGGTTCCTGTAGGCGCGGTGCTGGTGGATTCCGCAGGTGAATTAATCGCCGCAGGCCACAATCAGCCAATCAGTGCAAACGACCCGAGTGCACATGCCGAAATTGTCGTGCTGCGGGCAGCGGCGCAGAAGCTGGGTAACTATCGGCTGCCCGACACCACGCTGTATGTCACGCTGGAACCCTGCACCATGTGCGTGGGTGCCATGGTTCATGCCAGGGTGGGGCGCCTGGTTTACGGCGCGGTCGAGCCGAAAACCGGTGCGATAGAGAGTGCACAGCAACTTTTCGAAAGCGGGAGATTCAATCACAGGCCCGAGCTTAAAACCGGTGTATTGGCAAACGAGTGTTCGGCCCTGTTGTCGCAATTCTTCGCGAAAAAACGTGCGCCAGGAAAGTAATCCGGGGGCTTATTCCTAATCCATATCGCTGGATCCCGCGGTCAAGCCGCGGGATGACACAAATTGTTGTTAAAGCAAGTACTGTGAAGCGGTTAAAGGCTGGGGGCGAGTGGTGCGGCTTCTGGCGGCGGATTCATATCACCACTTTCGCGCAGTGCCCGGGTTTCGAATCCGATCAGGTATTCGTAGTACTGGCGAATATTTTCGACGTACTTGACCGGTTCCCAGCCCCGTGCGTAGCCGTACCTGGTGCTCTTGTACCATTTCTTGCGCGCCAGCAACGGCAGGTTTTCCTTGACGTCGATCCAGCGATCCGGATCACCGCCCCGCTTCTCGGTGATGATGCGGGCGTCTTCCAGGTGGCCAAGGCCGACGTTGTAGGCAGCGAGCGCAAACCAGGTGCGGTCAGGCTCGGGAACGCTCTCCGGAACTCTTGTTAACACCCTGGCGATGTATTTTGCACCGCCGCGAATGCTCTCGGCCGCATCAAGACGGTTTTTAACTTTCATCTGTTTCGCGGTCGCCTGCGTCAACATCATCAATCCGCGCACACCGGTCGGCGACTTGGCCCGTTCGATCCAGAGCGATTCCTGGTAACCGATCGAGGCAAGCAGGCGCCAGTCAAGATTGACGACCTTGGCCTCCCTTTTGAAAAATGCTTCGTATCGTGGCAAATGGCTTTCGATACGCTGGGTAAAGGTGCGTATGTCCGAATAGTTAAAGCGGGCGACATGACTGTAATAACGATGAATCAACTGCTCGAGGCGCCCGTCTTTTTCTATGGTTGAAAAGAAGGCTTCGATCACGTTCTTCAGGCTATCGTCGTCGCTGAAATTGTAGGCCCAGCGCAAGTGGCGCGGATCACCGATTTCGAATGCAATACGCAATTCGGGAAAGTAACGGCGCTGCAATGCGATTTCATGTGAATCGGCAAGAATGAAGTCGGTATCCCCGGATTCCACCTGTTCGATCAATTCTTCGGTCGCCATATCGTCAACCTCGGACCAGGTTAGTTTGGGGTACTGGGTCAAGAGTTCAGTTAACAGTCCAACGTGTGCGGTGCCGCTGACGACCTTGAGTGAGCCACCGATCAGGTCGCGTACTTTTTTGGGTCGGTCGGCGCGAAATTTGCGATACAGTACCTGGTTCGAAACTTTGTAATAATCGGGTCCATAGGCGACGGAGGCGTTGGAATTCGATTCGTTTCCGGATAAACCGGCGGCCACGATGTCTCCGGTACCATATAAAAGCTCGGGGTAGAGTTCAGCGAAATTCGGTACTGTAATGAAGCGGGCCTTGACGCCGATCGATTCGGCAAACCAGTTGGCGAGTTGATACTCAAAACCATTAGGACCGTCGATATCCTGGTAATAGGTGGTCGCGCTATTAAGCGTAAGGATGTTGATATAGCCGCGTTTTTGAATCCTTTCGAGCGTACTCAAGGCGCCCTTATCGATGCCCGGTGATACGATCAGAACCACTAACACGGCTAAAGCCGCGATCAGGCCTGAAATCCACTGGATACGATGGGCAGTTGGGGTAAGCTCTACCATGAATAAACACCGGGTTATCCGCAGACTACTGTCTGCGGGTAAACACCCACTCGTGTGAAGCGGACAGGGCCGTGTTAAATGCATAGCCTTCCCGGTTGAATTCCTTGAGTCCCTCTGGATCGTCGATGCGGTTGTCGATCAGGTAGCGTGCCATCATCCCGCGGGCCTTCTTGGCAAAAAACCCGATCATTTGATAGCTACCCTTGTTGTAATCCTTGAATACCGGCGTGATGACGTCTGCTTTAAGCAACTTGGGTTTTATCGATTTGAAATACTCGTTTGATGCCAGGTTAACCAGGGCATTCGAACCGGATTGCCTCAATTCCTGGTTCAGCGTTTTGGTAATCCGTCCATCCCAGAACTGGTACAGGTTTTTCCCCTGCTCGGTGTCGAGCCGGGTACCCATCTCGAGTCGGTAGGCCTGTATCAGGTCGAGCGGTCGCAACACGCCATACAGGCCCGACAGGATACGCAAATGATCCTGGGCAAAATCGACGTTGTCTGGTTGCATGCTGTAGGCGTCCAGACCAAGATAGACGTCTCCCTTGAACGCAAACAAGGCCTGCCGCGCATTTTCCGGCTTGAATGGTGTTCGCCATTGCTTGAAGCGTTGCTGGTTGAGCTCGGCTATGTTGTCGCTCACCTGCATCAGCTTCGAAAGATCGGTCGCAGATAACTGTCGCAGGCGCCGCACCAGCTTGCGCGACTGCGACAAGTGCGATGATTGGGTAAACGCATCGGTAACGGTCGGCGAATCAAAATCCAGTGTTTTGGCGGGCGAGATGACGGTTAGCATATTAGTTGGTACGAAAGTTAAAAACTTATATTAGCAAAAATGCAATGCCAATTTAGTGAATTTCATAACAACTCGTTCAAACGTCGCTACAACACCCAATTTTTTTGCTTTCAGTCTTAATCTGTAAACAAAAGTCGTCGTCAAATGATTGCGAAATTTAGGGTGTTTCAAAGGGAAGCGGCTTTAAAACCAGTGATCAATAACTGGCAGGTTGTATCAGATTATCGCCAGTTGCGGCATCATTCGCTTTCAACCTAAGACGACGATTCAAGCCATTGTTATCAGACCTTTATAATTACCGGAACCAGGATGCTTAATTCCCGGATTATATTAATCACTTTGGCATTGTATTTTTTGTCGACAACACTGTGCGCACAAACGATCGTCAATGTTGAAATCATTGGCGTCGATGAAATACTGGAGGAAAATGTTCGCCTCTACCTGAGTATCGAACAGCAGAAAAACCATCCATTGATCAGTGATGGTCGCCTGCGCAGGTTGCACAAAAAAGCTGATCAGGAAATCTTTTCGGCCTTGCAGCCCTTCGGATATTATCGCCCGACAATCAGTTCCAGCCTGGAAAAGTCTGAATCGGGTGAATGGCAAGCCAGTTACGATATCGATCCCGGGCCGGCCCTGCGCATCGCAGAATTCAATTTCACCATCAGTGCGGAAATGAGGCAGGACCCCGAGTTTCAGAAATTAATTCAACAGCAGGCATTGCAAACGGGCAATGTGTTTACGCATCCGGAATATGAATCCTTTAAGGCCGAACTTGCCAAGCTGGCCTCGGAGCGAGGATATTTCAGGGCGGCATTTTCCGAAAATCGTGTCGAGGTAGATCTTAAGGATTATGTCGCACGCATTTATCTTAACTACGATGGCGGTCCACGATTCATTTTTGGTGAAGTGTTACTGCGTCAGGATGTATTGCAAGCCGAATTTTTACAGCGCTACATGCCCTTCAAACAGGGCGATGCTTATTCACTGGATAAGCTTATCGAACTGCAGCACGTACTCCACGATACCGAATACTTTCAGACAGTTGAGGTTTCACCCGGTGAGGCTTTGCCCGGCAGCAATGAAATACCAATCGAGGTTTCACTAACCCCGCGCAAACAAAACCGTTATTTGTTCGGTTTCGGTTATGGCACGGATACCGGGGCACGCACCAAGTTTGGCTGGCAACGACCGCGCGTTAATGACAGGGGACATCGGTTTGACAGTGAAATAGAGGTATCCGAAGTTGGTTACGAACTGGAAGCCAATTACCGTATACCTGTTCTGAATCCGCGCACCGATCAGCTGGTTTATAGTGTCAGTGAAGTCAACGAGGAAGTGGATGACGTTGATAGTGATTTGCGCAGCATCGGTGTCAGCCTGAACCGTAAACGCGGAGAATGGCGCGAAACGCTGGCACTCGAATACCAGCGGGAAGATTTCGAGATCGGTAATACTAACGATGAAACGGCACTGTTAATACCCGGAGTCACCTGGAGTCGAATCTGGGGCAAAAACTTTATTTATGTTCTCGACGGTCTGCGTTTTGATTTCGCTCTGCGTGGCGCCGATGAAGGACTCGGCTCCGATGTTAGTTTTAGCGAGGTTTACTCAAGTCTCAAATTCATTACCTCGCTGAATCGCAGCAATCGATTCATTGCCCGTGGCAGCGTCGGTAGCATCTCGACGAATGATTTTGACAAGCTACCCCCGTCGGTGCGCTTCTTTACCGGAGGCAGTCAAACCGTGCGCGGATACGACTATCGGTCACTGGGCCCAGAAGATGACAGCGGTGACGTAATCGGTGGCAGGCGCCTGCTGACGGGTAGCATCGAGCTTGAACACTCCCTCAACGATAGGTGGGCTGTTGCCCTGTTCTATGATGCCGGTAATGCCATCGATGACTTCGATGACGATCTCGAGCGCGGTGCCGGCTTTGGGGTGCGCTGGAACTCTCCGGTGGGGCCGGTACGCATCGACCTGGCAAACGCGATCAGCGATGATGAGACCTGGCAATTGCACGTCAACATAGGACCTGACTTATGAAGCGATCATTGCTCATCGGCTTCGCCCTGCTAATTGCCCTGGTCCTGGGCGTTCTGACCTGGTTATTTGCAAGTGAGAGCGGCCTGCTCTGGGCATACCGTCAAGCCGAGTCGCGTTTACCTGGTACGCTAACGGTAGACAATATTTCGGGCAAACTCTCCGCCTCGGTCAGGCTGGAAGGGATCAGGTATGAGGATAGAGGCCAGACATTTAAAGCCCACCAGGTCACGGTGAGCTGGGATCCCTGGGCGCTGATAAAGGCGGAAATCGATGTTTCCAGCTTACAAGTGGAAACGCTTGAGGTTTCGCTACCTGAGTCTCAGGATGATTCTGATGCGCCTGAACCTGATACCACTGCTCCAGCAATCCAGCTCCCGCTGGCGTTGAAGTTAAACAATGCGCAAATCGACGGGCTTGTTATCCACCGGGGGGATGCTAATTACCGCGTGGAGCAAATCAGGATAAACGCGCGAATGAGCGCTGATCGGCTCGAGATGGCAGGATTAGACATTAAATCCCCGGATCTGGAGCTCAGTTTGCAGGGTGATCTAAAAACCTCTAGAAACTTTCCGCACAACATTGAGCTGAGCTGGCAGACCAGGTTGCCGTCGGGCGCAATCGTGAACGCTACGGGACGGATTGCTGGCGACCTTGACGCGACATCGCTGACCCAGCAGTTACAAGGCCCGCTGCCGCTCAACCTGAATCTCGAGTTACGCAACCCGCTCGGCCAGTTCAGCTGGCAGGCCGCTATCGACTCTGATTCACTCGATACGACCCTGCTCGATCCCGGGTTTCCCGCGCTGCAGGGTGCCTTCGACCTGGTTGCCAATGGCGATTTGTCGACGGCGAGGGTCACCGGACACGTCGATGCCGAATCCGCCGAACTCGGACCTTTCAGCGCAGATTTTGAAATGCACAATCTTGACGGTGAGCGCAGGTTTGACGGGTTGATCTTCGATTCGCTCAGGTTGAGCGTGTTAGACGGTGAAATATCTGCCAGTGGGCAGTTAAACTGGTTACCGGTACTCGGGTGGCAAGCCGAAATCACCTCATCTGCAATCAATCCGGCCAGACTACTACCCGAGTGGCCGGGCAAGATAAATGCAACACTCACCAGCAATGGTGGGATGGAAGACGGGGAGTTGATCGCCGGTGCGAATATCAAACAGCTGCAGGGTAGCTTGAGGGATTACCCGGTATCACTACAAGGCAATGTGCAATGGCGCAACAGCGGTATCGATATTGCCGGACTTGATTTCGCTTCGGGCGATACCCGGGTCAACGCCCGCGGGCGCGTTGGTGAGCGGCTGGACCTGGACTGGTCACTGGATTCCGGCAACCTGGCCGAGCTTTACCCCGAAGCGCAAGGGCAACTCAAAGCCAGTGGACGACTCGACGGGCCACGCGAGACACCGACGGTGCAGACAACATTCAGCGGAAAATCCATGGGGTTGCCGGGTTACGAGATAGGCGCGGTTAGAGGCGACGTTGCAGTCGATTTGTGGCGCTGGCAACAACTTGATGTCAATCTTGAAGCGCAGGCAATCAAGCTTCAGGATCATTCCCTGGAGTCGATCAAAATGATCGCAGATACCCGTCGAGTGCAGGCCGATATTGTTACCGAAGAAGCGAATGTGCAAATCCAACTCGACGGAAAAATTGACGGCGAAAGCTGGCATGGGCAGATTTTAAAGGCCGATATACAAACCCATGAATTTGCCAACTGGAAGCTCAAGGCGCCGGCCACCATCGGCTTGTCCCGCGATTCACTGGTCGCTGAAACTATTTGTCTGCAAAGGCTTTCGGGCGGGGAGGTCTGCAGCTCGGTTAATGGGCGAGACGATACCTGGAATATGGACCTCGGAGTTAGCAAACTCCCGTTGCAAATACTGGCAAAGTGGATTCCATCGGGGCTACAACTTGACGGTCTCACCAACGCGAAAGCCAGCATGGCGTACCGGCTACCTGACCAGCTGCTAGGACGAATTGAGATCGAGTTGCCTGAGGCTACGATCACATACCCGGTACGCGAAGATAGACCCGAACGCATCGACTATCGTTCAGGCAGGCTCGAATTACTGCTCGAGGAAACAGGAATCAAGGCCAATACGAAGATAAGCTTAAACAGTGGGGACCAGGTCGAAGGAACGATCAGCTTACCGGGAGCAAAATTGTTAACGCTCGATTATGAGACCCAGCCGCTAAAGGCCGACGCCAGGATACGAGGGGCTGATCTGGCCCTGGTCGAGGCAATGATTGAGGCAGTCGAAGAATTGAACGGTCAGCTCGATATGAATTTAACGTTTACAGGAACCCTCGGGCAGCCGCAAGTGCAGGGTAGCGCGCATCTGAAGAACGCGGCACTGAGTATCCCTGACCTCAACCTGAAACTAAACCAGCTCAATATCAGTGTGCAGAGCGAAAGCCCTGAAAAGGTTCTCTTTCGCGCCGACGCGCTGACTACTGAAGGTAAACTCTCTGCCAGCGGCAGCACTCTGCTCAGTAAAGCCCGTGGTTGGCCGAGTGAAGTCAGATTCGAGGGCGAACGACTAGATGTCTCAAGGTTGATTGAACGGTGGCTACCCCCCCAGATGACCGTCGAGGGACTGCTCGATGCCAGCGCTGATTTAAATTTTAAGGCGCCCGATAACCTGGTCGGAAAGATAGGACTTGCATCACCACTGGGTGTGCTGGGTTACCCGTTACTGGAAGGCGAGAAAGAGCGTTGGGAATATCGTGATGCAAAGCTCGATATGGTCCTGAATAGCCATGGAATAGAGGCTAGCTCGGAAATTCGGGTGGGTAAAAGCAATAGTCTTAACGCTCAATTAAACCTGCCTGGTGCGAAATTGCTTGCGCTGGATTCCGCTAACCAGCCGCTTCAGGCCAGGGCCAGACTGGATTTTCAGGAATTGGAACTGATCGAGGCCCTGTTGCCGGAAATTGAGCAGATGCAGGGCAAGTTGACGTTGGACTTCGGCGCCGATGGAACCCTGGCACAACCAAAACTGAGTGGTCGCGCCGAAGTCCTCGAAGCGGCATTACTGATACCCAGGCTTGGCTTGAACATCGACAGGATCAAAATGACCGGTGCCAGCGACAATAACGGTCAATTCAATTTCGATGTCGCTGCCAGCTCCGGTGAAGGCAACCTGTCAATTCAGGGTAGCAGTCGGCTCAATGCGTCCGAGGGCTGGCCGACCACGATCAGTATCAAGGGTGATAACTTCGAGATCTCCCGCATACCGGAAGCGGCGGTGACGGCCTCGCCCGACCTGGAGGTCAAGCTGCAACATCGATCGATCAATATCGAGGGTGATCTGCTTATTCCCTATGCAAAGCTGCAGCCGAAAGACATCACCACGGCGGTCCAGGTATCTAACGACACGGTCATCGTGGGTGGTGTTGAGACACCAGAACCGAAATGGACAGTCACCACCCAGGTTAGACTGGTTCTTGGCGAGCGGGTAAATTTCTTCGGCTTCGGCTTCGAGGGTCAGCTGGGTGGTCAGCTGTTGATCGAGGAAGTACCGGGCCAGCTTGCCCGGGGAACAGGGAGTATCAATATCGTGGAAGGTCGTTACCGTGCTTACGGCCAACGCCTCGATATTGAGAAAGGACGCCTGCTGTTTACCGGTGGACCGCTAACCAATCCGGGGCTGGATTTACGAGCAGTGCGTAAAACCAATAATGTGACCGCCGGCATCAAGGTCAAAGGCCGACTCCAGCAACCTCAGCTGGAGCTGTTTTCGAACCCCGCCATGGGCCAGACGGACATGCTGTCTTACTTGCTGCTCGGTCGTCCTATCGAAAGTGCTAGCGGAGAAGAAGGCGAAATGATGGCAAAAGCGGCGCTCGCACTCGGGCTTGCCGGTGGAGACACGCTGGCCAGGTCAATCGGTGACCAGTTCGGTCTGGATGAAATGCGTGTCGAAAGCAGTGATGGTGGTGACGAGGCGTCCCTGGTCGTGGGCCGTTACCTGTCGCCGAGGCTTTACGTGAGCTACGGCGTTGGTCTCGTGGAATCACTCAATTCGCTTAAACTGCGTTACCAGATATCCGATAGGTGGCAAGCAGAAGCGGTGTCCGGTGAAAACCAGGGCGCCGACTTTTTGTATATTATTGAACGCTGAGCTTATTCGAGATCAGATTCAATCATGAAGCCTCGAGCGTTAGAATTCTTTGCGAATAAATCGTATAAATATTTTGTTGGATCCTGTATTGAGTCAGAATATTGCTAGCATCAGGTTGATCATGTAGTCTTCGCGCCCTGTCAGGAAAAGATGTCCACGACAGGAAAAATCGATTCAGGAGAGTTGTCCGAGTGGTCGAAGGAGCACGCCTGGAAAGTGTGTATACCGAAAGGTATCGAGGGTTCGACAAAATGCGCGAGCATTTTGGGCCGCCGCAGGCGCCCCGCAGGGGTCAAAACGCGAGTTGCAATCGCGTTTTGAGTCTATCCCTCCTGTAATACCTGCAGTTTATGAAGGATAAGAGTTTAAACAGGAAAACTTGAAGTCAACAAAATCTGGAGAGATGTCCGAGTGGTCGAAGGAGCACGCCTGGAAAGTGTGTATACGGCAACGTATCGAGGGTTCGAATCCCTCTCTCTCCGCCAGACATAAAATCGCCCGCGTAAGCGGGCTTTTTTATGCCTGGTAGATAGAGCAGGGTGCAGGGGTCAAAACGCGAGATGTAATCGCCGAGTTTTCTACAGTATTCGGATTCATAGGCGCATTGGAAACAAAAACAAGTTATATAACATGACTAAATTATAAAATAAGTTTATATAAACTAAAAATTTCGTATACACCTATTAATTTGCTTAAAAAGTTGTATACTGGTCCAGGATATCTAAAGAGAGTTATATAACACGATTAAAATTTATTATAGATTTATATAAACTGATAATTCCGTATATGCCTATTCATTTACTTAAAAAATCGTATTTTGGCCCAGGAGATCTAAAAAGAGTTATATAGAATGATTAATAGTTAATATAGATGTATATAAACTGATATTATAGTGCATGCCTGTTAATATGCCTTAAAAACATGTGTCAACTCATAGAATATTGTCTATATAAATTGATAACTTTCGATTGACGTACTATATAACTTGTTTTAAATACGATTCGCACCATGCCGAGAAGCTCACTTTCCTATGCCTTGATCAGCGATGCAGCCCTGGGTTCGTTGGCCGCTCTCGGTGCGCGCTTGAAAGAAGCCCGCTTGCTCAGAAACTGGACCCAGGCGGATGCCGCGGCCAAGGCCGGGTTGTCCGAGAGCTCGATCAGAAAAGTCGAGGCCGGCTCACCGCACATCACGGTCGGCGCTTACCTTGCGCTGCTCGACGTGCTCGGACTACCGACGGCGTTCGATCGAGTCATCGCCCGGGGCGACGATACCCTGGGTGAGGCCCTCGGTCGTAATGCCATGCGTAAACGCGCCCGCGCACCACTCGCGTCGGATGCCGACGAGTTCGATATCTGATGCCGGAGAAGCTCTTCATCCATGCGGACCTCGGCGACGGCACGATCTTGCTCGCCGGTCAATTGATTGTCGACGACAAGGCCGGCCGCTTCAAGTACGCGAAAGCCTATATCAATCATCCGCAATCATTTGCCCTCGACCCGATCAACCTGCCCTTGAACGGAGACATCCATGTCAAACATCGCACCCGCGACACGCCGGCAATGTTCGGCGTTCTGATCGATGCAGGGCCCGACGAGTGGGGCAGGCGTTGGCTCACCAAAACCCGCCAACCACCGCCGGTCACACAAGTGGAATTCCTGCTCGCCGCCTCGGGTGAAGGCGTGGGCGCATTGCACTTCACGCCGAATATCGACGACCCGGTGCGGCCACCGCCCGAACGACCGTTCGAGAACCTGGTACATTTGCAACATATTGCCGATGATATCGAGGCCGGCAACGAAGTCGACCGCGCGTTGGAGCCTTTCTTTTTCCACGGCAGCGGCATCGGCGGCGCGCGGCCCAAGTCGCTGATCGAACACGACGGCCGCGAATGGATCGCGAAATTCAACCGCGATTCGGACCTGGTCGATATGTGCCGGGTCGAGCTTGCATCGATGCGTATGGCGCGCGAAGCCGGCATCGAGGTGCCGGATGTAGACCTCACGGAAACCGGTCGCGGGCCGGTGCTACTGGTGGAACGTTTCGACCAGTCCCCCGACGAACAGCATCACCTGGTTTCGGTAGCGAGTCTGATCAACAAATTCGATATCACCGAGATCGACGAATCGACGATGTCGTATCCCGGTCTTACCCAACTCGGCAAGCGTATCGGGCACCTGACCAGCGACCTCGGCGCGGTCGTGTTTCGCCGCATGCTGTTCAACGTCGCGATCGGTAACACCGACG
>Ga0265303_10001571_pt1 | contig 14134 bp, 7 predicted proteins | sample Helome_2_FD_192494 | JGI IMG/M metagenome (GOLD analysis project Ga0265303, IMG submission 192494) | Marine sediment microbial communities from subtidal zone of North Sea - Hel_20160317 (Illumina Assembly) | ecosystem: Environmental > Aquatic > Marine > Subtidal zone > Sediment ... | reverse complement strand
CGCCTTCTCGGTCTCGGGCTCGAATTCGGTTCCAGCGTCTGGGGTTGGGCCTGCGTCGGCTTCGACTCCGGCGTCCGTTCGTGCTTCGGCGGCCCGGGCTGCATCAAGCTCGGCGAGCAGCTTCGTTGCGGTCGGGTGCGCCGGATGGTCCGCCAAGATCGTTTCCAACTGTATCCTTGCGCCGGCATCCTCGCCTGCGGCGCGCTGCGCACGCGTCAGAAGCAGAAGGTACGGGATGCCTTCGGGCGCGAGCTCGACGGCCTGCCTGGCGCTCCGGAGGGCAGCCTGCATGTCACCACCGGCCTCGTCGGCGCCTAGCCGCGCGTCGATCCGGAAGAACTCCGGGGTGCGGCTGAACGACATCGACCGAACCTCCTCCAACACGCGCCGTGCTTGGGGGAGGTCTCCGTTGAGACGGATCGCGTCAGCCTCGGCGAGCCGTGCGTCCAGGTCGCGTGGGTCGAGCTCCAAGGCGCTCTGTGCGGTCATTTGTGCGGCGGTCGTAAGTGGTTCAATGCTGTCGGGCGTGGCGCCATTGTCGATCTGGGCCTGCGCCGCAAGCGCGTAGGCGTGGGAGAGCTTCGATAGGATCTCCGGGTCGCGATCCCCGCCCGATTCGATCGCACGGCCGTAGGCCTCGATCGCGCTCGCATACGCTTCTGAATGACCTTCGAAGAGGCTGGCGTCGCCGTCTGCAACACTCGCAGCGATGAGGGTGGGGTCGCCTCCGATGCCAAGCAGCTGCGCCACGCGCGGCCACTGTGCGAACATCAGAGCCAGACCTCCGACGAGGACGATGAGCATGAGCCAACGCAGCGGGGAGCCCCCTCGTCCCGGCAGGCTCGGGATGTCGTCATCATCGTCGTAGTAGGCCGGTGGCGGCGTGCTTGGGCGTCCGATCGAAACCGGCTTTTCCTCGAACTCGGCCTCTTGGATGTCCGGGCCGGGCGCTGGCGCACGAGCCATCACCGGGGCCTGCGCCGTGTCCGCGGCCGCTACGATCGAAGGGTCGGCCGAGGAATCGGACGAATAGGACGAAACGGGAGGCATTGCCCCGGACCCTCCGTCCGGGACTTGCGCGGACGCACGCTTCGGCGCGGCAGGGAGCTCGGCCGCGTTTTTCCTCAGGTCCTCCGGATCGGGCGCTGCCTCGACCGGGGCGGCGATACGGGGCGCGGACCCGAGACCGGCAGGGGCCGGCTCGGCGGGAACCATCTTCTCAGCCGGCATGACGCCGAGCAAAGTTGGCTGCCGCGGCCGTCTCCCAGGGGGTAAGCTCGACTCTTTCGAGGTTTGAACCTCCGGTCCCGAGGATTCCGACGAGGTCGCGCCCAGCCCCGTGAGCTCCGCGGGGACCTGCACGCCAGCCGCCTGAAAAAAGGTCTCTAGCTCAGGGATGGAGCCGAGCGGCTTCCAGCCCTCATCGCCCCGTGCGATTTCGTTTTGAGGGGTCAACTCTCCGGAGCCGATGCGGCGCTGAAGCTCTCGGAGCGAGTCGATCATGTCGATCGAATCGTCCTCTAGCCTGAGACGCCAGACACTGGTCGTCCGGTCCGCGTCCGCTCCTGCCGTCGGGTAGACCTTGAAGACGTGTCCGCAATTGGTGCATTTCACGCTGGTTCCGCGGCCGGAAAGCAGTGTTTCGTCAAACTCGTATTCGGTGCCGCAGCGTTCGCAGGTAACGTCCATCAGTTGAAAAGCCCCCCAGGCTCGTGCAGGTGTGGGATTGGTCGCAACCCCCATTCGTTGCTAAGAACAGGCCGACCATGCGTCGAGACCTGGCTGCGCTCATCGACCACACGCTTCTGCGAGCAGACGCGACCCGCCCGGATTTCGTCCGCCTGTGTCACGAGGCTGTTCAGCACAGCTTTGCAACCGTCTGTGTCAACTCGGCCCACGTCGCGCTTTGTACCTCACTGCTGGCGGACCGCCAGGTCCCCGTTGTCGCGACCGTCGGGTTCCCTCTTGGGGCCAGCAGTCCAGCCGCGAAGACGGCCGAGGCGGCCCAGGCCGTGGCGGATGGGGCCGGCGAAATCGACATGGTTTGCCAGATCTGCGCCCTCAAGGAAGGCCGAGAAGAGCCCTTCATCGACGAGATCCGGAGCGTGGTTGCCGCTGCGAAGGGCGCTGCGGTCAAGGTCATCCTCGAGACCTGTCTGCTCAGCGACGACGAAAAGCGACGAGGCGCCCAGTGGGCCCGCCGAGCGGGGGCCGCATTCGTCAAGACCTCGACCGGCTTCGGAACGGGAGGGGCTACCGAGGGCGATTTGAGGTTGCTCCGCGACGTCGTTGGACCCGACTTTGGGGTAAAGGCGTCGGGCGGAATACGCGACGCCGAGACGGCGGACAAGATGATCGCGGCGGGCGCCAGCCGGCTCGGAACGAGCGCAGGCGTAGCGATCGTGACAGACTCGAAGGACGTAGACAGGGGATATTGAAATGGCAGTTCAGCCGGTCACAGACGCAACTTTTGAAGCCGAGGTTCTTCGCTCGGAGCTCCCGGTGTTGGTGGACCTCTACGCGGACTGGTGTCAGCCGTGCAAGCAGCTCGCACCGATTGTCGCGCAGGTCGCCGACGAGCTCGCTGGCAAGATCAAGGTCGTCAACGTCGACGTCGACAGCAACCCCATGATTGCGCAGACCTTCCGCGCGCAGTCGATCCCGATGCTGCTCGTCATCGCCCAGGGCAGGGTGGCACAGCAACACGTCGGCGTGCTCGACAAGCCGGGCCTGCTCCGTCTGCTCGAGCCGGTGATGCCTCGGGCGGCCGCTGAAGTTCGTGCCGAAGAGCTGGCGGCCTGGATCGCGCAGGCGAAGGCGGTGCCGGTGGATATCCGCGATGCAGCCTCCTACGGGCGCTACCGGATCCCCTCCGCCATCCACATTCCCGCAAGCGAGCTAGCAGGCCGCGTCGAAGAGCTGCAGCCTTTCGACGGACGCGTGCGCGTGCTCTACGGCCGCAGCGAAGAGGCCAAAGAGTGGGGCGAGAAGCTGCAGGCCGATGGCGTCCAAGTCGGCTTCCTCGCCGGCGGGTTTCTGCATTGGGAAGCCGATGGGCTCGAAGTCGAACGCGGGTGAAGCGTTCGCTCCGCGTGGTCGATGAAGACCGGGATCCGCCGGTTTGGACGCCCCGTCTGCTACGCATCGAGAATCGAACGGTGTCAATCATCGACACCGAAGATGGAACGCTAAGCCGTCGGTTTGCGAAGATGCTCACCGAAGCCGGAGCGACGCTCCTCGAGCAGAGCGCCGACGCAAGCCCCGACCTTCGCATCGTGATTCGCGGCGCGCCGACTTCGGCCGAAGCACGCCGTCGTGCAGAGGTGCTGGAGGAATCCGTAGACCTAATCCTCGGCGCCGCTCGCCCTGCGTTTGCAAGGCTTTTCGCATCGGCTTGCGCCCGTTGGGTGAACGACTAGGTTGCCGCCGGACCTTTGAGCCCGAAAGTGGAGAGGATGACGGAATTGCCAGAATACATCCCAGGCCTAGCCGGCGTTCCCGCGGCCCGCAGCAGCATCTGTTTGATCGACGGCTCCGTCGGGAAGCTCCAGTACCGAGGATACCCGATCGAAGTGCTCGCAGAGCGCTGTTCGTATGAAGAGGTCGCCTATTTGCTCGTTTTTGGACGCTTGCCGACCTCCGCCCAGCTCGACGAGTTTCGCAACCAGTTGATCGCCGAGCGAGGCCTCAAGTTCCGCATCATCGATCTTCTGAAGACACTTCCGGAGAGCGGCCAGCCCATGGACGCCCTGACCGCGGCCGTCGCCGCGATGGGGATGTTCTACAAGGGCGATCACATTTCAGACCCCGAATTCCTTCGACTCAGCGTCATCCGTCTGCTCGCCAAGGTCCCGACGATCGTCGCGGCCTGGGATCGGATTCGAAAAGGAGACGACCCGATCAAGCCGAGCACCGAGCTCGGCCACGCGGCCAACTTCCTCTACATGCTCGAAGGCAAAGTCCCGACCAGCCTCGCCGTGAAGGTTTTCGACGTGGCCCTGATTCTCCATGCGGAGCACTCGATGAACGCCTCGACGTTCACGGCTCGGGTGACCGGCTCGACGCTCACCGATCCCTATGCGGTCGTCGCGTCAGCGATTGGGAGCCTGGCGGGCCCGCTGCACGGCGGCGCCAACGAGCAGGTGCTCTCGACCCTGGACGGCATCGCGGACCGCTCGTCGCACGGCGTACGCCGCTGGGCCGAGGATCGTCTCGCGCGCAAAGAGAAAGTCATGGGCTTTGGGCACCGCGTCTACAAGGTCAAAGACCCGCGCGCGACGATTCTTCAAGGGCTGGCAACTCAGCTCTTCGCGAAGTTCGGGAACACGCCAGAATACGACGTCGCCCTCGAGCTCGAAAGCCAGATGGCCGATCTCGTCGGAGGCAAGGGGATCTACCCCAACGTCGACTTCTACAGCGGCATCGTCTACGAGAAGCTCGGGATCCCGAGGGATCTGTTCACGCCCATCTTCGCGATCTCGCGCGTGGCCGGTTGGCTTGCCCACTTGCTCGAACAGCTCGAAGGCAATCGCATCTTTCGACCATCACAGATTTGGGTTGGCGAAGCGGACCGAGCCTTCGTGCCGATGGACGAGCGTGGCTAAGGCTTGCAGTTCGGCAGCCGGCCGTTGACGAGATTCACGTTCATCCGAATCCTCTTTTTAGCCTTCGGACTCATGTAGACCTTGCAGTCGGCGCCGACGATGACCGCTTCGGCGGGGTAGGCCATTCGGCCGAGCATCTGGAGGGCCTTCTGCGGCCCAAGAAGGAACGCCGCCGTACTTAGGGCGTCCGCATAGATGCCCTCAGACGTCATGATCGTCACGGACAGGGACTTGTCCCCGGGGAGCCCTGTCTTGGTGTCGATGATGTGGTGCCAGCGCTTGCCTGCTCCATCGAATACGGCGTTCTCGTAGTCGCCAGACGTCGAAAAGGAGGCGCCCGTCGACTCTAGGGCCGCAAAATAGCTGCCCGTGTCGCGAGGGTGCTGAATGCCGACACGCCAGGGCCGGCCATCGCGTTTGCCGTGGACTTGCACCTGACCGCCGCCGAAAATCATGTAGTTGTCGATGCCGGCTCCTCGCAGGATCGCACCGGCTTGATCGAGCGCGTAGCCCTTCGCGATGCCGCCCGTCCCGATGGCCATTCCGCGTTTCTTCAAATACACGGTCTTGTACTTTTTGCTCACGCGGATGTTCTTGTAGTTGATCAAGGCGATACGTGGCTTGATCAGTTCTGGAGTCGGGATCTTGATCGAGTCCGGGCGAAAGTCGTAGAGGCCCCAGAGCGCCGCCCAAGAAAGATCGAAAGCGCCACGCGACCAGGCGGACACATCCATACCGGCATCGACGACGCGCAAGGTGTCGGGACTGACCTTGACCGATTTCTTTCCGGCAAGGCTGTTCACTTTCGCGATGTCACTCTCGTCTCGCCATTCGGACAAGACGGTTTCCAATCGTTCGATTTCTTCGAAGGCTTGTCGGATTACGTTCTCGGCGTTTGCTGGGGGCGAGTCGACCTGAATCTGGAACACCGTGCTCATGAGCGGGCGCGTTCGAGAAAGCACCTCGGGCGCATTCTTCGACGTTGCCGCAGGCAAAAACGAGCTTGTGGTTGCACCGTTGCCTTCGCAACCGAATCCAATCGCGAGCAACGCGATAGCGGCGCACGCGCGAGCTGGGCTCTTCGACACGGCGGAACTCTCATCGCGAACCGCGTCCAGGTCAACCCGGCTTGCGCTTTGACGCATGATTGGTACTCCTCTGATCATGCGGGCCATCTTTGGGGTGCAGTCGGGTCGCCTTCTGTTGGTACTGGCCTGCCTTTCAGTGTCGTCGGCACGACGCGCCTCTGCGTTTGGTGACGCGACCGATGTGGAGCTCGTATCGCTCGACCTCGGCAAAGGCGCGGCGGGCGCCCAAAGCGTGACCGAGCGTCTTGCCTGGGAGGTGCGCAAGCGATCGAGCGTCGAGCCGAGCCTCGAGCCCGGACGCGCGAGACTGGACAAGGCGTCTCTCTATCGAAGCCCCTTCGTGTACTGGCGCGGGAGTGAGGAGTTTCCTCCGCTGAGCAAAGACGAGGTCGAAGGTCTTCGTAAGTACATCCATCGAGGCGGCTTCATCTTGATCGACGACGCGACGGCTGGAGGCGAGGGCTTCGATCGCGCCCTTCGTCGCGAGCTACTTCGCGCGTTTCCGGCGCAGCCGTTGAAACCGATTGCCGAAGATCACACGATTTATCGATCGTTCTATCTCCTTACGCGGCCGATGGGTCGCGTTCAGGGGCCTTCGTTCCTCGAGGGCATCACCTACGGCGACCGTATCGCCATCGTGTACTCGCGTCATGACCTCGGTGGTGCACTTCAGCGGGACAAGCTCGGCGCATGGAGTCACGCGGTCGTTCCGGGCGGGGAGCGGCAGCGCGAGCAGGCGATCCGGCTCGGCGTGAACCTGGTGATGTACTCGCTGTGCACTGACTACAAAGACGACCAGGTGCACGCGCCGTTCATCATGCGTCGCCGTGGCTCGGGCCGCTGAGGTTTGCGCGTGACGGACTGGCAGTGGCAACTCGGCATTTGGGGCGGAAACACGACGGCCTGGGCACTCGGGCTGGGGCTGTTTGCGCTCTGGCTCGTGGAGATTCGCTCGATCCGCGGGGAGAGCGACCGACAGAGGAAATTCATGCTCGGCGCGCTAGGCGGCCTCGGCATCTTGGCGGTCTATCTGCTCGCCCTTCAGATCACGTTCGTGCGTGAGACCTTCGAAGACGTCGCTGGCGGCACGGCGATTCTCCTCGATAACTCTCGAAGCATGACGCTCTCGGGGAAGGAGGGGCCCAGGCGCGACGCGGTGAACGCACTGATCGGGGAGTGGCAAGACGACGACCGCGTCAGTCCGATTGTTTACCTCTTCGGGTCCAGTGTGCGTGCGGCGGTTTGGGACGGCCTTGGCGAAAGCTATGAACCCTCCGACGACGAGACGCGAATTCGCAACGCGCTCAACTACGTGCTCGCGAAGGGCGTCGATCGAGAGATCGGCTCTCTCATCCTCATCACCGATGGGTTGGATGCGAGCTTCCGCGCCGAGACAGTTATGCTCGGCCCGACCCCAGCGGTGATTCATAGCGTCCTCGTGGGTGGCGCCGATCCGCTCGACGACCAGGCCATCGTCTCCGTGCACGCCGATCCGACCGCGTACGTCGGCGTGCCGGCGGTCATCCGAGTAGACGTGCGCGCCGTCGGCGACCTGCAGAGTTCCGCGCTCCGCGTGCAGCTCTGGCACGAGAGCCGGCTCGAACAGGAAATGGTCGCGGAGCTCGACCAAGACGGTCGCGGGACCTTGACCTTCGAGGTGACTCCTCAACGAACCGGGCGCGCGCTCTATCGCCTTTTGATTCCAGCGGCCTCGAACGACGAGGTGCCCGAGAACAACGACCGCGCGGCGCTCCTGCGCGTAGGCAGAGAGCGGCTTCGCGCGCTACTGGTCGCGGGACGACCGAGTTGGGACGTCCGATTTCTCCGCGATTTTCTGAAGCGGGACGGCTCGGTCGACCTGGTTTCGTTCTTCATTTTACGGGCGGCGGCAGATCTGACCGCCGCGCCAACCGATGAGCTGGCCCTGATTCCTTTTCCAACCGACGAGCTTTTCCGCGAGCACCTCGGCAGCTTCGATGTCGTCATCTTTCAGAACTTCGACTACGCGCCCTACGAGATGCAGACGTATCTGCCACGTATCAAGGAGTACGTGCAGCGGGGCGGCTCCTTCCTGATGATCGGCGGTGATCGCTCCTTCGCGGAGGGTCGGTACGCGGGCACGGCGATCGAGCAGATCCTGCCAGTCAAGCTCGGCGCACCCAGCGTACTCAAGGGAAGCTACCGCGCGGTGGTCAACAAGGCGCTTGCGCGACATCCCATCGTTGCCCTCGGCCCAGACCCCACGCTGACGCGGCAGACGTGGAGAGCGCTCCCGGCCCTGTACGGCGCAAACGTGGTGGCTGGGGTCAAGGACGGCGCACAGGTCTTGCTTCAGCATCCGCGCGCCCGCCTGCAGGGCGGCGCCAGGCTTCCGATCCTCGTGGTGGGCGAGGCGGGCCGGGGGCGAGCCGCGGCAATGACGACCGATGCGTCGTGGCGATGGCGCTTTGCCGCGGACGACAGCACCGTGGGCTCCGACGAATACGAGCTGTTCTGGGATCGGATGATTCGCTGGCTCACCCACGATCCGCTCCTCGAGCCGGCACGAATTTCGACTGACAGGGAACGCTACGGGCTTGGCGGCGAGCTCGTCGTCTCCGGAAAGCTTCGGGATGAGAGCTACCGGCCGATGGACAAGACGCGCGTCGAGCTCCAGTTCAAACCCGCAGCTCAAGATGATGCCGTTGCGGTCGTCGAGACCGATCAAGACGGGCTGCTCCAGGCCACGGTGCGCGCCCCCTCCGAGCCCGGAGCCTACGAAATCGTCGCCTCAGTCGACAACGAAGACGTCGCGCGCGAGGTGTTCATCGTCGAACAAAGCGGCGATGAGCTCGCCGACCTCGAAGTCTCTCCTTCGGAGCTCGAATCGCTCGTCGAGGAGACGGGTGGACGGCTCTTCCTCGGCATCGACGACGTCCCCCCATTGTCTGAGTTGGCGGCGACCACCCGTCGTGCCGCTGGGCTGACCTCGAAGCAGCCACTTTCGAATCCCTGGTATATCGCAGTGATCGTGCTCCTACTCGGGGCCACCTGGGTGCTCCGAAGGCGCTGGGGGCGACGCTAGCAATGCTCCCGACCAAGCTACGCGGCGCGCGCACGAACAACCTCCGTGCGATCGATCTCGATATCGAACCGGGGACCTACCTTGCTATCGTGGGGCCGTCGGGGGCGGGCAAGTCGTCGCTGGCGTTCAAGACGCTCTACGCCGAGGGCCAGCGACGCTACGTCGAAAGCTTCAGCGCGTACGCGAGGCAGTTTCTGGAACGGCTGTCACGGCCGCCCGTCGATGAGCTCGACCCGGTTCCAGTCGGAATCGCTGTGGATCGCCAGGCGCCCGTGCGGACCAGTCGCTCGACCGTGGGCACGATGACCGAGATCGCGGACTACGCAAAGCATCTCTGGGCCCATGCAGCCGAGCTTCACTGCCCAGGCTGCGGTGCCCTCGTGCACCGCGATGCTCCGACGCGCGCTGCGCAAAGCGTGGTGACCGAGCTCGCAGGCGAAAAGATCCTGGTGACCTATCCGGTTGCCGTGGCCGACGCAGAGCACTTCATCGGCGTTCGCGAAGGCTTGCTGCGTGACGGGTACCGGCGCGTCCGGGTCGGCGGCAAAGTCCGCGACCTCGACGGCGTACGGCCGAGCGAGGTGACCAACGGCCGGAGCACGCACCTGGACGTCATCGCCGACCGAACCGTCGCTCGGCCGAGGGACCAGGCCCGCCTGGTCGAAGCCCTCGAAGACGCGATGCGGCGGGGGTCTGGCCGAGCCACCGTCTGGACCACCGAGGGCAAGGACCTCGGATTTTCCGAGGGCCTGCACTGCCCCGACTGCGACCGGTCGTTTCGACGCGCAACACCGGGGCTCTTCAGCTTCAACAGCCCGATCGGCGCCTGCGAGACCTGCCGCGGGTTCGGTCGGACGATCGAAATCGACCTCGACCGGGTGATCCCGGATTACGATTTGTCGCCCGACGAAGGCGCGATTCGCGCCTGGCAAGGGAAAGCCACGACCTGGGAACGCCGAGAGCTGAAGAAGAAAGCGAAGAAGGCGGACATTCCGCTGGGCAAGCCGCTTCGTGATTGGACGCCGGCACAGCTCGACTGGCTCATCGAAGGGGACGAAATCGGCTACCCCAAGGGCTGGTGGGGGATTCGAAGCTGGTTCAAGTGGATGGAATCGCGCGCATACAAGATGCACGTTCGCGTCTTCCTTTCGCGCTACCGAAAATACGAAACCTGCGAGGATTGCAACGGCACACGTCTCAGGCCCGAAGCGCTCGCGTGGCACATCGATGGATTGAGCGTGCCAGACCTCTACCGGCTGCCGGCATCGAATGCGCTTTCGTTTCTCGAAAAGCAGGAGGGCCGATTCGCGGGCGACGCCGGAGCCGGCCTGCTTTGGCGCGAAGCCATCGGGCGCCTTCGAGCCCTGCACGATGTCGGCCTCGGCTACCTTTCGTTGGATCGCACCTCTCGGACGCTTTCCGGCGGCGAGACCCAACGCGTCGCGCTCACCAGTGCGCTCGGAGCGACGCTCAATGGTGCAATGTTCGTCCTCGACGAGCCCACCGTGGGCTTGCACCCACAAGACGTCGAGCGACTCCTCGGCGTGGTGCGCGCCCTGTCGAAGGATGAAAACATCGCCGTCGTCGTGGAGCACGATCGGGAGATGATTCTCGGCGCAGACCGCGTGATCGAGCTCGGTCCTGGAGCCGGCGAGAACGGTGGACAGATCGTCTTCGACGGAACGCCGGCTGAGCTTCGCGTTGCCAAAACCGCCACCGGCGCGGCGCTCAAATCCAACGGTCGGCTGAAGCGACGCCGGCGCAAAGCCAAAGGCTGGCTCGAGCTCAAAGGTGCGTCCGGGCACAACCTTCGCTCGGTGGACGCCGCCTTCCCGCGTGGGGTCATGACCTGCGTCACCGGCGTGAGCGGTTCGGGCAAAAGCAGCTTGGTTTTGGAGACCCTGCTGCCGGCCGTGCAACGCAAGCTGGGCCTCAAGTTCGACGGCGCAGCGCTCGATCACGCGAGCATCGCCGGATTTGCAGCCCTCCACGGCGCCATCGGCGTCGACCAAGCTCCATTGGGGCGAACTTCGAGGGGAAACGCGGCGACATACTTGAAGATTTGGGATGTGTTTAGAACCCGCTTTTCCCAGCAGCCGCTGGCAAAAGAGCGTGGCTACAAGCCCGGATTCTTTTCGTTCAACGTGACGGGCGGCCGCTGCGAAGCCTGCCGGGGCGATGGCGCCGAGACCGTTGAGATGCAGTTTCTCGCCGACGTGGTGTTCAGCTGTCCGGAGTGTAAGGGACGCCGCTTCGTCGGTCCGGTCCTCGATGTCCAGTACCTGGGCCTCGACATCGCCGGGGTGCTCGAGCTGACCGCCCGGCAGGCTTTTGAGCACTTCGCCGAGGACGCCAGGATCAGCCGGGCCCTTCGGCCGCTGCTCGAGGTGGGCCTAGGCTACCTGCGTCTCGGACAGCCGCTCAACACCTTGTCGGGAGGCGAAGCCCAGCGCCTCAAGCTTACTGAAGCGCTCCTGAGAGCGTCTCCGGGCTCGCTGTTGGTCTTCGATGAGCCAACAGCCGGCCTTCACGCCAACGACGTCGAACCCCTGATGAAGGTCCTCGACGACCTCGTGGAGCGCGGCGATACCGTGATCGTCGTCGAGCACGACATGCAGGTCGCCGGGCATGCGGACCACGTCATCGACCTTGGGCCGGGCGCCGGAAACGAAGGCGGCAAGCTCGTTGCAAAGGGCACGCCCGAGCAGGTGGCAAAGAAGAAGGCGTCGCAGACGGCCCCGTACCTCGCGCGCGCCCTCGGGACTGGAACGAAGAGCACAACGAACCGGAAGCCCAAGAAGGCGGGTGCCCAGCGACCACCGCTGCTTGAAATCCGAATCGCCGGGGCGCGAGAGCACAACCTGAAGAACATCACGGTTCACATCCCTCGTGATGAGCTGGTCGTGCTCACCGGACCGAGTGGCAGCGGAAAGAGCACGCTGGCCTTCGATGTGCTCTTCGCCGAAGGGCAGCGTCGTTATCTCGAAACGCTTTCCCCGTACGCGCGTCAATACATGCCCCAGCTTCCGAGGCCCGCGGTCGACCAGGTCGTCGGCGTGCCGCCCAGCGTGTCGCTCGAACAACGGATGACGCGAGCCGGGGCCAACTCGACGGTCGCCACCGTGACGGAGGTCTCCCACTATCTGCGTTTGATTTGGGCCCGTATCGGCGTGCTGCATTGCGTCGACTGCCAGGTGCCGATCACCGCAAGGCCAGCGGCCCAACTGGTCGGGGCCCTGAGGCGCCGCTTTGGGGCGAAGAAGGTCACGCTGCTCGCGCCCGTCGTGCGGGGCCGAAAGGGCATTCATCGCGAGCTGTTTCGAAAGGCCATGAAGGACGGCTTCACCGAAGCGCGGATCGATGGCGAAATCTGGAAGCTCGAAGCCGGGATGAAGCTCGACCGGTACACCGAACACGATGTGGAGCTCGTCGTCGGACGCGCTCAGGCCAAGAGCAGCGAATTGCTCGAGCTTCTCGAAAAGGCGTTGAAAGTCGGGGACGGCGCCGCCTGGGCCATCGCGGGCAAGGTTGAAATGCAGCTTTCGAGCAAGCGCGCCTGCCCGAGTTGCGGCGTTGGCTACCCGGAGCTCGATCCGCGATTCTTCTCGTTCAACACGCGGCAGGGGCAGTGCTCAATCTGCGAGGGGCGCGGCGAGATCATCGAGAAGCGTGGGCGCGGACGTCGTCGGAAACCGACGGTCGAACGGCGCCTCTGCGATCAGTGCGACCAGACTCGCCTTTCGCCGCTGGCCCGTGGCGTGACCGTCGACGAAATGTCGATCACCGAGCTCTTCGATCAAAGCGTCACCGAAGCGATCGAAACCCTGGGAGGAATCGAGCTCGAGAGCCGCGACGCGACGATCGCAAAGACCCCGCTCCACGAGGCGCTTCGCCGTCTTTCGTTTCTCGAAGAGGTGGGCCTCGGCTATCTGGGGCTCGGCCGCGCGGCCAACACGCTTAGCGGCGGCGAGATGCAGCGGGTACGCTTGGCCGCGCAGCTCGGGAGCGGCCTGACCGGGGTGCTCTATGTCCTCGACGAGCCGACCATCGGCCTTCACCCGCGCGACACGGGACGTCTCCTCGGCGCGCTTCGGGGATTGGTCGACCGCGGCAACTCGGTGCTCGTCGTCGAGCACGACGCCGACACCATCCGCGCGGCCGATCACGTCATCGACGTCGGACCGGGAGGCGGGAAGCACGGCGGCAGCATCGTCTCGCAGGGCAAGCTTCGAGAGATGAAGGGCTCGGTCACCGCCGCGGCGCTCGAGCGGCCGGCAAATGTGCGCGTCCAACGGCGCCCGGTGCGAGACGTATCTTGGCTCGAGCTCAGCGGGGTGAACCACCACAACCTAAACGGGGTCGACGTTCGATTCCCCCTCGAACGCTTCGTCGCGGTCACCGGCGTCAGCGGCTCGGGAAAGAGCTCCCTGGTCCGCGAGGTCTTGCTCCGCGCCACCCGTGACGCCGTAGGGATGGTCAACGACCTGCCGGCCGGCGAGTTCGCCGAGATCAAGGGCTTTGCGCCGCTCAAGCGCGCCATTGAGATCGACCAGAGCCCCATCGGACGCACGCCGCGTTCGGTGCCTGCGACCTACATTGGAATCTGGAACACCGTGCGCCAGCTCCTTGCCGGAACCGCAGAGGCCCGCGCGCGGGGCTACACCGCCAGCCGCTTCTCATTCAACGTCGAAGAAGGCCGCTGCCCCGAGTGCAAAGGGCAGGGCGCCATCCACGTCGAGATGGCCTTCCTCCCCGACGTCGACGTGCCCTGCGAGTCCTGCAACGGCATGCGCTTCACGCCGGAGACGCTTTCGGTACGCTGGCAGGGCCTCAACGCCGGCGAGCTGCTCGAGCTCGAAGTGTCCGAAGCGGTCGAGGTCTTCTCGCCCGTGAGGAAGATCCGCGAACCCCTCGAGCTCCTCGACGAGCTCGGCCTCGGTTATTTACATCTCGGTCAGGCCTCGAACACGCTCAGCGGCGGCGAAGCCCAGCGAATCAAGCTCGTCTCGGAGCTCGCGGCGGGGCTGAACACGGGGCCAACGCTCTATGTCATGGATGAGCCGACGACCGGGCTTCACCGCGACGACGTCGACCGCCTGCTGGCCGTGCTCGATCGTCTGGTGCAGCGGGGCGATACGGTCGCCGTCATCGAGCACCACCCCGACGTCATGCTCGCGGCGGACTGGATCATCGACCTTGGGCCGGAGGGCGGCATGCACGGCGGGCGCGTCGTGGCACAGGGAACGCCGGAAACGATTGCGAAGCGGAAGAGGAGTCACACGGGCGAGGTGCTGCGGCGGGAGATGGCGCGGGGGTAGGATCGGGGCGCGGAAAAAACCCGTCACGGGGTTCCATCGAACGGCTCGGCTTGCAGATGT
>Ga0265303_10001570_pt1 | contig 14135 bp, 9 predicted proteins | sample Helome_2_FD_192494 | JGI IMG/M metagenome (GOLD analysis project Ga0265303, IMG submission 192494) | Marine sediment microbial communities from subtidal zone of North Sea - Hel_20160317 (Illumina Assembly) | ecosystem: Environmental > Aquatic > Marine > Subtidal zone > Sediment ... | reverse complement strand
GGGCCCACTGCACAAAGCTCAGCCTGAGGCACGAGGGCTGGTTCATCCCCCAAGCCCTCAAAGACCGGTCGGGCATAGCCCGGACCGCCTCAGCCCTCAAGCCCTGGGTCCTTGTCAGGCGGTTCGTAGGAACTGCCAGGGAAGGGGACCCTTGGGGGGCTCGAAGACGAGCGGGTCGATCTGGGCCCGGAACTCTCGCAGCAGGTTCGCGGTCGTTGCTCCCTGAGCTGCTTTCTCGAGGGGTGCGGCCGCCGTATGGTCCGCCTTGCTCAGGTAGGCCTGCCAGATCGCCTGTCGCACCGACATGGTCCCGAGGCTGACGTTGTCGAGAGTAGCTACGCCACGATTCAGAAGTGAGATCTTCTGCTTCAAGGAATCCGGAGCTTCCATGTGCTCCCGCTGGTACCCCGTGTAGGGCTTCGGGATCAGGATGTTGGCCCCCAGATGAATCTGGCCGATGACGCCGGTCGGGGCGAGCTCTTCGAGCATGATGGCGCGGCACTGCGCCGCTACATCCAGAATCGCCCTCACATCCTCCTCCGTCTCCTCGGGCAGGCCGATGATGAAGTAGAGCTTCAGCCCCGTGAAACCCTGACGGAAGATCAATCGCACCTTGTCGAAGAGCACCGCGTTGGGGATCGGCTTGTTGAGCTTGACTCTCAGCTCGTCGCTGCCGGTCTCTGGAGCCAGGGTGATGGAGCGGCCTCCCGAAGCGTGCAGTGCCTCGAGGACCCCATCGGTAACTGCCGGGATTCGGACCGAGGAGACCGCACTGCGAAATCCCATCTCCCCGGCCTGGCGCAGGATGCGCTCGATCTCGGGGTGATCCCCCACCGCCGTAGCGACGAAGCCAACCTGGTCGGTAACTGGCCGAGCCCTCTCCAAAGAGCCCAGGATCGCCTCCGTCGGGTGCCATCGGAAGCGACCCATTCCAAAGGTCGCCCAGCAGTAGCGGCATTTCTCAGGACACCCCCGGGACATTTCGATCAGGAACTTGTCGCTGAACTCTGTGGACGGCGTGACGATGGCCGTCGTCGGTAGATTGCCGGGCAGCCGCATCTGCTGCTCGGAAAGCTCCAACTTCTTGAGCTTGGGTGCGGGGATCTCCCCCGGTTCGAAGGCCGCCGGAACATAGAAGCCGTCGGCCGTCGTGAGTCTCTCGAACACCGCCTCCCGACTCGGCTCCTCCGCCAGTGCCGGTAGCAACTCCGGGAGCAGATTCTCCGCTGCCCCCAGCGCGAAGACGTCGACGAACTCGCTCAAGGTCAGGGGGTTGATCATGGCGCAGGAGCCACCGACGACGATGACCGGGTCGCCCACCCCTCGGTCCTTTCTGCGCAGCGCGATGCCAGCCCGGTCCAGCATCTGCAGCAGATGAACGTAGTCCTCCTCGAAGGAGATGGAGAAGGCGATGGTTCCAAAGCTGTTGAGCGGGGTGGCTGCTTCCACCGACAGAGGCATCCCGGTGCCGTCGGCAAAGAAGCGCTCGCAGCTCCACTCGGGCGTCCTGTGAATGAGCTCGAAGACCCGCTGGAAAGCCAGGCTCGACATGCCGATGTGGTAGCTGTTCGCGTAGGCCAGCGCCATCGTGAAGCGGCTGTGGTGCGAGACTGGCAGCACCGGTCGCTCGGACGCTCGGACTTGAGCCCAGTACCGACGGGAGCCAGGATCTGGGGTTTTGCCCTTCATGACTTCACCTGGGGCATCTTCCTGTCGAAGACGATCGGGGAAGGGGCCTTGCGGCTCGAAGGGGCATGGTCGGGTGAGGCCGCAAAGGCGGAAGGCCCCTTTCTCGATCGGTTCATGCGTCGGGTACGACGACAGGTTATCGCAGGTAGATCCTGGGCACGCGGCTCGTGATGGTCGAGACAACCTCGTAGTTGATCGTGTTCAGGGTCGCCGCCATCTCATCCGCCGAGAGCACCTCATCACCCTGCCGGCCGAGAATCACGACCTCATCACCCTCGGCCACGCCAGGCACCTCTCCCACGTCGAGCAGGGTCAGGTCCATGCAGATCCTGCCGACGATGGGCACCCGTCGGCCTCCGACGAGCATCTGGCCGCGGGAGGAGAGGCCACGATTCAGGCCGTCGGCATACCCCACGGCTACGGTAGCCAGCGTCGTGGGCCTGGGCGTCTCGTAGGTGATGCCGTAGCTGACGCCGAAACCCGCTGGCACCCTCTTGAGCTGGATGATCCTGGCCTTCCACTCCAGGACCGGTCTCAGCTGCACCCGCTCGTGATCCACCTCCATCGATGGATAGAGCCCGTAGGTCGCTATTCCCGGTCGCACCATGTCGAGATGGGAGTCGGGCATGTCGATCAAGGCCGCGCTGTTGGCGGCATGGTTCAAGGGAAACTCGAGGCCCTCCTGCTTCAAACGATCCAAAAGCTCCAGAAACCGGTGCAGTTGCCGGTCGGCATAGGTCTTGTCCGCATGGTCGGCGGTGGCGAAGTGGGTAAAGAGGCTCTCGACCTCGAGACCGGGCAGACCAGTGACGCCTACGACTTCGCTGTACCGGTGGTGCGCAGCGCTGTCGGTTGCCTCTTCAACCCTTGGCTCATCCGCCAGCAGGCCGAGCCGGCCCATCCCGGTATCGACCTTGATGTGGACCCGGACTCGCTTGCCTCTCGAAGAGGCCTCCGCTGCCAAGACCTCGGCCGTGTCCCGCGTGAAGACGGCCTGGGTCAGGTCGAGATCCAGAAGGGTGTCGATCTCTTTGGGTGGGGTGAACCCGAAGATCAGTATCGGAGCCGAGATTCCAGCCTCGCGAAGCTCGACAGCTTCCGGCAAGCGGGCCACGCCGAGGTAATCCGCACCGGACTCGAGAGCCACCCTGGCCACTTCGACCCCGCCGTGCCCATAGCCGTTGGCCTTGACCACGGCCATCAATTGCGCCTCTGGACGCGCGATCCGGCGCAACTCGGCAATGTTGTGCCGGTACGCAGAAAGGTCGATCTCTACCCAGGTCAATGGTTCGTACAAGCAGTCTTCTCCTATAAAACTCGGCTCCCCTGGGATTATCCCTGGGGGAGCCGGAAGAGCGAAACAGCTCTACTCAGCGACCTAGAACTCGAACCCGACAGCCAGCTGCAGACGGCGCGGCCTGAAGAAGCTCCTCGCCTCTCCGTACCCAGCGCTGTTCTTCCGGGGTTCGACGTTGTAACCCGTCTGATTGTCGAACAGGTTGAACAGATCAGCCAGTAACTTGATCCGATAGCGGCTGCCGATGTTGAAGAACTGCGTGTAGTTCAGATCCAACTGGTAGTGGCTGTCGGAGCGACGGGAACCCGCCGGCTCCGAGAATCGGATCGTGTCGCTGGTACTGCCCGAGCCGATAGAGGTCAGCTGGTCCCGATAGAACTCGACGTCCCAGGTCTCCCAGGGCTGCCCGTCCTGATACACAAAGAAAGCACCCGTCGTGGCGTTCCAGTTCAGGTTGTAGTAGCCGTACAACTTGAGCTGATTGCGCCGGTCACCCCGCAGATAGCCGTACTTGTTGTCCCAGACCTGTCGGCCAACGTTGTCTGCGATGTTGGAGGAGCCGACAAAGCGGTTGGCATCGTTGCCAGGGGAAGTGTTGTCCTGGTCGAAGTTGCCGTAGTACTGGCTCCAGGTATACCCGGCCTGCGCGTACCATTTGGAGCTGCGGTACTCGGCCTCGAGAGCGACTTCGTAGTACTCGGTGAAGGCGTCATCCAGTTCGGCGACGACGTAGGAGGAGCCACCGATCTCGGCCCGAATGTCGTCCAAATTGGGCACGTAGAGCGTCTGAGGGATGCCTGCTGGCGGAGAGTACGCGACTCGCGCGGTGTTGTTGGTGTCTTCCCAGAAATTCTTGCCTTCACGGAACCGGAAGTGGCTCCGTGCTACCAAGCGGTTCGAGATCTGCCGATCGTAGCCGATGACGAACTCATCGACGTAGCGGGGGTCGATCCCGTCCTGGAACCATTTACCCGATGAGGACCGGATGGGCGTTGTACCCATGAAGGTCCCGTTCTGGTCGAAATTCGCAAAAATCTCCCTTTGCAGGTTTCGATCCCAGGCGGCGGCGCGCGGCAGAGAGCTGACTGCAGGGTTATAGCGCGCATAACTGGCATAGGCCTTGTCCCGACCGTTCCAGCTCCAGGTAGCGCCCAGCCGGGGCTGGATCATGTCCCCGAAGCCGATGTCGTACATCTCGTACTTGCTTCCCGGCTCCTGCACGAAACCCGAGACACCCTCGCCCGTGTAGCGCAGGCCTTGCCCGAAGTAGGTGTCGTTCGAGAACAGGAAGCCGACGTTGAAGGTCCAGTCCTTCATCGTGAAGGTGTCGTTGATCTCGATGCCCTGCGACTCGAAAGAGGTCTTGATGGGAGGGACCGTGTCGGCCAGGCTCTGCTGCCAGAAGCGGCCGGTGTAGTAAACCGGATTGCCTTCCACGTCGGTGGCTCGCCCACCGACAGCCTCGATCAGCCCCCATCCGTTCGAGGTCCGAATCAACTCCTCGGCGATCTCGTACATCTGGTAACCGACATGCAGCTGATGTCGGTTCAGAAAGTAGTCATAGCCAATGGAGAAATCTTCGCGGAAGTAGTCCTGTAGGTCGAGGGTCGTGGCAACGCCAACATTTCCACCGCCCTGCGGCACCCCGTTCTCGATATAGCCATAGCGGTTGATCAGCGGCGCGGCAAACAAGTTGAACGCGAGGTTGTCGTCCAAGAGAACAGGGACTTTGAACTCTCCCTGGCTTTCCAGGTCGCCGATGTTCAGGTTCACACCTGGTCCGATCGGGATGTCGAGGAGGTTGTCGGGCGTGCCCGAGTACTTATCTTCGAAGTCCGTGAACTTGAAGTTCAGGGAGCTCTTGTCGTTGATCAACCAGCTCCCCTCGAGGTAAGCGATCTTCTGCTTCTGATCGCTCCCTTCAGAGGTCGTACCAGCGCAGGTGGAGCACACGCTCTCCCCGGAGTTGTCCCGGTCGGAGTCGCGATAGCTACCTGCGAAGAGAAGATTTGAGGTCGGCGTCCACGTCAGCTTGCCAAAGAACTCGTTCCGGACGCTGTCGAAATCAGGCACCGGGCCGTAGACGTTGGATTTACTTCCCTCTGTCGTCGTGGGCCGAAAGTAAGAGCCGTAGAAGAAGAGCTTGTCCTTCCAGAGAGGCCCGCCAACTCCGGCCGAGAACCAGTCCTTGTCTTCTTCGAAGGTCTCGTCCGACTCGTCGGTGACATCACTGGTCAGGCCGGAAGGCTGAATTTGGTACGTCACCTGTCCACGCCACTTGTTGGTGCCGGAGCGCGTGACGGAGTTCATCGTCAGACCGCCTGACCGATTGAAGTCGATGGCCTTGACTCCACCCCGGATGAAGGAGACCTGCTCGATGTCATAGGAGGCGGGCTCACTCGAGAGGGTGCCGTAGAAAGGCAGGCCGATATCGACTCCGTCGAGCTTGTAGACGTTGTCCTGGCCGTTGCCCCCGGCACTAGGGCCGCGAATCTCATCCTGCGTGTACTGGACACCAGGCGCCAGTTTCAGGAAGTCCTGATAATCCTGACCGACCGGCAAGGCATCGATCGTGGTGCCGTCGATGGCCGCCTGGATCGTCGGGGTCGTCAGGTCCAGACTCTCGGTCGCCGCAACGACTTCGATGATGTCCTCGACTGAGGCGGTGGTCATCGTGACGTTGACCACCGAGTTCCTTTCCAGAAGCACTTCGAGTGTGTACTTCTGGGTGGCCATGCCATCCATCTCGAAGGTCAGTTCGTAGCTGCCAGGGGGCAGCAAGGGGAATCGATACTCCCCCGTGCCAGAACCGACGACGAGACGCGGCTGTGGCAGCACATCGCCGACCGCGGTAACGGTGACACCCGGCAGGACCGAGCCGTCGTCCATGGTGATGGTTCCGGAGACGGAACCGGTCTCCTGGGCGAAGGCCGGGGCGCAAAGCACACCGACAGCCAGGAGAATGAATAGATAACGTCTCATTCTGTTCCCCCTTCTTTGGTTGGTGAGGGCATTGAATTCGGCAAAGTAACGCACTGTCATGCGACCAGATCTCGCCTGATACCAGGGGTCGGCCGGCGCGAGGACGGCCCCGAATTGTGCAAGCAACTGCAACCTAGCACAGCGACTTTCCCTGTGCAATTATTGACTTCTCTCGGTCTTTCTGATGTCTGCAAGCGCATGCCGAACATGGCCACGGGCGGCGGCGAGACGCATTCGCGCCTCGCTTACCGGAATCTGGCAGCGACCCATGACAATGGCGGTCTTCACCTCTCCGTCGGCGGCGCGAATCAGGCGATCCGCCTCCTCACGCGAAACCTCTCCTGCAGTCTCGACGATACGCACCGCTCGGGCCTGGAGTTTCGCTGAGCCGGGGCGCAGATCGACCATCAGATTCTCGTAGGCCTTTCCCTGGCGCACCATGGCCGCGGTCGTGATGGCATTGAGCGTCGCCTTGGTAGCCGAACCGGCCTTGAGCCGGGTGGAACCGGTGAGGACCTCCGGGCCGGTCTCTAGGGCGATGACCAGGTCGGCCTGGTCTTCTAAGCCTTCTGCGGCCGCACAGGTGACGAGAATGGTCCGCGCCCCTTGCTGGCGGGCTTGCTCCAGGGCACCGCGAGCGTAGGGTGTCACCGAGCTCGCCGACAGAGCCACCAACAGATCGCCCGAGCCGAGCTCCCGCACGGCGGCTCGGCCGTCGTCGAAGCGATCCTCGGCCCCCTCTTGAGCCTCGAAGACCGCTATCTGGCCGCCGGCCATAACAGCTCGAATCCTCTCGGGATCGGTACCGAATGTCGGTGGGCACTCCGCCGCCTCCAGGATGCCAAGCCGGCCACTCGTGCCTGCTCCTGCGAAAACCAGGTCGCCTCCAACCTCCAGGGTCTCAGCAACCCAGTCGGCCGCTTGGGCGATCTCGTCGCATTGCGCCAGGGCCGCCTCGATTCCCGCCCGGTCCTCCTCGAGTAGGAGCGCAACGATCGCCTCGCTCGATAAGGTGTCGAGTTCGGTGCTCGCGGGATGGCGGCCCTCTGTGATAAGAGCCTGCCAGCGGTCACTCGGAGGGCGTATGTCGGTCGGATCCGTCACCGGCTTCCACCTGTGTTGAGACGCTTTCGAAGCATTGGGATATTGTTCCCGAACGGCGTCGGGCGGGCAAGCGACGTTGTCCTCCCAGGTTGACGCAATCACCTCTCAAGCCTGCTCAGCAACCCATCGTGATCACTAACCCGACAGCGCTTTTCGTCTACCTGGCCTGCCTGCTGGGTGGCATCTTCTGGCTCAGTGGGCTCCCCCGGTTCAAGCGTCTTTTTAGCCTGACGCCGGCCGTCGTCTACGCCTACTTTCTGCCGGCGCTGAGCACGAGCCTTGGAATCATCCCTTCGAGCTCGACGACCTACGACTGGATGGTTCGTTATCTGCTGCCCGTGAGCCTCATGCTCCTGATGACGACCGTCGACGTCAGGGCAATCCTGCAGCTCGGTGGCAAAGCGCTCATCATGATGCTGGCGGGCTCGGTTGGGATCATTGTCGGTGGGCCGATTGCCTACGGCCTTCTGGGGCGCGCTCTACCACCCGATACCTGGATGGGGTTGGCTGCTCTATCCGGCAGTTGGATCGGCGGCGCCCCCAACATGGTGGCCATCAAGGAAAGCGTCGGCACCCCCGATTCGGTCATGGCCCCAATCATCGTCGTCGACACCGTGGTGGCCTACAGCTGGATGGGCCTGCTGCTCTTCATGACCGCTTGGCAGCAGCGCTTCAACGACTGGGTCAGGGCGGACACCTCCGCCATCGACGCGTTGAATCAAAAGCTGGCCGTGACCGATCGTCAGCGACAACCCGCCGAGGTGAGACATCTGGCCACAATCCTGGCCCTGGGATTCGGTGGAGCCGCCCTCGCAATCTGGGCTGGCGATCACTTGCCGGCTCTGGGCGACCCGACGATCATCAGCCATACGACCTGGGCGGTGGTCCTGGTGACGACCCTGGGGCTGGTGCTTTCTTTCACCCCGGTCTCATCGGTCGAGACCTTCGGCGCCTCGCGGGTGGGCTACCTGGCGCTCTATCTGATGCTCACCGCCATCGGCGCCCAGGCCGATCTCAAGAAGGTTCTGGAGGTGCCGATGTACCTGGCGGTTGGCGTCCTGTGGATTTCGATTCACATCGCGATTCTGATTCTCGTGGCCAAGCTCATTCGGGCGCCGCTGTTCTTCGTGGCCACCGGCAGCATGGCCAACATCGGTGGCCCGGTCTCGGCCCCTGTGGTGGCCTCGGTCTTTCACCCGGCTCTGGCGCCGGTGGGGGTTCTCATGGGCGTCACGGGGTACATAATAGGCATCTACGGCAGCCTGCTGTGCGCCTGGCTGCTGTCGCTCGTAGCAACCGCTTTGGGCTTCTAATTCAGACCATCAAGAGAGGGCAAGGACAATGACGATTCACGTGATGCACGTGGGGTTGGGGCCGATTGGCATCGGAGTCTTGAAACAGGTCATGGAGCGGCCAGGATTCGAGGTCGCCGCAGCGGTGGACATCGATCCGGAGAAGGCAGGCCAGGACATTGGCGAGATCCTGGGTCTCGACACCAAGACCGACGTCGAGGTACAGGCCGACCTTGAAGGCGCCCTGGCCAGCCACGATGCAGACGTCGTCGCCCTCTGTACCGGATCGACGTTGCCCGGCATCAAATCCCAGATCGAAGCAATCCTCGCGGCCGGGTTGCCCATCGTCTCGACGACCGAGGAGCTGTCGTTTCCAGAGTTCTCCAATGAGGCGCTGACCAAAGAGCTCGACGAGTTGGCTCGGGATGCCGGAGTTGCCGTCGTCGGTACCGGCGTGAATCCCGGCTTCGCCATGGACACCCTGCCTGTCGTCCTGAGCGCTCCCTGTGAACGCGTCGACTCGGTGACCGTGGACCGCATCCAGGACGCCAGTGTCCGCCGGATTCCCTTCCAGCAGAAGATCGGGGCCGGGCTCGAGCCCGACGACTTCCGCCAGAAGGCCGATCGCCTCGAGATCCGACACGTGGGCTTGACCGAATCGGTCGCCATGATCGGCGCCGCCTTCGGCTGGAAACTCGACCGGATCACCGATGTAATCGAGCCCAAGATCGCCGCCGAGCCTGTAGCCAGCAATTACATCTCGGTTGCTAAGGGGCAGGTTGCGGGACTGATTCAAGACGGTATCGGCTACCAGAATGGAGAACCGATCATTCAGCTCCACATGGAGGCTTACCTGGGAGCTCCCGAGACCTTCGACGCGGTGCGCATCGAGGGTTCGCCGTCGATGTACTCGAAGATCGATGGCGGCATTCCAGGGGACATCGCCACGGCCTCGGTGGCCGTGAACACGATTCCTCGTGCTTTGGCGGCCCCACCAGGCCTGCGCACCATGCGGGATCTGCCGATCCCCTCCTGGTGGGCGGGAGCAGGCTCCTAGACCGCCCGGTCTCGGAGCCATGGGGTTGAGGCGGCTGTCGCTTGCTCCAGCCGATCTTTGAGGGCTTGGGGGGTGAACCGGCCGCACTCCGCGTCGGCCGGCCTTTGAGGCAGTGTGGCCCCCTCCCATTCCCCTAGGCCCCTGGAGGTCCCCACGCCGAACCCTGGACACCCCTGCCCAGTGAGAGCCGCTGGTGGTATTGGGCCACGCCCGAGGCTCTCCCCCGTCGTCCTGGGCCTCCGGCTGGAGACCTCGAACGCGGCCTTGCACCGCTGTTCCCCTAAGCCCTTACGCCCCTATGCCCTTTTGCCCTCACCGGTGCCAGGGGTTCGTTCGGGTGGTTCGACAGGGGGTGCCACGTCGAGCGCAGCGCAAGGACCTTCGAAGACCACAAGAGATCCGGCGCGATGACGTGACAAGGTAGCGGCCTGTCCATCGCAGTCTGAGTAGCCGACGCCGTCCCCCTGCGAACCACCCGGACGGGCCTCTACGAGACATCGGTCCCATACCCTGGCCCCAGGTCCCAAGCCCTCAAAGATCGGTCGGACGCAGTTCGAACGCCTCAACCATCTTCTTCAGCCGAAGAACAAGTAGGTCACCAGGATCGCAGCGATTGCGCCGGCGAGGTCGGCGGCCAGGCCGCAGCCGACTGCATGGCGGGTGTTGCGGATGCCCACCGAGCCGAAATAGACCGCCAGGACATAGAAGGTCGTCTCGGTGCTGCCCTGGACGACACTCACCAGTCGGCCGGCGAACGAGTCCGGCCCCATGGCCGTCATCGTCTCCAGCATCATGCCGCGCGCGCCGCTACCAGAGAGTGGGCGCATGAGGATGGTCGGCAAGCCATCGACCCAACGGGAGTCGACACCGATCCCTTCGACTCCCCATCGGACGCCGGCAAGAAGCCAGTCGAGCGCGCCGCTGGCCCGAAAGACCCCGATCGCCACGAGCATGGCCACCAGGTAGGGGATGATCCCCACCGCCACCTTGAATCCATCCTTTGCCCCCTCCACGAAAGTCTCGTAGAGCGGCACCCGCCGACGGGCCGCGAGGAACAGAAAGGTGATGATGACCCCGAAGATCGCCAAGTTGGAGATCAGCGACGACTGGCGCTCCATCACCTCGCGTGGAAGGCGGGAAAAGTAGAAGACCAACGAGCCGACCGCTGCGGTCATCGCTCCCAGGTAGGCCATCACCACCGGGTCCAAAAGCCGCAGCTTCTGCACCGCGGCCGTGACCACCAGGCCGGCCATCGTCGAACAGAAGGTCGCGATGATCAGGGGAATGAAGACATCCGTCGGGTCGGCCGCTCCGAGCTGTGCCCGGTAGACGAAGATCGTGATCGGGATCAAGGTCACTGCCGAGGTGTTGATCACCAGGAAGAGAATCTGGTCGTTGGTGGCGGTGTCCTTGTCGGGGTTGAGCTCCTGTAGCTCTCCCATGGCTTTGAGGCCCAAGGGAGTCGCCGCATTGTCCAGGCCCAACATATTGGCGGCCATGTTCATGACGATCGAGCCCATCGCCGGATGACCTTCGGGGATGTCCGGAAACAGCCGGCGCAGCAGTGGGCCGAAGGCCTTGGCCAGCAGGTCGACGGCCCCACCCTTCTCCCCCAGCTTCATGATCCCCAACCAGAGGCACATGACGCCAGTCAGCCCCAGGGCGATCTCGAAGCCCGTTTTGGCCATATCGAAGGCCGCAGTGACCATCGCCGCCCAGACTTCGTACTCACCCTGCAGTAACCAGCGACCCATGGCCACAAGGAAGGCCACGAAGAAGAAGCTGCCCCAGATCTTGTTGAGCATCGGTTCTCGTCTACCCGCTCATCGGCCGAGCACGCTCAGTGCGTTGAGTACCTGCACCGCGGCGCCATAGGCCATGCACTCTTCGTCCACATCGAAGCTCGCTTGGTGCACAGTCGCGACGATTCCTGCCGACTCGTTGCGCACGCCGAGGACGAAGAAAGCACCTGGTACGTGGCTCAGGTAGTAAGCGAAGTCCTCGACCCCCATGTTGGGTTTGGGAAAGACGAAGACGTTTTCCTCGCCCACCAGGCAGCGCGCATTCTCCCGCACCACGTCTACCATTCGATTGTCGTTGATCAGCGGATCGTAGCTCGGCTCGATCTCCACCTCGGCCCGCCCTCCCATCGCCGCAGCCATTCCTTCCGCCGTCTCGCGCACTCGCCGCACGACAAGCTCGCGGATCGCCGGATCCAGACAGCGCACCGTGCCGACGAGTCCCACGCGGTCGGCCAGGATATTGCCCTGGCTACCGCCCTGGATCTTGCCGAAGCTGACTACGGCACTGTCCCGCGCGTCCACATTGCGACTGACCACCGTTTGCAGAGCCGTCACGACCTGGGCCGCGACGACGATCGCATCAACCCCACCTGCAGGGTAGGCACCGTGCCCCGAACGCCCATGAACGATGATGTCCACGTTGTCGGAGGAGGCGTTCCTCTGACCGTAGTGCAGTCCGAATGTTCCCACCTCGTGACTGCCATCGACATGCAATCCGAAGATGGCATCCACCGCCGGACTCTCCAGCACCCCTTCTTCGATCAGCAGCTTGGCTCCACCCACCGTCTCCTCGGCCGGCTGGAAGATGAGCTTCACCGTGCCGGGCAACGCGTCGGCCATCCCAGAGAGGAGGCGCGCGGCCCCGAGCAGAACCGCCATGTGCACGTCGTGACCGCAGGCGTGCATCTTGCCCGGAACTTGCGACCTGTAGGGCACATCCTTGGCGTCCTGCAGAGGCAAGGCGTCCATGTCGGCCCGTAATGCCACCACCGGACCGTCCGAGCTACCCGGGATGAGCCCCAGTACTCCGGTGCCACCGAGACCGTCCACGTGCTCGACGCCGAGCTCGTCGAGAAGGGCCTGTATGCGAGCCGCCGTGCGGTGTTCCTCGAGACCGAGCTCTGGGTGCCGATGGAAATCCCGCCGGATTTCACTCATCCAGGGAAGGATCTCGCGCGCCGCGGACAGAAGCTCCTCTGGTGATGGTAAAGCCTGCCCGGCAGCCCCTTGGGAGCCCGTCATGGTCGGCAGCGTACCACGACAGAATTGCCGCTTCGTCCCGATATCTTCATCAGTTGCCTGGTTTCGGTTGGGCTGCGACAATCGTCCCGGACGGTGAGTCCGACCTTCGATTTCGCGCCCTTGGGAGAGACAATGTTCTTGACGAAACGTGCACGCTCTTGGCTTGCGATTCTCCTGTTGAGTGGCGCCCTCTCCGGCTGCCGCTCGGCTCAAACAGTCACGTTCCCAACGACCGCTATCCCAGAAGGGCTAACCGCGATCTGGCCCGTTGGCCTGCGGCCCGGAGACACCATCATGTTCGTGGCTCCAGCAGGAGACCTACGGGAAGAGAAAGTTCTGCAAGCCAGGAGTCGTCTAGAGGCGCGCGGCTACAAAGTCGTCATGCGCAAGGACCTCTTCGCCAAAGAGGGCTACCTCGCTGGCACCGACAAACGGCGGGCCAAGGAGCTCATGCAGGCGTTTCTAGACCCGGAAGTCAACGCTATCTTCACGGGGCGGGGTGGTTACGGCACGATGCGGATTCTCGACCGCCTGGACTACAAGAAGATCCGCGCCCACCCGAAGATCCTCGTTGGGTTCTCCGACATCACGGGGCTACATCTGGCGCTCAACCGTCAGGCCGGCCTCGTCACATTCCACTCGCCGACCTCCTTCTGGCGCTTGGACAGTGAAACCGAAGGCATGAGGACATTCACCCAGGAGTACCTGCTGCGGGCAGTAATCGACGACGGCGCCGCAACCAATGATGGCTACACGATCGAGATTCCCGAAGACGCCCCTCCGCCTGTCGCTCTCGGTAGGGGCACAGCCCGAGGCAGACTGGCCGGCGGCAATCTGTCGATGATCTCGGCGCTCGAAGGCACGCCCTTCTCCGTCGACACACGCGGCGCGATCCTGCTCCTCGAAGACACTCGGGAAGCGCCCTATCGGATCGACCGCATGCTGAAGCAGCTCGAGCTCGCCGGCAAGCTCGAGACCCTGCGGGGCGCCGTGCTCGGTCAATTCACCCGCAACTACGACCGGGAAGAGGATCAGATGACCGAGGATCCCCGCTTCACCGTGGATGGGGTTCTGCGCCAGTACTTCGAACCGCTCGGGATTCCCGTGCTGATGAACTTTCCCATAGGCCACAGTCCGTACAACGCCACGCTACCGCTCGGTGCCCAGGTCGAGATCGACGCCGACCAGGGCACGCTCCGCATCCTGCCGCACTAGCCAGGGTTGAGGCGGCCAGGCGTACCTTCTGGCCGATCTTTGAGGGCTTGGGGGTTGAATCGTCCGTCGCTTGCTCCGGCCGACCTTTGAGGCCGTGGAGGAGGCGCGATGACGAGACAAGGTGGCGGCCCACCCATCGCAGTCTGAGTAGCCGACGCCGTCCCCCTGCGGACCACCCGGACGGGCCTCAACGAGATCGCGGCTATTTGCCGGGCTGCGCCCAGAGCTTGCGGGCGACAGCTTCGCCGAGGTCGGCGAGGAAGGGCAGGGCGATCTCTTCGTACTCGTACTCGTCGTCGTTGAGGATGCCGTCGGCGTTGGTGTAGATCGTCGCGGCCAGATAGAAGCCCTGGCCGGTCTCGGTATCCACCACCCATGCGTTCTCGGTGCTGAACCCGTAGGCCTGCCCGGTCTTGTTGCAGATCCGCAAACGCTCTTTGGGGATCACTCTCTCG
>Ga0265303_10001569_pt1 | contig 14136 bp, 18 predicted proteins | sample Helome_2_FD_192494 | JGI IMG/M metagenome (GOLD analysis project Ga0265303, IMG submission 192494) | Marine sediment microbial communities from subtidal zone of North Sea - Hel_20160317 (Illumina Assembly) | ecosystem: Environmental > Aquatic > Marine > Subtidal zone > Sediment ... | reverse complement strand
TGTCTCCCGGCAACGCGCATGTTGCGCAATCAGGTGTGCACTGGCGGCACTGGCGGCGAGTACGGCCAGCCAGATGAGCACCAGCTTGAGCGCAATCAGCAGGTCTTGCGCGTGCAGCGCCAGGCCGGCGGTCAGCAGACCCAGACCGAGGTTATCAGCCTTGGTCAGGGCATGAAGTCGCGCGTAAAGATCCGGGAGGCGCAGCAGGCCGATACTGCCGGCCAGGTAGAAGCCAAGCCCCGACACCGTAAGCAGCGAAGACATCACTTCAATCATCACCGGTCTCCAATTCCTGGCCGGTAAACGCGGCCGCCGCAACCGCCGCAAGCAGCGCCAGTATCAGCGCCACGTCAATCAGCGCTGTCTGGTCGAGCATCAGGCTGAGCAACAACAACAGGCCGACACCGGTGGTGCCGATCAGTTGCATCGCGAGCATGCGATCGCCCGCGCCCGGACCGCGCACAACCCGCAGCAGGCCGAGGAACAGACTGAGCATCAGACCCAGTGTGGAAACAGCGAGCAGCTCAGACATCGGTTGTCTCCAGGGATAAACCAAACAGCCTGGCGATCGCCTGCTCAAGCCGGTGCAAACCGGGCTCAGCGTCTTCGCCAGCGTCGAGCAGGTGTAACTCCACGCGGTCACCTTCGAGGCGTGCTGCCAGCGTGCCGGGTAACAGGCTGGTGCAGTTAATCAGCAGGACCCGTGCCAACGGATCTTTCAGCTGTAAACGGTAGTCTTTGAAACCCGGCTGGATACGCAGCCTTGGTGCCAGCGTGCGGCGTGCCACGTCAAATCCGCCGCGCACCGATTCGTGCAGGAAGACTGCAACGAAACCCGTCAGACCAGTCAGCGAAATTCCCGGCGAGCTGGCGCGGCCGAGGTATACGCTCGCCACGGTAGCCAGCGCCACCGCGGGCAGCCCGATCAGCCAGGCGCCAACCTGGCCCTGGGCGATGATCCACCACAGTGACGCCAGTATTGCCGTTCTGGCGAGGATGCCTGGGACCATCGTCGCGGGTTTGCATACCCGGTGAATCGTTCCGTTCACTGTCAGGCGATACTCAGGCGTGTACATCCAGTCTTGGCGGTCGGGCCGGAGCCCTCACCCGCGCCAACTTTTGTTGGCGGGAGCGCCTCGTAACTGCATAAACGAATAGCAGCGCTGCCGCGGCAAGCAGTACGACTTTGAAACCAACGAGTCCAGCAACCAGTCCGAACAGTAATGTCTCTATCGCGATCATTTCATATTGCTCCTATGAGTCAGGGGTAAAACCCGGATCAAGTTCGGGTCTGAAGTGCACGCTGTGGCATCAGGCTGCATGGCGTGTGCCGCAGGCACGGTTGGCAGGCACGGCGATATCCATCAGTTTCGGGTCATCGAGTTCAAGCCCGTTCATCAGCTCGATATAGGCCTGCTTGTCAGCGACCTGCAGCCGTGGGTTATGGCGCTTTTCCTCGCCGATAGTGCTCACCGTCATGCCGTTATAGTCGTGGGCTGGATACACCAGGGTGTCTTCGGGCAGCGTCAGCAGTTTGCCGAACAGGCTGTCATACTGGGCGGCAGGATCACCGTTCTGAAAGTCGGTGCGCCCGGTCCCGCGGATCAGCAGCGTGTCACCGGTGAACACCCGGTCGGGCAAGACGAAGCTGTAGGAGTCATCCGTGTGGCCCGGCGTATACAGAATGTCCAGGTGAAGGTTGTCCACACACAGTTTTTCACCGTCGTGGAAATGTACCGAGACACACTCGGCGCGTGTCATGTCACCCATGGCACCGGCGCAACCGGTTTGATTACGCAGCGCTCCCAGTGCGGTGACGTGATCGGCATGAATATGCGTATCCGCCGCCAGCACCAGTTTGACATCCAACTCTTCGAGCAGGCGCACGTACTGCGCAGTGTTCTCCAGTACCGGATCGATGAGCAGCGCTTCTCCGCCGCGCCGTTCGGCGAGCAGGTAGCTGTAAGTATGCGAAGTGTGATCGAACAATTGACGGAATATCATGATGTCATCTCCTTGCTGTGTAACACTGATTCAGGCACGCGCCGTTTGAGTGCAGTTCGTGTTGCGGTTCCATGGCAGGTGCGCGATCAGCCTGGCCATGCCACACCAGCGGGTGGTGCCGGCGACAATCAGGCCAATGCCAATCATCGCTACCAGCGCGAAGAACAGTTCGTGCACACTGAACCCCAGGAATACCTTGAGTACCAGCAGACTGCCGACGGCGATCTGAACCTGCCTTTCCAGGCTCAACGCCTTGCCGCAGCGTTCTACCGGCAGGCCAAGCTGTTCCCAGCTCTGGGTTCCACCTTCGATGAGGGTCACGTCCTTGTAGCCGGCCCGCTGCAGCCGTTCTGCCGCCTTTACCGCGCGCGGACCGGCATGACAGGTGACATAGAGTGTTTCTTCCCGGCCCAGCGAAGGTCGTTTGAACGCATGTGCGAGCGCGTCCGCTGACAACGACTCGATGGGTATCAGCTGCGCGCCCGGAATGTGGCCGGCGCGGTATTCAGCGACGCTGCGCACATCCAGCACCGGGGCATATCGTCCGCGGCGTGTTACCTCGTGCAACTGTTGAGGGCTGATGGTCAAAAATTGAGTTGACATGTTTTGCTCCTGTTACCGTTCGGGTCTGGAATGGAATATGTGGTTAGCTTATCGGCATTAAAAGATTTATAAAAGACGAAATGAAGTATAAAATACATCGAAAAAGACGATGTATCGAATGGCGGTGTAAGGAGGCGACAGGTCGTAGATTCAGAGCAGCCGGTCGTATCCTGTCCACGGGTGGGTCCGTGTCTATAACGTTTTGACCCACCCGGGTCGTGAAAAGGGTTTTTACCATGAAGTAGCAGCACTGCGACGTGAACGCTATCGGTGGCGGCAGTGGGGGCCTTGCCGTCGCCGAGACGCAGCCCAGCAGGGAGGCGCTGGTTAGTGTTAACAGGCCGTACGGTGCAAACATTCGAACGAATCGTATTACAAAAAATCAACCAGTTAAAACTGTTCATGCAACTGATTTTTGTTTCAGTAAAAACTGTGCGGGACTTTTCGCGCGGGTTTTCCTTATAAACGTGATTTCGAGGCTACATCGGGTTCCGCAGTTCAGCTGCCGAGTAGCGCGTGGCAATCATTCCTGATGTGCGCGCCAGTGAGTCTTGCCGGTCTTTATCAATATCATTTCAGATCGTGTCTGTTGACATGAACCGCCGAGTGGTTTTTGATTCCCATCCCTGCCAGGGTATGCTCGCCAAAATCGTCGACCATGTGGTGGATAAACGGCGTCTTCTTGGCCGCCGAAGCGCCATTTTCATTACCTTGCGCCAATCCTTATCTCGTTATGGGTGTGGCAGGCTACACTTCCCCGCAGTGGTAACGGTCCCAGAGCCCTTGGCGAAGCCTGAAACTGGGGTGGAATCTTTTTTGCGAATCCTCGCCACCGCTTCTATTGGTGGTTGATGGGTTCGTCCCAGACATCAGTCAGCTGTTGGCGTAGAAGTTGCCGTTCGCGCCGTGCTTCCAGCTTGCGGCGAGCGAGAGCGTTGCGACAGCGCTGCTTTTCGCGAGCTGAGCGAGGACCTGGGTATTCGGCAGGTTCCGGGGGGTCGCTGATAGGGTCAAACATAAGGTCTTCTCCCGTGACGACCGCTTGGCAGCGCACGGGCAATGTTTCTGCCCGGTGCGCTGATCAAACTGTCTAGATTATGTCCAAGAATTCTCACTGGATCTGCAGGGTGAAACAAGACGGCGTTTCGCCCCTCAGAGGGCGATTATCGTGCCAGCCATCGTTAAAAAGACTAAAGGAGCTGCTAAAAAACCGAGTATGGTGCGGCAGACAACGCCGTCTTGCGTATCTATCCGGGGGGTGTTGTGGTGGCTCATGACGACTTCCTCATTGTGACAGTGAACCGGATGTACCGGTAGTGTCTAGGACAATAGTTGAGATTGGCTTAGTTGTCAAGGTAATGTACAATACAAAACATAAATTTTTGTTCGGGTGGGAGACTCCATTTCCCCGCCTGCTGTACAAGCTTCTGAAAACCTAGGAGAAGGCATGACAGAGCAAGCGAACGATACACTGACCCAATACCGGATCGGCGCCGTTTCACGAATGACGGGCATTTCACCGGATGCCTTGCGCATCTGGGAGCGCCGTTACACGGCGGTGTCGCCGCAACGCTCGCCCGGCGGCGGGCGCCTGTACAGCCCGCAGGATGTGGCCCGCCTGCGTCTGATGAAACAGCTGGTGGACGCGGGCGATGCGATCGGTGCAGTCGCGAACCTCGATCTCGATACGCTGCAGGGCCGGACGGCTGAGGCACAACGCCTACCGTCTGCGCCGCGCGTGTTGACCGAGGCGGAAGCCTGTCGCGTGCTGCTAGTCGGGGAATCACTGGCACGGGAGATCCAGGCGGCCGGCGACACCCTTACGGGCATTACACCCGTGGACCAATACGTCGATATCGCCGACTTCGAGGCCCGTGCCGGTGATGCAGAGGCGGACGTACTGGTTGTGGAGCAGGCAACGCTGCATGAGGATACCGCCAAACGCGTGATCGATTGGCTAGTCCGCGCCAAAGCGGCACACGCCGTGGTGGTGTACCGCTATGCATCGACGGAGGCGCTGCGACGGCTGCCGGCCTCGAAATGCTCGGCCTTGCGCGCCCCGGTTGATGCGCGCACCTTGCAGTCGCATTGTTTATCAATGATGCACGCGGTGTCTGCCCTTCCCGCACCGGTTGTGGTAGAGGGCGCCGCGATGACGCAGACCGCACCGCCGCGGCGTTACGACGATGAAATGCTGTCGCAGTTGGCCGCGCTGTCTTCAACGGTCAAATGCGAATGCCCGAAGCATCTCGCTGAGCTGATCGCCAGTCTTTCCGGCTTTGAGCGTTACAGTGCCGAGTGTGAAAGCCGCAGTCCCCGCGATGCGGCGCTGCATGCTTACCTGCACGCGACTGCCTCGCAGGCGCGCCACATGATTGAGGATGCGCTCGATCACGTCATCGAAATCGAGGACATCAACCTATGAGGCTTGCCTGAACCGCATCGCTTTGCCGCCTGCCTTGAAAACGCATCAACGGGAGGTCGTACCGTGGAGTATCTCAAGAAACTGCCGAATTCTGTTCGCGAAGCGGCTGGCCTCGGGTGGACTGTAATGAAAAAGCTCCCTTTGGCTCTGGGGCTCGGGACGCTGTTTCCGCTTGTGATGAGTCTGGCCAATCGGTTTTTCCCGCCGGAAGGGACGGCCATCCAAATCGCCAAACACATCAAGAGCATGGATATCCTGGCCATTGCAACCGCAGTGACCGTCTGGACGGCCGTTCTGACGGTTGCGATTGGTTGTTTTGTGGTGATGATGATGAAAGGGCACGCCTATGTCGCTGACGCCTATGAGCTTGCGGATTCCGAACGCCCGAAATCCCGCTGATGCATTCTTTCTGACTGGATCCGTGACGGTCATCCTTGGCTACCATCGATGGCCTCTATGTCTGCTACGCTGTCGTGAAAATTCCCGAATGCAGGATCAACGCCTTCCAGAGACGCTATGACTGAACTTTCTGAAATTAGTGCCCCGGCTATTCGCGTTGCAACCAGCAGTTGTCTGCTCGGTGAAGAGGTGCGTTTTGACGGCGGGCACAAGCACAATGGCTACCTCACCAAGACCCTGGCCCGCTATTTTGAGCTGATCCTTTTTTGCCCGGAGGTGGCGATTGGACTGGGTGTGCCTCGTCGTCCAATTCGTTTGATCAAAAAGGGCGGGGAGGTACGCGTGGTCGGCACAGATGAATCTGCGCTGGACGTCACCGAAGACCTGGTTGCGTACGGGCAGACGGTCGCCGCCCGGTTAAGCGACGTCAGTGGATACATCCTCAAACGCGGTTCACCCAGTTGCGGCATGGAGCGGGTCAAGATCTATTCTGACAAGGGTATGCCGGTGGATTCGGGTGGCGGACTCTATGCGCAAACGATCATGCAGGCGCTGCCGTTGCTGCCGGTGGAGGAAGAGGGGCGTCTGATGGATCCGGTGCTGCGCGAAAACTTCATTGAGCGTGTCTTTGTGTATCATCGCTGGCAGTCGCTGTGTCAGTCCGAACTGACGCCTGCCAAACTGATCGGCTTTCATACCAACCACAAGTTCGGCATCCTGGCACACGACGAGGCAGCTTATCGCGAACTGGGTCAGATAGTGGCCGAGGCCGGTTCTGCCGATCTCCCGCAGCTTAGAGAGCGCTACGCGACGCTGCTCATGACGGCAATGAAGAAGCGTGCAACGCGTAAGCTTCACAGCAACGTGTTGACGCATATCATGGGTTTTCTCAAGGATAAGATCGATAGCGGTGACAAGGCTGAGTTACTCGACGTCATCGAAAAATATCGACACGGGCAAATTCCCCTCATTGTGCCTATCACGCTGTTGAAGCATCACCTGAGGCGTTACCCCGACCCTTACATCGCGCGCCAGTCTTATCTCAATCCGCATCCGGAGGAGCTGATGTTGCGCAACAGCCTGTAACGATTAGAGTCAACTAAAGAGCCGGGTTTCCGGTGTCGGGTCCGGTAATCACCAGCCGAAAGCCGATATCATCTTTGCGGTGCGCCGCATTGCCGCGGTTGCGCAGTGTTGAACGGGCGTAGTGCGGAATATCGCCGTAACCACCGCCCCGGAACCCGCGGCGGGTACAGTCGCCTTCGAGAACGGCGCTGCCGTCAGTGGGTGCGCCGGCATAGGACGCACGCCAACAGTCTTCGACCCACTCCCAGACGTTGCCGTAGATATCGTAAAGGCCCCATGGGCTGGCGGCAAGGCTGGCTACCGGCGAGGTCCTCACATAGCCGTCATCGCAGTCGTTGACCGCAAAGCCGGGGTAGTGTTCCAGTGCCCTTTTGTCCGCGGCATTGGCGTGGGCGCAAAGCTCGGAAGGCTCTTCACCCATGTAATAAACTGATTCGCCGCCGGCGCGAGCTGCGTATTCCCACTCGGCCTCGCTCGGCAGGCGAAACGCCTCACCTGACTTGTGATTCAACCAGGTGATAAAGGCTTGTGCGTCGTACCAGTTCACACAGGTGACGGGATGGTCCTCGCTCTGGCCGAATCCCGGCGCCTTCCAGTCGAGACCGTCTTTTTCTGACCAGCCGCCCTCGTGGACCCAGCAGCTGCTACCGGTATCATGTCCGGCGTCTTCGACGAAGCGTGCAAACATACCGCGCGTGACCTCGGTCCGCATCATCCAGAAGCCGCTGATCGTGACCTCACGCAACGGGCGCTCATCCGCTTGGCTGCTGCCGGTGATGTCCCCCATGCGGAATCGACCTTGTGGAATCTATACCAGTGCGAGCGAGAACGGGGCGCTGATAACGCGGGAGGGCACCTCTCGCTCCTGCGACCGGGTTTCGGCGTTGCCATCGGCGCAACTGTTGGCGTTCGGCAGCAGGACTCCGCACAGGATGGGTATACTCAAAATCAGCTGTCGCGCCCCCGCGCGTTTGCTGCGTTCACCCTTCATCAATGATTTCGAGGTGCTCCGGATTAACGCACAGCCTGTTGCCGCAACGCTGCCTGACGATCGCGCCGTCCGGAAGGGGGGCAACAAAGGCGGCATAACTCGCGCGGTGAGCGCTCTCCATCTTATTTCCGGAGGCTTGCCTGACCATCATTCTTCCGTAACCGGAATTCGAAATCTGTCCCCGCCACAACCAGCAACCGGAAGACGGTTCCCTGGCGATCGAAGTAAGCAATCGATCTGCATTTCTACTGTTCAGCAAATTACTCATCACTGTCACTCCTATTGGTTCATGCGTGCTGCATTGTGTGTCGTTTGGCTGCTTCGCCATGAGCGGCCGCTCTGTTACCGGCGCAAAGACTGACGGATAATCAGTCCAGGTGCCGGCTCGCAATCAGTTTATCCGCGGTTGTGCAGGTATTCCTGGGAAGCTTTCCTGAAACGGGTTTTTTCGCACCGTCTTGCTTCTGACTGCTGTGGCTCTGCCTTCTGCTCGCGGACGGCGTCAGTCAGAGTCCTGCCCGGTTTCGCGACGCTTTGTACTCCCGATGTCTTCTAGGGGGGGTATCTGACGATGGCTCCCCGCGAAGTAGTTCGGTCCCGTGATGTGCCTCGGCGGCGCGCAGCAGTTCGAGATCACGGTCGGACAACAGATCATCCCATTCCGGTGTCTCCAAGACTTCGGTCATCATCTCTATCTGTGTATGCATGCTGTTTCTCCCAATGTTGCGGTAAGTCGGTATGGGGGGCACCGACAGGTGGCCCCGACGACAGGTCGGTTGATCGGAGCGCAGTACCATCAGCCCAACCCAGGGTGTTTCCGGACTCACACTTGCCGGTGAAAATCAGTCCATGTTGTCCAATATATGTCCAATGAATTTGCGAACCTTGGTTTGCCAGCAAAATTCCCCCGCGCAACGGCTGAAGAGTAACCACGGTCGAATCCGACGTCCAACGGGCAGTGGTGGCGAGACAAAAAATCTGTATAAACATCGATATAATGTAATATCCTGATCGCCGCTAGACGCGCATGTGAATTCCTCATGATGGCAACCTCCCAATTTGTTTCTGGCCGGTGTATTTTCCCGTTGGCTCAAAGGCTAGATGCGCTTTGAAAAAATGTCAAGGAGTTGTATAATACAAAACATATTACGGCCCGGCGGAAGTGATCCTCACGGTCTGGCCACAGTCGACCGCTGGTAGAAGCCATGGTTCAACAATCCACGAACGAGTGGAGCTGTTACCGAAGCGTCGCTGGAGCGCGAATCACCCCAGTCTCCTGGGTGGACTGTACGTCCCGGAACACCGGAAAACTGCAGTTCCTGCGTGAGACAAGGGCGGGTGAAACACCGAAATCTGTCCGACTGCGCAGCCGGCTTCGACTGCATCGAAACCGGGGCCGGGACTGGCGGGAACCCTGTGCAACGAGCGGGAGCGTGCGATGACGATGAGAACATTCGTGGAATTCTGGCAGGGGATGTTATTTCTGGTCTCCACGCTGACGGTGTCTGTCATATTTTACCTGGTCGTGGTGAAGTGGCAGCCGCTGTGGACCGAGGGCTTCGAGGATTTCGGTGATATCTCCGAGGCCATCATGCGCCTGGACAAGACCGCCAAACCGGTGGCTGAAATGGCGCCACTGATGCTGGGTGAAATGGACGCCATGCGCATTTCGATGCTCCAGATGCAGCAATCCATGAAAACCATCGAGGAGATCAATCCCAACGTCAAGGAAATGACTTACACCATAAACCGCATGACCTGGGTGATGGATCAGCGCATGGGGATAATGAACAACGGAATGGACCGGGTCGGGGACAAGCTTTCCCCGCCGGGCATGATGATGCCGTTCAACTGGTAACGGCTGGAGGTGAGGTGTCTTTTGAGCAGTGTGCTCCGCGAATAATGCCGAGGCCTGTTGTCGGCTGAGTATGCGCAAACACTGTGTGTTGTGTGTTGCTGTCCAAACTTGGAATGTTAGGTTTCTCTTTACAAAATGAGGTTGAGATGGCTTTTACCAGGAGGCCCGCTGAAGCGGCAAAAAGATGATGACTGATACCAGCCCATGGGCGCTGCGTCCGGCCAGCCCGTTTGATCTTTTTACTGTCAACGGGGTGATCGCAAGTGCGATTCACACGTGGGAGCTACCTGAACGAGTCAAGCGCCTCTGCGTGCCGTTGTATCGCTACTCCGAGCATGATCTTGATTTTCTGGATCTGGTGGTTGCCGAAGCAGAGCGTATCGGTATCGTTGGTGTCGCAGCCTGGGAAGAGGCTGATGCAAGTGATGCGCCGGCGGGCCACAGTGGTCTACTTCTGCACGGCATCTACGTTGCTCCCGATCAGCACCGTAAAGGTGTAGGAACGCGACTTTTTGAGGCCGCCGAAATGGCTGGATCATTGCGTGGCTTTGACGGGGTACTGGTCAAGGCGCAGCCGGGTGCAGGCGATTTTTTCCTCGCACTCGGGCTGGAGCGGGTGCCAGTCCAAGACTGTTCCCGGGACTATCCCCACCGTTTCTGGAAGTCCCTAAAAGGTGGTTGCGGTGCCCCATGACCTGTGCGATCTCGCGCCCGAAATAGTACTTGCCGGTACCGTCCGGCGTCGGGATGGTGTGGGTGTAGTTCCCATTTGTCGGGCGCGGTGTCTGGGCAAGGCCGGGGCCCGAGACCAGCACCGTACAGAGTGCTAGGACGATGATTCGACACAAGGTCTGGATCACGATGACTGGAATGCGTTCAATGCCGGGTGACTGACCCGGTCGCCTGGAAGCCGTCGCCCAGCAAAGACGTGAAGGTGTGTAAACGCTGCGCGGGTTCGACCGTTTCCAGCAGCAGCTGCTTGTCTTGTTCGCTGATGGGTAATGCCATGCTCAGACTGTTCATCAACGTCACCGTAGAGAGACGTTCGAGCACGCTCCAGTCGGCCTGCAGCCCCTTGGCGTCGAAGTAGCGTTTCAACACACGGATCAAGTGATCGTGCTCAGCGCGCAGCTGGTCCCCGTCGTCGGTGTAGTCGTCGCTGAAGCGTGACCAGTCCGGCACGATGAGGCGGTAGCCGCGGGTGGTGGGCAGTTCCTCACCGAGATCGTAACGGCACACGCCGCTCAGTACCATCTCGATGCGGCCGTCATTGGTTTCGCGATACTGGGTGATACGTCCGGCGCAACCCGTGTGGCAGAGCATCTTTGCATCCCGGGCATTCGAATCCGGTTGAATCATGCCGATCATGCGGTGGGTGCTGAGCGCGTCGCTGACCATGTTGAGATAGCGCGGTTCGAAGATATTCAAGGGTAATTCACTACCCGGCATGACGATCGCGCCGGGGAGTGGAAAGATCGGCAGCGTCTCGGGTAACTGATTGTATGGCGCAATGAACGGACTGCAACTCATGGTTCATCTCCCGGGTGTCTATCGCCCTCTACTTGTGTTTACGAATTCACGCTGCACCGGTGTTTCGGCAGCTGAGCGCGCCTGTGTCCTGGTTTAAAGATCGGTCTGCCCGGCACTGCTGATGCGCTTTTCAGCATCCAAAGCCGTTGTCCACTTTGACACAAGCCTTGTGTTCGGGCGGCGTGCATTTTTGCACGCCGCTGTTACTCAGAGGTTTGGCACCACAACATTGTCAATGACATGGACAATGCCGTTGGCAGTCTCGATGTCAGCACTGACCACACTTAGGGCGCTAATCGAGAGTGTCTGCCCCTGCACTGTCTTAAACTCGCGCTGCTGCAAGAGATCCGCTGCCGTCAAACGTCCTGGCACAACGTGGTAGCTCAGTACGGCAACGAGCATGTCCTCGTCAGCCAACAGCTCGTCAAGCATCCCGTCGGGCAGCTCGGCAAAGGCGGCATCCGTTGGTGCGAACAGAGTGAAGGGTCCCTCTCCACGCAGCGTGTCGTAAAGATCCGCAGCGACGACCGCTTTGATGAGCGTGTTGAAATCCCCGGCTGCTGTTGCTGTCTCAATGATATCCGGTTCATGTGCGCGGAGTGGTGCGGTGCTCGATGAAATCGGTGTGTCTTGGTTTTGTCTGGTCTCGTCGGCGTCCTCGTTTAACCCCTGTCGATACGCAGGGGCCCGGTAGCTGGGCGCGGGGTAACCGTATCGTTTCATCGGGCCGGAATAGCCCTGCATGTGGTGATGCATCGGTGGCATATAGCCTGGACCATATGGCTTCTTTATGCATATGTGGGCGTTGGCGGCGCCAGCGATCGCAGTGAGTGCTAAGGCACAGGTGCTATAGAACATGACTCGCTGGATCCTTGGGGTTAGTTTGGTCATCCTGAGCTCCTCTTGCTGTTGATTAAACACTTAATAGTGTTCGGGTGTGCCTGAATAGCGGGTATGAACTTCGAATGGCCTTCCGCCTGTGCACAAATATGGGATACTCCCAACACATTAAAGTTCATCGCAAACAAACAGAATAAAGTTTTATCAGATGATCGATCGGTTTTATCAGCCTGAGACGGTAAATAAAACCGGATGCCGGTATACCAGGTGTGGCAAATTCGTAGCCACTGTCCACCGATGGGTGAGTGACTATGAAAACACCCAGACAACGTGTGGTTCGCCAATTGACGCTTACGTGGCAGAGGGGAGCCGGAGGAACCTGCGGCAACAGGACTGCGAGCGACGCAGAACGGTGTTAACGGGAGAGTTGATGGGAGCGTTTGCCCTGCTTGCAAAGCCGTTCTTTTCTGTCACTCTGTGTCAATCCAAAACGGAAAACCGGGTTCTTGGTTTAAGGCGATACTGCTACACTGCAGAAAACCGACTTGGATCAATAAGCGAATCCCAGTTCCCTATGTGACCGATGCTTGATGGTGCGTAGCGTGGAACAGGAAATTGAAATGGGGGAGAACGCAGTGAAAAATCCCGACGAACCGTTGTTCTATGACAAAGACGCGGAAGCTAGTCCAGGCGCAACAGACACCCCGGCTGTTCGTGATCACATCCAGCAGTTGGCCGATCAACAGCCCTATGCGGTGCTGTGCGTCCAGGGCGAAGGCCAGCCGTACGGCGCACTGGTGGCCTTTGCGTTCTCGGAAGACCTGCAGCACGCGGCTTTTGTCACGCCGGTCGCAACCCGCAAGTACCGCCTGCTCAGTGAGTGTGATCATGTCGCACTGGTGATCGACAACCGGCCGAACAAGCTGGATGAATTGATGGAAATCGAAGCCGTCACCGTCACGGGTCGTTCGCAAATGATCGAACGCGGGCCTGAGTTCGATAAGTGGGCCGGCTTGCTGGTCACTCGCCATCCGTATCTCAAATCCTTTGTGAAGGCTGCCACGTGCGCGCTGTTTCGCGTGGATGTTGTACGTTTTCTGCACGTCGCCCGCTTCCAGGAGGTCAGTCAATGGATTCCGGGCACCCACTCCTGATCCCACTTGACGCGCCCGGGCAATTGGGCGAACAGATTGTTGGGGGCAAGGCAGCGAAGCTGGCACGACTCGCGCGCGCCGGTTTCGAAGTGCCGAGGGGATTTTGTCTGACCACCCGGGCTTACCAGGCGTTTGTGAAAAATGCCGGGATTACCGCAACCCTTCGCATGGAACTTGGTCGCAAGTCGATGGATGACATGCGCTGGGAGGAAATCTGGGATGCCGCCCTGCGGATTCGCGCAACGTTCCTCGCCCAGCCACTGGATGGGGTGTTGCGTGAGACGATTGCGCAGGGGCTGGCCGGTTTCGATGCCGCCACGCCGCTCGCGGTGCGTTCTTCGGCGATCGGTGAAGACTCGGCCGGGCGCAGCTTTGCGGGGTTGCACGAATCGATCATTGGCGTCCGTGGCACGCAAGCCCTAGAAGACGCAGTGCGGCTGGTGTGGGCATCGCTCTGGTCCGATGCAGCCTTGCTTTATCGCAAGGAACTGGGCCTCGATCCCCTAAACAGCCGCATGGCCGTGCTTGTCCAGGAGATGGTCGATGCCGATCGTTCAGGCGTAGCTTTTGCGCGTGATCCGCGTGACGTGCGCAAGGAACGTGCACTCATAGAGTCGGTGCCCGGTCCGTGCAGTCTTCTCGTTGACGGTTTGGTCGATCCGGATCGCTGGGAACTGGACCGCATAACTCACGGCATCATCACCTGGCTTCCCGGTCAGCGCGACGACGACAACCTGCTGGTGGCCCGCCTGGAAAGCCAGCTCCTGCGCGCACTGGATGAGGCCGCGCAGCGTCTGACAATGCTGGGCAGACTCAGCGGCCACGAACGCCCCAACGACACGCATGTCGAAGCGATGGTTCGGGCCCTGCGCGAACCATCGACCGGTCCGATTACACTTGGAGCCACCGCTAAAATGCCTGCAGCGGTGTCATCCAGCGCAACGTCGGGCGAGACGCCACGGCAACTGATCGGTCAACCGGCTTCACCTGGTGCCGCCACCGGCACGGTGCGCTGTGTTCACGGGCACGATGACCTCGGCAGGTTCCGGCAGGGTGAAGTCCTGGTCTGTGACGCCATCCAGCCGACCATGACACACCTGGTACCGCTGGCGGGCGCGATTGTCGAACGCCGGGGCGGGATGCTGATCCACGGCGCGATCATTGCGCGGGAACTCGGCATACCCTGTGTCAATGGCGTCCGCGACGCGGCTGAGATACTGAACAACGGTGACCTGGTGACGGTCGA
>Ga0265303_10001566_pt1 | contig 14145 bp, 14 predicted proteins | sample Helome_2_FD_192494 | JGI IMG/M metagenome (GOLD analysis project Ga0265303, IMG submission 192494) | Marine sediment microbial communities from subtidal zone of North Sea - Hel_20160317 (Illumina Assembly) | ecosystem: Environmental > Aquatic > Marine > Subtidal zone > Sediment ... | reverse complement strand
TCCCCAGCGCGTTGGAGTGCTGCACAACGACTACAAGCTCGACAATGTGATGATCAATGACAGCGGTGGCCTCGTGGCTGTGTTCGACTGGGACATGGCAACCCTCGGTGATCCGTTGGTGGATGTGGGAACGCTGCTTGCCTACTGGGCCCAACCCGGTGATCCGACGTACCTCGTCTTTGGAGCCAATGCTGTTGCCGTAGGCGAGGTGATGCCCAAGGACGAGGTCCGGGAGTGGTACGCCGTTCGCAGCGGTCTCGACCTTGGCAATGTGAAGTTCTACGAAGCGCTCGCCCTGTTCAGGATCGCAGTGATCATTGAGCAGATCTATGCCAGGTACGTTGCCGGCCAGACATCAGATCAACGTTTTGCAGCCTTCAAGCCCATCGCCCCCCTGCTCGCAGCCGAAGCAGTGAGATTGTTGAGCGAGCCCCGCTCGTCGTAGGTCGATGCGTTGGTCCTCGGCTCTGAGTCTCGAGCCTGGACACCCTCTCTGCATCGGAGCTTTCGCTCCGCCGCGTCTCTCCCGCAAGCGGGCGAGATGGTGGGGTGTTCGCTTCGCTCACCCCCTCTTCTTCCGCCTCTCCGTTGGGGGAGAGACGCGAGTGTTGGCGACTGAGAGGGGGGCTGAGCGCTGATCGCTGTTGGTCAACCAGAACCGACAACCGTGGACCGACAACGCGTCTGTCGGCTGTTGCCCGATGTCCGTCGTCTACGCTCGCTGTATGGATGACTCACGGATCGTCGCTCTGCGGCATGACATCGACGAGATCAACCAGCGACTCCTGCAGCTGATCGCCGAGCGTCAGGACCTGTCTCTGGCAATCGCCGCCGTCAAGGCCCAGCAGGGTATGGCGCTGTACTCGCACGAGCGTGAAGCGCATCTCCTCGAGCGATTTCGCCACGATGCCACTGCCTACGACCTCGATCCCGACTACGTCGAGGAGCTGATGAACGTCGTTCTCCGACACTCGAGGGCAGCTCAGCGCAAGAGTGTGAGCGGCGACGACGCAACGCCTGATCCATGAGTGAGCTGAGTCTGGCGGACGGAACCGATGGTTCAGCTCGGTGCTGGTGGGGTGTTGGCGACGCCGACTACGAGATCTATCACGACACCGAGTGGGGCTTTCCGCAGGGTGATGATGTCCGCCTGTTCGAGAAGGTGTGCCTCGAAGGCTTCCAATCGGGTCTGAGCTGGCTCACCATCCTCCGCAAACGGGAGAACTTCCGCGCAGCGTTCGATGGTTTTGACTTCGAGACTGTCGCTGGTTTCACGGAGGCAGATGTCGAACGGCTTCTCGGTGAGGCAGGGATTGTTCGCCACCGCGGGAAGATCGAGGCGACGATCAACAATGCCGCCAGGGCGTGCGACCTGGTTGATGAACGCGGCTCACTTGCCTCCTATTTCTGGTCGTACGAACCAGACCGGCCGGCGCCACCGACCGAGCTCGTGGCGACCACGGACGTTTCTGTGGCCATGGCAAAGGACCTCAAGCGCCGAGGCTGGCGTTTCGTTGGACCCACGACGTCATATGCCTTCATGCAGGCAATGGGCCTGGTGAACGACCACCTTGACGGCTGTGTCACGCGGAGTCGAGTTGCCGAGGCGCGGTCGGAGTTCACGCCGCCGATGTGAATCACGGCACCAGGTGCGACGAACTGCGGGGATCGGCGATCTCAGGAGCCGTACTCGCTCCTGGCCTCTCTCGTCATGAGCTCGCCGATTGCCTGGGCAGGGGATACTCCGTCGTAGAGCACCCGTCCAACCTGGGCCGCGATTGGCATCTCCACCTCGTATCGATCAGCCAGGGCGAGTACACCTCGGGTCGACTTCACACCTTCTGCCACCATGTTCATCTCGCCGACGATCTCGTCGAGGTTGCGTCCCTGGCCGAGTCCGACACCGACCTTGTGGTTTCTCGACTGAGTCGAATTGCACGTTGCCACGAGGTCGCCGAGGCCGGCAAGTCCTGGGAAGGTGCGAATGTCGCCGCCCATCGCCACACCGAGTCTGGTCATCTCGACCAGCGCGCGGGTGATCAGCGTTGCCAATGTGTTGTCCCCAAAGCCCATGCCCTGTGCCATGCCAGCGGCGATCGCCATCACGTTCTTGGTGGCGCCTGCAGACTCGGACCCGACAACATCGGAGTGGGTATAGACGCGGAATCGCGGGGTAATGAATGCTGTCTGGAGCTCGCGTGCCGTTGCCTCGTTCTGCATCGCAATCACCGTTGCAGCAGGCTGGCCCGCCACGATCTCTCGTGCGAGGTTCGGTCCCGTGAGGGCTCCAATCACCGAGGTGTCATGTCCAGCGAGTACGTCAGCGGTTACCTGGGTCATCCGCATGAGCGTCTCCTGCTCGATGCCCTTGCTGAGCGAGACGATCGGCACGTCGCGTGGGATGCGCTGGGCAACGCGCCCGAGGATCGAGCGGAAGCCGTGGGAGGGGACCCCGACGACGAGAACATCGGCACCGTCGACTGCCGCTTCGAGGTCGGTCGTGGCAGAGAGTTCGGGAGGGAGTTCCAGACCCGGGAGGTATTCGGAGTTCTGGTTGCGAACCTCGATGTCCTCTGCCACGTCCGCCCTGCGGGCCCAAATCGTCGTCTCCACCTTGGGAGCGATCATCGAGGCCACGGCCGTGCCCCACGAACCGGCGCCTATCACCGTGTACCGCATGTCGTGCCTCTCGTCTCGACGTCCTCGTTTGTGTGCGATCCACCTTACGCCCGGCGGACGTTCGAGGGAGATCGTTCGGTAGGCCCGCACTGAACTACATACTTGCAATTCACTGAAAGCGATAGCAAGGTGGTGGCCGTGCCTCAGTGGAACAGCAGCTCTGCTTCCGGTCCTAGGTCGTACGTGCTCGACACCTGCGTGTTGTTGGCCGATCCCAAATCGTTGCTGCGGTTCGACGAACACGATGTCGTGCTTCCCCTCGTTGTCATCGAGGAACTCGACAGGCAGAAGACCCGAATGGATGAGGTCGGTGCCAATGCTCGGAGCGCCATCAGGCTCCTCGAGGAGATGGGCGCATCGAGGTCTGGCGGTTTGTCCTCTCCTCACACGCTGCCTTCCGGCGGGACGATCCGCATCGAACTCAACGGAGTACATTCCGACAGGTTGCCCGAGGTCCTGGACCCGTCGACGCCGGATCACCGGATACTCGCCACGTGTCTGAACCTGAAGGACGCCGGTCGGGACGCCGTGCTCGTCACCAAGGACGCATCGCTGCGAATCAAGAGTGCCCAGCTCGAGGTTGATGTTGAGGACTATCGGGGCGACACCGTCCAGGTCGACGAGTCCTACTCCGGCGTACTCGAGGTCGAGGTCGACGCAGATGTCATTGATCAGCTCTACGACTCTGGCAAGGTGGTCGTACCCGAGATCCAAGGCATCATCAACCAGTACCTCGTGCTGAAGGGGCCAGGTTCTGCATCGGCATTGGCACGGGTTGCTGAGGACGGTGATGACCCGACGGCCGTGCGCGTTGCAGGGTCGCGACACATGTTTGGCATCGAGACGAAGAACCTCAGGCAGGCATTTGCCGCGGATCTCCTGATGGACCCGGACATTTCTGCTGTCAGCCTTATGGGCATGGCGGGCACAGGCAAGACGTTCCTGTCCCTCGCCGCGGCGCTCGAACAGGTCATCGAACTTGGCCGATATCGGAGGGTGTCGGTGTATCGGCCACTCATCGCCCTTGGACGTCAGGAGGTGGGTTTCCTGCCTGGAGACCTCAGCGAGAAGCTCGAGCCCTGGATGGCCGCCGTGCATGACAACCTGTACGCCCTCTTCGGCGGCGAGGGAGCGAACCCGCGAGATGCCGTCGACGAGCTGTTCGAACGAGACGTCCTCGAGATGGCAGCGGTCACCTACTTGCGGGGCCGGTCGATCACGGACGAGCTGGTGATCGTCGACGAGGCACAGAACCTCGAGCTTCCGACGTTGAAGGTGATCCTCACCCGCATGGCTGCGAATTCAAAGGTGGTCTTCTGTGGAGACCTCACGCAGGTTGACAACCCGTACATTTCCCCGTTTGGTGGGCTTGCCGCGATGATCGAGAAGCTCAAGGGAAACCCCATGTTCGGCCACGTCACCATGGAACGAACGGTCCGCAGCCCCCTTGCCGAACTGGCGACGCAGCTGTTGTAGAGGGCGTTGAACTGTCGGCTCCGGTGCGGTCAAGCTCGCTAGCTTGTCGCCTATGGCCACGGACTACTACGACCTCTCTGAGCAGGGCAGGCGGAACAGGCTGCGAGGGGTCGCGGCAGCAGCGCTCGAGGAATATGAATTGGACGTCGTGCGGATGCGGGGGCTCACCGACGCCACGAATGGGATGTTCCGCCTCGACACGTCGGACGGGTCCCGGTACGCGATGCGGGTCGGTCTCGGCCCGCCGGCCGGTCACACCGCCTTGGAGTTCCGGTCCGAAATGGAGTGGGTCCATGCCTTGGCTGCAGGATCCGATGTGATCGTTCCCACTCCTGTGCCGAAACGCCTCGGCGGCTATGTGGCCTTGGCGGGTGCGGCCGACGTGCCCCACGAACGTCCATGTGCTGTGTTCTCATGGCTCGAGGGTCCGTTGCTTGCCGACCGGCTGTCACCCGCCTCCGTGGGCGAGTTCGGCGCCACCATGGCCAGGATGCACGTGGCTGCAGCTGCCTTCGTGCCGTCTCCGGGGTTCACTGCTGCCAGCTACGACCGGGTGTACCCCTACGACCTGCCCTTCGTCGTATTCACCGACGCAGGGGATGACCTGCTGCCCGCAGAGCGGCGGGCGGCGTTCGAGGAGGCCTACGCCCTTGTTGAGCGAACCATCGGTCGGCTGGCGAGCAGGGAGCCTGCACGGGTGCTGCACGGTGACTTCCATCCATGGAACGCCAAGGTCAATCGTGGCGTAGTTTCGGCATTCGACTTCGAGGACATGGTGTGGGGTTGGCCGGTCCAGGACATTGGGACGTCGTTGTATTACTTCTGGTCCGGGGAGGACTTCGAGGAACGGTGTGCCCAGTTCCGGTCAGGGTATGAGTCGATTGCCAGATGGCCGGACCCCGGCGGGGAGGTGTTCACCTTCATTGCCGGTCGTACGTTGGTGATGGCGAATGATGTGATCAGCCAGCCGGAATGGTTCGGTGCTGCCCCAGAGGTCTACGAGCGTGGCGAACGTCGAATCCGTGACATGCTGCAGCGGATTGCGGGCCACTAGTGCTCGCGATCCGTCGTGGTGAGCCATACGCAGCGCGTGAGGGGTGTCCGATGGAGTCCCGGCGAGTGATGCGCCCGCTACGCGACAAACTCGCGGAAGCGGTGGGCCTCGTCGTGGGGAAGGCGGACGTTGACTTCGGTGCCGTCGCCAAGGTGCTCCAGGTGTGAGACTTCGCCCGCATCGTGGACCTCGGCCAGTACGTCGCCGCGATCGTAGGGGATGAGCAGGTTGAGCTCGACCGTCTTGGCATCGAGCCTGTCGGCGATGGCGTCCAGAAGATCGTCGGCGCCCGCTCCTGTCATCGCCGAAATGAACTCACCGGCGGGATGGATCTCTCGTAGTCGTGCGAGCTGGGCTTCGGTGATCGCGTCGGTCTTGTTGTAGACGATGAGCTCATCGACGTCAGCCGCGCCGATCTCCACGAGAACGTCGCGCACGGACGCCACCTGATGGTCGGGGTCGGCGTCAGACGCGTCGACGAGGTGGATCAGAAGGTCGGCGTCTGCGGCCTCTTCAAGGGTTGACCTGAAGGCTTCGACCAGCTCGTGGGGCAGATCCCGCACGAAGCCGACCGTATCACTCAGCAATGCTGTGTGGCCATGCGGAAGCTCGAGCTTGCGAACCGTGGAGTCGAGGGTTGCGAACAGGCGGTCCTCCACGAGCACTCCGGCCTCGGTCAGTCGGTTGAACAGGGTCGACTTTCCTGCGTTGGTGTAACCGACGATTGCCACGACCGGCTCCCCGGACGACTTGCGGCGTTTGCTCTGGGTCGCCCTGGATCGTTTCGTGTTCTTCAGCTCGGTCTCGATCTTGCGTACGCGATCGAGGATTCGACGACGGTCCGTCTCCAATTTCGTCTCGCCAGGACCCCTGGTCCCGATGCCCGCGCCGAGCCGAGATAGCTCGGTTCCCTTTCCCCTGAGGCGGGGGAGGCGGTAGCGATGCTGTGCCAGTTCGACCTGCATCATGCCCTCCTTGGTGTGGGCGTGCTGGGCGAAGATGTCGAGGATGAGCGCAACCCTGTCCACGACGTCGCATTGGAAGGCGATGTGGAGATTTCGTTGCTGCGCTGGGCTCAAATCGTTGTCGAACACCACGACATCGATGTCCTCTGCCTTGGACAAGCCCACAAGCTCACTGAGCTTGCCCTTGCCTATGAACGTGGCAGGATCAGGCCTCTCCCTGCGCACGAGTTCACTCACGACGGGTTCAGAACCCGCCGTGTCGGTGAGGAGCCCGAGCTCCTGGAGGCTCGCTTCTCCTCTGGCGCGATCCTTCGCCGAGCGAATCAGTCCGATCAGCAGAGCGCGCTGTCGTTCGACATCGAAGTCGGTCACTGAGGCGGTGAGCCCCTGGCGTCGACGCGAAACGTGGGAGTCTGTGCGGTCGTCCATGGTCCAACGGTACTGCCAGGTTCGGGTGTTCGGGCCTTGCCGTCATCCGTGATGTGGGTCTACTCTGTTCGGTCACACAGGTTCCTGTGTGACCCAACCAAGAAACTTGGAGGCACAAGGTGAACGACGACCTCAAGAAGTGGTTGCCGTGGATCGCCGTAGCGGCCGTAGCAATCATTGTCATCATCATCATCGCCGTGAACAGCGGTGGAGACGACGAGGCATCAGCTACGACGACCACAGCAGCCAGCGAAACGACAACCACAGCTGTCGAAGACACGACAACGACAAGCACCGCGGAAGACACGACAACGACTTCTGAGGCTGCGCCAGTTCCGGGTGAGGCGCTGAAGCTTGCATCGCTTCTGCCCATAACCGGCGACCTTTCGGCGTTCGGCCCAGGCATGGCACAAGCCGTTGAGCTTGCGGTTGCGGAAGCCAACGCCGCAGGTGGCGTGCACGGAGGGGACGTGACGCTGAAGGGATTCGATTCAGCGACCAACCCCGATACTGCTCAGGCTGAGGCAGCGAAGATCATCGCTGAAGGCTTCCAGGCTGAGGTCGGTGCCGCATCATCTGGCATTTCCTTGACGGTGCTTCCTGACCTGACCGGTTCCAACGTCCTGATGATTTCGCCTTCCAACACAAGCCCGCAGTTCACCGACGTGGACTCCGGCGGCCTGTACTTCCGTACGGCACCATCAGATGCGCTGCAGGGCGAATACACCGCTGCGCTGCTCGCGGCTGGCTCGGCATCGAAGGTCGGCATCATCTTCCGTCAGGATTCCTACGGAGAGGGCCTTACCCAGGCGTTCAAGGACAACTTCGAAGGTGAGATCGTCATCGAGGTTCCGTACAATCCGGAAGAGCTCGATGCAGCGACAATCGTCACCCAGGTCGTGAATGCGGGTCCGGAAGCAATCCTGTTCATCGGTTTCCCTGAGACGGGAGTGCCGATCCACCAGGAGGCGTTCAAGCAGGAGCTGCTCAAGGCTGACCAGTCGATCCCGTGGTTCTACACGGATGGCCTTCTCGACCCCACGTTCGTCGAGTCGACCGGACTCGACGCGGCGCTGTTCACTGGCTTCTCCGGAACCGCACCCGGCTCGGAGGAGAACACGGCATCCACGCAGTTCGCCGAACGGTATATCGGCGCAACCGGCGGCGAGTTCACCTTGTTTGCGCCCCAGTCCTACGACGCTGCATGGCTCGTGATTCTCGCTGCCCAGGCGAGTGACGGGACCACTGCCGGAATCCAGGCGGCAATGGTCGGGGTCTCAAAGGGTGGTGAGAAGTGCATCGCTGAGGAGTGCCTCGGGCTGCTGCTTCAGGATCCAGCCACCGACATCGACTACGTCGGTGCAAGCGGTGAGATCGACTTCAAGGACGGTTCTGGCGATCCCGGAACCTCGCTCTACCAAGTCTGGTCCTTCAGTGCAGATGGCGGCACCCAGCAGGATCAACTCGCGAGTGATCCATCAGACATCAAGTAGCGCTACGACACTGCAACAACCAGGAAGGGGCCCGGATCGGGCCCCTTCCTTGCGTTCGGGACATGGTCACTTGCCTCCGAGGTACAGGTCGCCAATCTTCGGATCGTGCAACAGCTCGATGCCGGTCCCTGTGTAGGCATTCGTTCCCTGGTCAAGTACGTACGCCCGATTGGACAAGGCGAGCGCCCGCCGTGCGTTCTGCTCGACCATCAGGATTGAGACACCGCGTTCCTTGATGTCGCGTATCCGGCGGAAGATTTCGTCGACGTTGGCTGGCGAGAGTCCTGCTGAAGGCTCGTCGAGCAGAAGGATCGATGGGCTTGCCATGAGCGCCCTGGATATCGCAACAAGCTGTCGCTGACCGCCTGAAAGCTTCCCGGCTTTCGTGTTCTTGCGGTCAGCCAGCATGGGAAACCAGTCGAACAGCTTCTCGCGCTGGATGCCTGCCTGCTTGTGATTCAGGTAGGCCCCCATGGTGAGGTTCTCGTCAACGGTCAGCGTCTCGAAGATGTTCTTCACCTGCGGCACATACCCCACTTCGTGGGCCACCATGACGTGGGGCTTCTTCCCCGTTACGTCCTCGCCGCGTAGCAGCACGGATCCAGACGAAGGGGGTACCAAGCCGAAGATGGACTTGATGAGCGTTGACTTGCCAGCTCCGTTGGGTCCGATGATGGTGACGAGTTCGCCGTCGTCGAGCTCGATGTCGATACCGCGGAGGATCTCGACCTCCTTGGTGTATCCGGCACGCAAGTCGTTGACCACGATCAGCCGCTCGGTCATTGCTCAGACCCTTCCTCAGCTCCAGCGATGTCATCTTGCGCATGCTCGCCAAGGTAGGCAGCAAGCACCGCGGGGTTGGATCGCACGTCGGAGGGAGTCCCATCAGCGATGATTTCTCCGGTTGCCATCACGACAACACGATCAGAGATACGCATCACGATGTCCATGTCGTGTTCCACGAACAAGAACGTCATCCCTTCATCCCGCAGCTCCAGGACATATTGGAGCAGCCGCTCGCCCAGAGCTGGGTTGACCCCTGCCATCGGCTCATCGAGAAGGACCATCGTCGGGTTGGACATCAGGGCCCTGGCGAGTTCCAGCAGTTTCTTCTGACCGCCCGAAAGCCGGCCTCCGTACTCGTCCTTGAGGGAAAGCAATGAGAAGCGGTCAAGGAGGGCAATGGCCTGTTCCCGATGCGTCTGCTCTTGTGCAGCGATCGTCGAGCGCCGGAAGAACGTGTTGCCCACGCGTTCCCCTGTTTGGTTCGGTGCTGCCAGCAACATGTTCTCCAGCACCGTCATCTTGTTGAGGATGCGGGTGAGCTGGAAGGTGCGGACGAGGCCGTCGTGAGCGATTGCATGAGCTGGCTTGTTCGTGATGTCAACGCCCTCGAAGAGGATCTCACCACTGTCGGGATCGAGGAAGCCGGTCACGATGTCGAAGAATGTGGTCTTGCCTGCGCCGTTTGGTCCAATAAGCGCTGTGATGCTGGTGCGCTCAACTTCGAGATCGTCAACGTCCACGGCGATGACGCCACCGAAGTGCTTGCGAACCTGCGTGCACGAAAGGATGATGTCACTGGATTTCAAGGGACAGCTCCTCGCGCTTTCCAAACAGACCTTCTGGCCTGAAGATCATCAGCAGCATGATCAACGCACCCATCAGGATGAAGCGCGTTGCTGACACCGCTGTCGCTGACATGCCTGGGAACAGGTCTTCTGCGAGTGAGCTGGTTTGCGTGAGCACAACCCAGAAGATGATCGAGCCGACGACCGGCCCAACCAGGCTGCCAGCCCCACCGAGAATCAACGCCGTCCATGCGAAGAACGTGACGAGCGGGAGGAAGTTGACAGGGCTGATCTGGCTCAGGTCCAGAGCGAACAGGACGCCTGAGAGTCCGGCAATGGCTCCACCGATCATCAGGACCTGGAGTTTGTACCAGAAGGCGTTCTTGCCCAGTGCGCGGACGGCATCCTCATCGTCGCGGATTGCGCGGAGCACGCGGCCCCACGGCGACTTGATCATCAGGGTCATCGCCCCAAGGACGACCAGGACCACAATCCAGGCGACAATGAACAGCCAGAGATCCTTTGGTGGCACATCGAGGCTTGCAGCCCAAGAGTCGACGAATCCGGGTGCAAGGTTGTCGAAGGACTCCGTGTACTGGATGATGCCAAATGACTGACCAAGCCCTGAGAAGGATCGCACAGTTATTCGCAGTATCTCGGCGATGGCAATCGTGACGATTGCCAAGTAGTCGCCGCGCAACCTCACCGTTGGGATACCCAACACCAAGCCGAGGAGAACACCTGCGACCATCGCGGCCAGCACAGCCGCCCACACGGGCCACGATCCGCCTGCAGAGCCCGCTCTGCCGAGTTCGTGTGGAACGAGAAGTGCATAGGTGTATCCACCGACGAGCATGAACCCGACCTGACCGAAGTTCAGCAGACCAGTAAACCCGAATTCGAGGTTGAGGCTCATGGCCGAGACCGCATAGACGGCGGCCTTGATGAGCACCCCTATCACGATGATCCAGGCGAAGCCTGATGACCAGAAGAGCCACAAGAGAGCGAGGAGAGCCAGAAGGGTCCCAACGGCATGCTGTGTCGAGCGCGAAGTGTCGCGCTCCTGCGATGCTGTGGCTGTGGCGTTGTCACCGGTCATGACACACGGTCCTTCGAGCCCAGAATCCCCTGTGGCCTGACGAGAAGAACCACGATCATGACGGCAAGGGCAACTGCGAACCTGAGATCGGGGTGATCCGAGATCACGGGAAGGGCCGTGCTCAGCGAGATGACGAGGCCAATCACGAAGCCGCCCACCATCGCACCGAACGGGTTGCCTATTCCGCCGACGATGACTGCTGCGAACATCAGCAGAAGGAGGAAGAAGCCCATGGTCCACGAGACGTTCGTGACGATTCCCTGCAGGATCCCTCCAGAGAAGGCCAGGGCAATGCCAAGCGACCAGGTCGCGATATAGACGGACGATGCGTCGATCCCCGACGATTCTGCGAGGTCCTCGTTGTCCGAGATGGCACGCATCGCTGTGCCGAGCCTGGTCTTCGTCAGGAACAGCCCAACGGCCACGAGGATGACGATGGTCAGGATGACGGCTCTGAACTCCGTGGCAGTCAAGTCGATGATTCCGAGATATGTACCTTGGACCTCGATCGGTACCGGATAGGTGTAGGGGCTGCCACCGATCCAGATCAGAACCGCGTAGCGGATGATGAAGCCGAGTCCGATGGTCACGACCAGCATCGTCACCGTGCCGACCTGACGCCGACGCAGCGGTCGCATCAAGATGAGTTCGAGAAGCGCCCCGACGGCGAATCCGATCACGACCGTGAGAGGAACGGCTATCCACATGGACAGGCCCTGGGCGCCCCACACGTCATCGGTCGGCAAGGCAAACACCAGGGCGATCGTGGCCCCGAGGGTTACCAGGTCGCCATGTGCGAAGTTTACGATGCCGGTGACCCCGAAGATCAACGACAACCCAACAGCCGTCAGCGCGATGACGGCACCGAGGACGATGCCGTTCCCGAGCTGGCTCACCATGGCGTCGAGCACGACGTGGTCTCCTCGCTGTTGCATTTGGGCGGAACACGGCAATCTACCCGAACCAGGGGTGTCTGTGCCGTGGCGCGGATGACGCAGTCTCCCGAGCGCAGACACCGCGGCGTCGCTCCGTTGCTAAGAATCTGCAAACCATCAGTCTCTGTGTGTATGTTTGAGACACGATGCAGCGAACGGTTCAGAAACTTCTCGAAGCCAAGGACTCACCAGACGTCTGGGCAGTCGGCCCAGACACGTCGGTGTATGCAGCGCTGGAGTTGATGGCGGAGAAGAACATCGGTGCCCTGCTCGTCGTCGATGACAACGAACTGATCGGAATCCTTTCCGAACGGGACTACGCCCGCAAGGTGATCCTGCTCGATCGCGGGTCAAAGGACACCGCCGTCACGGAGATCATGTCATCTCACCCTGTGACCGTCGCTTCCGAGGCAACGACGGGTGAGTGCATGCAGGTGATGACCGACAACCGGTTCAGGCACCTCCCCGTGATGCACGGGACGCGGGTCATCGGAATCATCTCGATCGGGGATGTCGTGCGAGCGGTGATCGACGAGCAACAGTTCCTCATCGATCAGCTTGAGGGCTATATCCGGCGTTGAACCGGCCTCGCCGGTCTGTGGTACGTACTACGTATGACGTACTACGACGTGGCGCTACGCGCCACGTTTGGCGAAGGTGTCCGCGTCGAAGGGTTCGATCATGATGCACTCGCCAGGGCATTCCTCGGCGGACTCAACGACCACGTCGAGTTGGGATTCCGGCACGCGGGCAACACCACGAGATCCATCTGGGGCCTGGGTGCCGTCGAACACGATGTCCGCTCCCCAGTTACCTGCGGTCTCCTTGACGACCCAGAGGCCGTCGTCGCGACCCTGAAACACGTCGGGGGCGATTTCCTCACAGATGCCGTCACCGGTGCAGAGATCCTGGTCGATCCACACCATCAGACTTGCGTCAGCCATGTCAATCCTCATGCTCGGGAGTAGCTCACGAAAGCATAGTGAAGGGTGGCAGTCGATCTGGCGAACTAGTGCACGCAGAACTCGTTGCCCTCGGGATCGACCATGACGATCCAGAATTCGTTCCGCTGCTCGTGACGTTCCACGACGGAGGCCCCCGCCCCGGTCAGTCGTACGGCCTCAGCCTCAACGACAGGTCTGCGCTCGTCTGGCTCCATTCCGGCACCGATGCCGATGTCGAGGTGGACGCGGTTTTTCGCTGTCTTCCCTTCGGGAACCCTCTGGAAGAACAGCCTCGGTCCGCTTCCGTCAGGGTCTACGAGAGCGGCTGCGTCGTTCCACCGGTCCTCCAGTATGCCCATCGACCGAGCCCAGCCCTCCCACGAATCGAAATCTGGAGGCGGCGGCTGAAGGGTGTACCCAAGCGCCAGTGCCCAGAAGGTTGCCAGGCTGGCAGGATCGCTGCTGTCGAACACCACTTGGATGGGTGTTGCCATCGTGTTCCTCCCTGGCGCTCCGCCACCGTCATGGATGATGTCGAATCGAGCGTCGACGCTTCGACCTTAGCGCGAGGGGCTGATGGCGAGCGTATGATGGCCGGGGCGAACCAGGAGGGGTTCATGACGACGGTCGACGAGCAGTACGCGCAAGGGAAGAAGCTGAGACAGCAGATCCCACGATCCACCCATGCGCACTTCACCCGTTCGCCTGATGTGGATCCGGTCAAGATCTTGACTGATCAGGATCAGGGCAGGATTCAGAGCCTTGTGCCCGAGCGTCACGCCCGCATGGGAGAGAACCCGTTTGCGTTCTACCGAGCGGGCGCCAAGTTGATGGCTACCGACCTGGCGGGAACTCCGACGACCCACCTGACGGCCCAGCTCAGTGGCGACGCACACTTGTCCAACTTCGGCTGGTACGGCTCGCCGGAGCGACGCCTTGTATTCGACACGAACGACTTCGATGAGACGCTACCGGCATCATTCGAGTGGGATGTGAAGCGAATGGCCGCTTCGTTCGTCATTGCCGCACAGAACAACGGGTTTGATGCGACGGACCAGGAAGCCGCGGCCTTGAAAGCCGTCCAGTCGTATCGCGATGCCATGCTGCAATACGCATCGCAGGGTTATCTCGACGTGTGGTACCTGGGTTTGTCTGCGGACAAGGTGCACCACGCCCTGCAGAAACAGGGTGAGGGGAAGCGGGCCAAGGAGGTGAAGAAGGCTTCGAAGAAGGCACGCGGGAAGGACAGCGAGCACGTCCTCAGGAAGCTCGGCGAGGTCGTGGACGGTCAGTACCGGATCAAAGCTGATCCTCCTTGGGTGATACCGGCATCCCAGATGGACCCCGACATGGAACCCGAGGAGATGCGACGTCTTGTGGATTCTGTCATCCAGAACTATCAGCAGACTGTCGCCGACCACATCAAGGTCCTCATTGGGCGATACGAGATCCTCGATGCCGCTCTCAAGGTCGTCGGCGTCGGATCGGTTGGAACGCGGT
>Ga0265303_10001565_pt1 | contig 14145 bp, 11 predicted proteins | sample Helome_2_FD_192494 | JGI IMG/M metagenome (GOLD analysis project Ga0265303, IMG submission 192494) | Marine sediment microbial communities from subtidal zone of North Sea - Hel_20160317 (Illumina Assembly) | ecosystem: Environmental > Aquatic > Marine > Subtidal zone > Sediment ... | reverse complement strand
CGAGCTCGGCATGACGAAGAATCAATTCCTGACCGAGGTGGAACACGACGAAGCCATGGGCAGCCTGCCGACGTTCAACGTATTCACCAAGATCGCCCGGGCCGAGTGGGATACCCTGCTGTTCTTCTACGGCGTGGTGCTGTGCGTCGGCGGCCTCGGCTTTATCGGCTATCTGGGGATGGCCTCCGAGGTGATGTATGTCGACTGGGGTGCGACCAATGCCAACATCACGGTCGGTATACTGTCGGCGATCGTCGATAACATCCCGGTCATGTTCGCCGTGCTGACCATGATGCCGGACATGTCGATGGGGCAGTGGCTCCTGGTGACGTTGACCGCAGGCGTGGGTGGCTCCCTTTTGTCCATCGGCTCAGCTGCAGGTGTGGCGCTGATGGGCCAGGCTCGCGGAATGTACACCTTCTTCGGCCACCTCAAGTGGACCCCGGTGATCGCGTTGGGATACGCAGCCAGCATCGCCGTGCACATGTGGATCAACAGCGGCGCATTCTAGAGAAGAGCAAGCCGCAAGCTGACAACAAAAAAGCCCTGGCGACCCAGTCGCCAGGGCTTTTTTGTTCAGCCGGTTTATTCAGTCGGCCTCGTCGGCCGCCAGTTTCTCGACCTTTTCCATCACCATGGCCTCGAGGCCCTTCTTGTATCGCACGACCCTGTCGAGCAGCGAGGGGTCGGCAACACCCAGGATCTGGGTCGCCAGGATACCGGCATTCCTGGCGCCATTGATCGCCACGGTCGCAACCGGGACACCGGCCGGCATCTGCACGATCGACAACAGGGAATCCTCACCACTCAATGTCGAACTCCTGACCGGCACACCGATGACCGGCAATTCGGTGATCGCCGCCGCCATGCCGGGCAAATGCGCAGCGCCACCGGCACCGGCAATGATCACCCGGATGCCGCGCGCCCTCGCCTTCTGCGCATATTCATACAACCTGGCCGGGGTGCGGTGCGCGGATACAATGGTAATCTCATAAGGAACGCCAAATTCGCGCAATATCGCCGCCGCGTCCTGCATGACCGGAAGGTCCGAATCGCTTCCCATGATGATGCCGACCCTTGCGTCCGTCATAACTGCTTGTCTCCCAGAACTTTTATCATTTTCTTAACCTGTTCAGCCTTATTGCACGCGGCCTCTATGGTTTCGTCGATCACCGTCACATGCCCCATCTTGCGCCCGGGCCGGGTGACCGCCTTGCCATAGATATGCACGCACACGCCCGAGATCGCCAGGACGGCGGCCAGCCCCGAGAGCACGGGGCGCCCCTCGTAACCGGGCTCACCGAGCAGGTTGACCATCGCGGCGGGGGACAGCTGCCGGGTGTCGCCCAGCGGCAAGTCCAGAATGGCCCGCAGATGCTGCTGGAACTGGTCGGTAACACAGGCCTCGATGGTGTGATGACCGGAATTATGCGTCCGCGGCGCCACCTCGTTGACCAGCAGTTCGCTATCTGTGGTCAGAAACATCTCGACGCCAAACACCCCGACACCCTCCATCGCCTCGACCGTGCGCACCGCCAGGGCCTCGGCAGCCTGTGCAATCCCGGCAGGAATGTCGGCCGGAGCGAGCAGATAATCAAGGATGTTGCCACCGGCGTGAAAACGCATCTCCACCGTCGGATAGGCCTTACAGCTCCCACTCGCGTTGCGGGCCACCATCACGGCCAGCTCTTTTTCCGCCTCGACGAAACGCTCGATATAGCTGTGGACGGGCAGATGATGCGCAAAACCGGAGGCATCAGGCATCACCGCGACGCCTCGGCCGTCGTAGCCGCCACGACGCGCTTTCTGCACCAGCGGGTAGCCAAAGGCGGCGAAAGCGTCGGCGTCCGGCTGCGGCATGTCAATGAAGTCTGAGGTCGGGATACCCGCATCCCGCAGGAATACCTTCTGGCTGAACTTGTCCTGAATCGTGGCAAGCAATTCCGGACGCGGGAAGATACGATGCCCCTCGGCCTCGAGCGTGAGCAGGGTATCCGTCTCGATATCCTCCAGCTCGAAGGTCACCACGTCGCAGGACTCGGCGAGTTCCCTCACCTTAGCGGGATCGCTGTATTCACCGACTATCTGGTGCCCTGACAGCTGCCCGGCCGGCGAGCCATGAACCGGGTCGAGTACGACACAGTTGCAGCCGAGACTCTTGGCCGCCCGAACTATCATGCGACCGAGTTGCCCGCCACCGATCAGGCCGATGCGGGCCACAGGGTAAGGATAAAAATCTTCCATCAGGCTGCCGAATACAAAAATAAAGCCCTCGACCCCAACGTTGAGCAGGGCAAGGGGGAACCAAAACAGTTGATACTGTCGACGCGGCCAACACTGTTGACCGCACGCCCAGTGGTCAGAACATTCGAAACCCGCGTCATTCTGCGCATGGGCCAGGCCCGACCACAGCGCGGAACCCGGCCGGCGAGATCGCGACCGGGCAACTTCGAATCTTCTGCAACCCAGGCCCAGAGTCCGCGAGCGCGCAAGGATAACTCGGAAAAGCATCCTGCGCCGCCGTTTGCCGCTGTTTTTTTCGCCCGACACCCACAAGGCCGACGCGGGAACATCTAATCGCATTTATAAACAATAAGTTATATCGATAGTCGAGCAGACCCCACATGCCCGGGCAGCACAAGAAGAATCACCGATATTTGATTCAGCGCAATTGCTGTCCATCCCGATTCCGGGATAAGGGGCGGCGCCTTACTGCTGTGATATAGTCGCGCGCAGCATTAAATTAGGAAGTACTGAATAAGGTGTCGCGCGAGCAGACCTGCAGCATTGGTATGCGCTGCCAGGGCGCCTTCACCCCTCAAGTGTCTTCCTCGTCGTTAACCAGGTCCGAAAAATCAATTATTCAGGGGGGACAGCATGTCCAAACTACATCCCGTCGTGGCAGTAACCGGCTCGTCCGGCGCCGGAACAACCACCGTCAAGCGTGCTTTCGAGCATATCTTCACCCGCGAAGGCATCAACGCGGCCGTCGTCGAAGGCGACAGCTTCCATCGCTACGACCGCGCCGAGATGAAGGCCAAGGTGGCCGAAGAGCATCTCAGCCACTTCGGCCCGGAGGCCAACCGTTTCGACAAGCTCGAGGAACTGTTCGGGACCTACGGTGAAACGGGGACCGGCGAAAAGCGTTACTACCTCCACAACATCGACGAGGCCGCCGACCATAACGCCCGCCTCGGCACGGACAAGAAGGCCGGTGAATTCACCCCCTGGGAACCGATTCCGGAGGGCACCGACCTGCTGTTCTACGAGGGCCTTCACGGTCTGGTGACGTGCGACGACTGTGATGTTGCCCAGCACGTGGACCTGGGTATCGGCGTGGTGCCCATCGTCAACCTGGAATGGATCCAGAAAATCCATCGCGACAACGCCGAGCGCGGCTATTCGCCGGAGGCGGTCGTCGACACCATCATGCGTCGTATGCCGGATTACATCACGCATATCACACCGCAGTTTTCGCGCACCGACATCAACTTCCAGCGCGTCTCGCTGGTCGATACCTCGAACCCCTTCATCGCGCGCGACATCCCGACCCCGGATGAAAGCTTCGTGGTCATCCGCTTTACCGACCCGAACAAATTCAATACCGACTTCCCGTACCTGCTGTCGATGGTCAGCGGCTCGTTCATGTCTCGCCGTAACAGCATCGTGGTGCCAGGCGGAAAAATGAGTTTCGCCATGGAGATCATATTCGGCCCCATCATCCACCAGATGATGGAGCGACGCGGCGTCTGATACATCTCCGGTGGCGGACAAGGGCCGCCACCGGTAGATTTGCGGTATGTTCGCATTCAACAGCCTCCATATCACCGGAACCGGTTGGCTCGATCTCTGCGATCGGGCGCTTGCCGAAATCCATGACGCAAAGCCCGGCAGACTGGCCTTCATTTACGTCGCCGGTCAACTGGCTGCAGACACGGACCGTATCCTCGACCATTTGCGCAGCCACAGCGGCATCCCCCACTGGGTGGGCTGCACCGGTCTGGGACTGTGCAGCAATGGTCGCGAGACCTACGCTGAGGCAGGCCTCTCGATCCTTGTTACGCCATTTGGTGAAGACGACTTCCGCATCATTCCTGCCTTCGATCAGGCTCCCGAAGAATGGCTCAGCGCAACCCGCGAATGGCGTGAACACAGGCTGGCCTCGGTCGCGGTAGTCCACGGTGATCCGGGCACAACCCAGCTGCCCGAATTGCTCGATGCGCTCGCAGATCGGCTGCAGGGCGGATTCCTGGTCGGCGGCGTTGCGTCGGCAGAATCCCTGCCGGTGCAGATCGCCGATCGTGCGACCGGCAAGGGCCTCTCGGGCGTCCTGTTCGGCGGCCACATCAACATAAGCACGGGACTCAGTCAGGGCTGCAGCCTGATCGGTAGCAGGCACCGTGTCACAGCCTGCCGACACAACGTGATCGAGACGATCGACGACCGCCCGGTACTCGAGGTGTTCAAACAGGATATCGGCGAGATACTGGCCCGAGATCTCGGCAAAGTCGGTGGCTACATCTTCGCCGCACTGCCGATAAGCGGCTCGGATACCGGAGACTATTTGGTCCGCAACCTGATCGGGATAGATCCACAACAGGGCCTGCTGGCAATAGGCGACATGGTCACGCCGGGAACGGAGATCCAGTTCGCGCGACGGGACGCAGATACCGCACGCGAAGACCTGCGGCGCATGATCGAAAACCTCAAGGGAAGAATGCCGGGCGCAGCCCGCGGAGCCCTCTACCACTCCTGCCTGGGGCGTGGTCGCAACCTGTTCGGCGAAGCCTCGGAAGAGTTGAAACTGGTGCAGGAGCTGCTTGGTGATGTACCGCTGGCCGGTTTCTATGCCAACGGCGAGATCTCACACAACCGCCTGTACGGTTACACCGGTGTGCTGACGCTGTTCAGTTGACTCAAGCGCAGGCCGGCGGGTCGGGCGCGCTTCGTGATGAACACCAGATCAGATTACGCGGGAATCCCGGGGGAAATCCGCGAGCCTTTCCAACTGGCCCCTGGCCGTCTGGATGCGTGCTTTTATCTGGTCGGCTGACAGCCCCGCCATCTCGAGTTGCTCTGCCTGCGTACCCTGCTCGATAAATTGGTCCGGCAGCCCCAGATTCAGAACATTGGCCGCCATGCCCGCCGCGTGCAGCGACTCATTGACCGCCGAACCCGCGCCACCCTGGACCATGTTCTCCTCGAGAGTTACCAGCAACACATGCTCGTTCGCCAGCCGCAGCACCATCTCTTCGTCGAGCGGTTTGACGAAACGCATGTTGACCAGGGTTGCGTCGGTCTGTTCGGCTACCTCGCGCGCCGATTCCAGCAGTGTGCCAAAAACCAGCATGGCCACGCCCTGCCCTTCCCTGACGACATCCGCACGACCCCAGGGCAGGGTCTCGAACGCTACCCCGGCCTCGGCACCGATACCAACGCCACGCGGGTAACGCACCAGCGCAGGGCCGGTGTGCTCATAGGCAGTCTGCAACATCAGGCGACACTCGGCCTCGTCGCTGGGCGCCAGGATGGCCATGTTGGGGATACAGCGCGCGTAGCTGATATCGAAGCTGCCGGCATGCGTGGCCCCGTCCGCGCCTACCTGACCGGCCCGGTCCACGGCGAAGGTCACATCGAGATTCTGCAGTGCCACGTCGTGCAGGAGTTGATCGTAGGCCCGTTGCAGGAAGGTCGAATAGATCGCCACCACCGGCTTGAGCCCCTCACAGGACATGCCGGCGGCAAAGGTGACCGCATGTTGTTCGGCGATGCCTACATCGAAATAACGCTCCGGGAAACGGGCCGCAAAGTCTACCAGGCCAGAGCCCTCGCACATCGCCGGGGTCACCGCCATCAGGCGGGGATCCTTTTCGCCGGCGTCACAGACCCAATCCGAAAAAACCTGGGTGAAGCTCTTGCCGCCGGCCTTTTTGGCCATCTGGCCGGTGGAGGGATTGAAGGGTGTCACGCCATGATAGACGCAGGGGTCACCTTCCGCCGGCGCGTAACCGCGCCCCTTCTGTGTGACCACGTGCAGGAAACGCGGACCGCGCATCACCTTCATATTGCGCAGGGTGTTCACCAGCAGCGGTAGATCGTGACCATCGATCGGGCCGATATAGTTAAAGCCGAGTTCCTCGAACAGGGTCCCCGGCATCACCATGCCCTTCATGTGCTCTTCCAGGCTGTGAACCAGGTCCTTCATGCCAGGCAGGCCGCTCAGCACGTGCTTGCCGCCCTCACGCACGCGGTTGTACAGACCGCTCGACAGCACCCGGGCCAGATAATTGCTGATCGCACCAACCGGGCGCGAAATCGACATATCGTTGTCGTTCAGGATTACCAGCAGATCGAGATCGAGCGCGCCGGCGTGGTTGAGCGCCTCGAAGGCCATGCCGGCCGACAGGGCGCCGTCGCCGATCACCGCTATGTGTTCACGCTGCTCGCCCGCGGCCTTGGCCGCCACCGCCATACCCAGGGCGGCGCTGATGGAGGTACTGGAATGGCCTGCACCGAAAGGGTCGTAATCTGATTCGTCGCGCCGCAGAAAACCCGACAGGCCATCCTTCCTGCGCAGCGTGTGCATGCGATCACGCCGACCGGTCAGAATCTTGTGTGGATAGGCCTGATGGCCGACGTCCCAGATCAGTCTGTCTTGCGGGGTGTGAAACACATAGTGCAGCGCGACCGTCAGTTCGACCACACCCAATCCGGCGGCCAGGTGCCCGCCCGTCTGCGAGACGTTGTTGACCAGACAGTGACGCACCTCATCGGCCAGGGCCGGCAACTTCGCAGCCGGCAACGCGCGCAGCCCACCCGGCGAGTCGATCTCATTGAGCAACAGATAGGGTTCGCTGGGCGGGGTGTGGGGCATCGAAAAGGACCTGGGCCGGGACAAGCGGGCATTCTAACCCACCCAAACACGCTTGCAGGTTGAATTTCCACAGGATTGGTGGTGCGAATCGCGGCATTCAGGCTTGAATTCATCACTGGTCACCCCCGACGGCGGCGCCATACACTCCCGCCAACAGGCTCCGCTGGTGGATGCCGGTCACATGCATGCATCATATGCAGACAGCCCGCGCGATCGGGTGCGTCAGGGACCTGGGGATGAATGTGATCAGGGTGATTCAGCGCATATTGCTGCTGACACTGCAGATAATGCTGGGGATGCTGCTCACACCGGTGGTGCTCAGTGGACGGACCGGAAGTGGTCTGCACACCAATTCCCGCGTCACCTCCTGGTGGCACAACCGGGTCGCGGACATTCTCGGCGTTCGAATCACGGTCTCCGGACACCGCCCCAAGGCACCGGCGCTGCTGGTGAGCAACCACGTATCCTGGCTGGATATCGTCGTGCTCGGTGGCCTGACACACACCGACTTTCTCTCCAAGTACGAGGTACGCAAATGGCCGTTGATCGGCTGGCTCGCCGCCCGATCGGGGACGCTTTTTATCCGCCGCGGCAGCCATGAGGCCGCTGCGGTCAACGAACAGATTGGTCAGCGTCTGCGGCATCAAGGGATTTTCACCCTGTTTCCCGAGGGCAGGACCAGCGAGGGGCGCGAGGTACGCCCGTTCTTTTCTCGCCTGTTCGCAGCCGCGATCGACACCGGCACCGACGTGATACCGGTCACTCTGCGTTACCACGTCGATGGCGGCTACGATCCGATCGCCCCCTACACCGATAATCAGTCGATTACGCAGAACCTCCGCGGCCTGATCACGCGCGACCACACCGAGGTGAATGTGGTGTTCGGGCAGCCGATCCCTTTCGACGGACACACGCGAAAGGAGATAGCGGCGCAGGCCCGCGACGCCATTCATGCGGCCCTGCAGGGCCCGGAGCAGGTCAGGATCGATCTTCGCAGCATGCCGGGATAAGCATATGTCGGACTCAAGCGTCGATACACTCATCCTGGGGCAAGGCATTGCGGGCAGTCTGCTGGCATGGATGCTGATCCACAATGGCCAGAAAGTGTCCGTCATCGACGACGCGCATAGAAGCTCGTCCTCCAGGGTGGCGGCGGGGCTGGTAAACCCGCTGGCCGGCATGCGTTTCAACCGTCGCCCGGAAATGGGTGACTGGCAGCGGGCGAGCGACCGCTGTTATGCCGGACTGGCCGCGGAATTCGGCAAGCGGTTTTTCCATTCCCTGCCCATGCTGCGTCTCTTCAGGTCCTGCCAACAGCGACGCTTCCATGCGCGCCGGCTGAACGATCCGGCCAGCCGGAAGCTGCTGGGCAAGGTCTTTGAAGCCCGGGACTGCCCGGAGCAAATCCATGCGCCCCAGGGTGGCTTTACCCAGCAGCAAACCGGTTATGTCGATCTGCCGTCGCTGCTCGGCGCCCTACGCAGCTGGCTGCAGGAATCCGGTTCCCTGCGCACGCTGGAGCTCCCCTACGAAAAGATCGACCTAGCTGGCGGCCGGATAAGAGCGGCCGGTCTGAACGCGCAGCGCCTGGTTTTCTGCGACGGCGCCAGACTGCGCTTCAACCCTTGGTTCAGCAATCTGCCGCTGGCCCCCGACAAGGGCGAAATACTCAACCTGCGGGTAGACGGTTGGCAGACCGGGCATATCATCAATGGTGCCTACTGGGTGCTGCCCCTGGAAAATGGCGAACTCCGTCTGGGCGCGACCCACGAGCACCATCAGCTCGACAACGAACCGACCCGGGCCGGCGCAAAAGAACTGCTGGCGGGGCTGGATGCCATGCTGCTATCTGCGCCACAGCGAAAAGTCGTGCAACACCAGGCTGGAATCCGTCCAGCAACCAGGGACAGGTATCCATTGCTCGGTCATCATCCGGAACACCCTCAGCTTTGGGTGTTCAATGGTTTCGGTGCCCGTGGTGCGCTGACCGTTCCCTGGTATGCCGAGTGCATGACACGGCACCTTCTGGAAGGTGTACCGATTCCAGCAGAAGCCGATATCCGGCGATTCGCATGAAACCCTTCCAATCACTGACGACATTGGCCCAGCGGACCGTCTGCGAAGGTCTTGGGGATGGCGCGCTGGTCATAGATGCGACCGTGGGCAATGGTCACGATACGCTGTTTCTGGCGGGTTGCGTCGCGCCACGAGGCCATGTCGTCGGCTTCGACATCCAGCGGCTAGCGCTCGAGACAACGCGCGCCCGGCTCTTCGCAGCCAGCCTGGAAGCGGCCGCCACGCTGCATTTCTGCGGTCACGAACGAATGCTGGAAAAGGTCCCCCCCGATTGGTCGGGACGGGTCTCAACGGTGATGTTCAACCTTGGCTACCTGCCCGGCGGTGACAAAGGACTAACCACCAGCCCGGCCACCACGCTCAGTGCTCTGGACCAGGCATTGTATCTGTTGCGAGTCGGCGGTCTGATCTCGCTCCTGGTCTATCGAGGGCACCATGGCGCGAAAGCGGAAGCCAGTGCAATATTGACCTGGCTCGAGCGTCTGGACGCCAGATTCCAGCTCAGCTGCCACGAGTCGCCCGGCCCCGTGCTCTATCTGGTCGAGCGCCTAGCCTGACGTAAAAAACGGGGATTTTGCGAGCCGGTCGGCCGGCGCGACCAACTGGGCTATTCCAGCGGGTAAGTCGGGCTACGCCCGACATTCTTCGGCCGGTGAGATCACCCGGGCTATTTCAGCCGTCGCAGATGGTATGTGACCAGGCTGGCGCCATCGGCGGCGCCCTGCGCAAAGGTCCAGCCGTCTTCGAGCGGCAGATCGAGACGGCCTTCGGGCGGCAGTGAGGCCACCTCACGCACGCGCGCCACCCTTCGCATCCCCTCGACCCTGGTCTCTGCATCCTGGCGCTTGCCCATTACCTGCTTGCCACGCTCGGCAACTGCAAACCAGTTGTCCGCGATCGCATTTTCTGTCACGCACGCATAGGTGACGGCCAGGTAGTTGCCCGGCGCTTCGTACCCAGGCTGCAGCAGAATCCGGCCGTCGCGCAGCTCGCCGGCAACCGGGAAAGCGGCAAAGCGCACCCGCGGCGTTTCGTGCAGCGCGAGATTGCTGTCGAGGTAGGTGCCATCCACCTGGCTGCAGGCAAACCAGCCCGGCGGACGCGACAACGTCTCCTCGTTACCTAGCCAGCGCGCACTGCCACTGCCGAGTCCGTATTCTGCCTGCCGGACCTCGAACTCGATCACCACCTCCCAGGGGATTCGGATACCGCCGCCGAGCCGCGGCTCACCGAACAGGAAAGTCTGGTGACCCTGGATGGTCAATCGCCAGGCACCATCGCCCGCCGCCACGGCCGCATGGGGTGCCGAAACCGCTACAAAGGCCAGCGCCGCGGCGAGCCGCCGGGCCATGCTCAACATCCCGAACCTCGCCATGCCAGGCCATCCCCATACGCGGCGATTTCCGATTCCGTGTTCGCCATGTGATAAGCTAGCGTCGTGACATGTCATGTCGGCAGTAATCCGAATTGACCCCGTAGCGTTGAAGTGTACTCACCTGGGAACAAACACCGGCAAGCGCAGCTTATCGGGCGGCAGGGATGAACGTCACAGATCAGTTTGTCCTACTCCTCCCGTCACTGCCACTCGCGTCGGCATTGCTCACCCACCTTTCCAGTGGGCCGATGGGGCGAAGCGTATCCCGCATCAGCGTCGCCTGCAGCACGGTTTCCTTCCTGATCGCCGCGATCCTGCTGGGCCTGGTTCTTTCCGACCAGGAGGTCGCGACTGTAACGGTCGGCGACTCGTGGGGCAGCCTGATTTTCGATCCCCTCAGCGTACTGATGGGCCTGCTGATTGCCGGCATCAGCCTGTTGGTGCGGATCTACTCGGTGCGTTACATGGCCGAAGAGGATGGTTACGGCCGCTTCTTCGTGCTGCTCGACCTGATGACGGCCGCCCTGCTGATCATGGTAGCGGCAGCAGACCTGATCACATTGCTGGTTTCGTGGCACCTGATCGGCGTTCTGCTCTATTTCCTGCTGGGACAGGATACCCGCAGCAAGTCCGCGTACCGGTACGGATTCTGGACATTCATCACCTACCGCTTTGGTGACCTGCCCCTGGTGTTGGCGGCCGCGGTGCTCTTCCATACCTTCCATACCTGGTCGCTGCCCGAGATCTTCGCGGCACTGGCCGCGAATCCCGACACCACGACCTATTTTGACCTCCCGGTGTCCGAAGTGGTGGGCGCGCTGATCGCGATGTCGGCCTTTGCCCGTTCAGCGCAGTTTCTGCTGCATACCTGGCTGCCCTACACGATGGACGGCCCGACGCCGGTTTCGGCACTGATGCACGCAGGCATCGTCAACGCGGGCGGCTTCCTGATCAACCGGTTCGCGCCGGTTTTCGCCTACACGGACAACGTCCTGCACTGGGTGTTCATCGTCGGCGTGTTCACCGCGGTGATCGGCTCAGTGCTGATGCTCAGCCAGCACGACATCAAGAAATCCCTCGGCTATTCCACGATGGGGCAGATGGGTTTCATGATCATGGAGTGCGGCGTGGGGGCATTCTCACTGGCGATATTCCACCTGATTGCCCACGGCCTGTTCAAAGGAACCCTGTTCCTCGGCGCCGGCGGCATTATCGGCGAGGCACGGCACAACGACGGGGTTCCGAAGGACGAACTCTACACCTTCATCGTCGAGCGACGACCGGCACGCAACCGCCAGCCCTGGCTACTGATGGCGGCGATCACCCTCGCCATACCGGTCGCGGTCCTGCTGCTGTCGCATCTGCTGGTCGCGCCCAATCTGTTCCAGAAACAGGGCGCGATCATCCTGCTATTCTTCGGCTGGGTCACGGGTGCGCAGCTGCTGTTCGCCACCTATAACATGCGCTCGGAAAACCCCTGGCGGTTGGTCACACTGATCGTCTTTTCGTTCACCGTGGTGGTGATCGGCTACACCCTCATCAGCCATGCGTTCGATGTCTTCCTCTACCCGGATCCCGACTTCGGGACCAAGCTCTACCGGGCGGCCGGCATCGAATTCAGCTGGTTCGTCATCCTCGTGGTGTTTGCCAGCGCAGTGATCGTGCTCGGCTGGCTGCGGGCCTATTACACGGAACGCAGCCACCGCGGGAAATGGCGCTCACCGGGCCACTGGTGGCGGAATTTCTACGCCCTGGTCTGGCGTGAATTCCATATTCTGGACATCTACACCGGGCTGACCCGTGGCCTGTTGTCGGCCTCGGCCCGGGTAAATGTCTGGCTGAGGTGGGGCTAATGACGGCACTCGGTCTTCTGCTCATCGGTATATTCCTGCCGCTGTTTCCATTCAGCATGGCGTTCAATGCCCTGCTCGAGCGTGTGACGCAACCACTGCTGCGGTCTTTGCTGTTAGTGGCATGGCCGCAGGTCGGCCTGTGGGTATTGTCGACCCAGACGCCAGAGATCCCGTCCTGGCTAACCGTGTGGGCGTTGGCGACGTCACTGCTGTACGCCTTTCGACTGGCGGCGATGCGTGAAATCGGGCGCTGGACCGGGTTCCTGGCGACGTCTGCCTGGGCGCTGCTGTGGCTGCCGACCTACGCCGGCATACCGCCCTCCCAGCTTTGGACTTTCGCCGCGGGATTCAGCCTGCCGTTGGTTTTCCTGTCCTTGCTGGCGCAGATGCTGGAGCGCCATTTCGGGGCGGCGTATACCGGTCTATACGGCGGACTGGCACGGCGCATGCCGCGCTTTGCCGGGGTGCTGGTGATCAGCGTGCTCGCAGCAACGGCGACACCGATATTCCCGACCTTCTTCGCGATGTTGCACGCCCTGATCGTTTCCCAGCCGGTGCCCGCCGTCGTCTTGACCGGGATTTGGCTGATCTGGAGCTGGGCCGCCGCGCGCCTGCTGCAGGGTCTGTTCGTCGGACCGGCCGAACCAAGCCCTGAACTGGATCTGCCTGTCGCCGCCACCTGGGGTTACGCGGCCGGGCTCGCCGGGCTCGTCATCGCCGGCCTGATCCTGACCGGGAGTCGCTTGTGAGCATTGCGCTCGGCCTGCGGCTGAAGATCCGCGCGATGATTCACGTCGCCGCTGAACCGATCCCGTTCTTCTGGCCGATGCGCACCTTTATCCACCATAACCCGCTGCACGGTCTGGAACACCTCCCGTTCCAGGAGGCCGCCCTCCAGGGTGCAGAACTCTTCCACGGCCGGGCATTCCTCCCGCGCCTTACCTACCAGGGGTATCTCGCCGAAGGCAAGGTCGACCGGCAGGCACTTGGGACAGCGGTCGCGCATTTCCTGGAGTCGCACGAAGCCGTCGCGGAGATCGACCTGCAGCACTGGCTCACGGTCCTGCTGATAGAGGTCCGGGAACCGGTCACCCAGCCGCGCATCCTCGCAGAGATCGCGGATATCCATGCGACCCTGCACGATCGCGAGCCGTTCAGCGCCACCAAACCGGAAATCCTGCAGCGCTATCTGCATGACCGGCTGCTCGCCGACCGCCCGCTCTACGAGGCCGTCGATGCCCTGTACGGGACAGAGATCGGCGAGGAACTCGACGAGCTGATGATCAAGAGCTGCCTGGACTTCTTCGACGAAGGCCAGTCGGTATGGGAGATGCCGGGTCGCGAAAACGGCCTGTTTGCCGCCTGGCGCGACATGGCCAATCGCAATGTGCCCTTCTACCTCCACGGCCTGCACGTCAGCCGCATCCTGGAACAGGATGAACGACCGGAGGGGGTCATCGCCCACGTCCTCGAGAAGTTTGGCGTACCCCGGGATCGCTGGATCAATTACTTCACTCACGAACTGGCCCGCCTGCATGGTTGGGCCGGCTTCGTGAAATGGCGGTCCAGCGCCAAACGCTACTACTGGGCCGAACGTTTTCCGGCAGACCTGGTGGACTTCGTTGCGATCCGGCTGGCGATTGCGCTCGCGCTGCTGCGCAAAGATGGCCGCCAGGACCACCCCTGGACCACCGCCACCATCGCCAAAGCGATCGACAAGCGGACGGCGGAGACCTTCCTCCGCCACGAACTGCATACCGGCCTGGTGCTGCCGGCGATGGCCCACAAGGTGGACCAGGCACTGTTGCGCGGCAAGGACGCGATCATCCAGCGCACCAGCAATGAATACCTCGCACAGAAGACGCACCACGAGGCCCAGGGACAGGGCAGGCGCCTGCTTGCCCTGGCACAGATCGCCGATTCCCACGACGCGCTGTTGCGGCTTTCCGAGCAGGAACTCGCCCGGT
>Ga0265303_10001564_pt1 | contig 14147 bp, 10 predicted proteins | sample Helome_2_FD_192494 | JGI IMG/M metagenome (GOLD analysis project Ga0265303, IMG submission 192494) | Marine sediment microbial communities from subtidal zone of North Sea - Hel_20160317 (Illumina Assembly) | ecosystem: Environmental > Aquatic > Marine > Subtidal zone > Sediment ... | reverse complement strand
AGGAAAGATCTCCCAGGACCGACCCGGTTTGGGTCGCAAAACCAAAGACCTGCTCGATTTCAGCAGCGACAGCTTGAATCAGCTCGTTGCTGAATTCTCCGACCGGAGATATCAGAATGCTATTTTTATTTTGGGCAGTCAATAATAAAGGTTCAGAGGTTCAGGGTTTGGAAGGTTCAGAGTTCAAGGTTCATAGGTTCAAGGTCCAGAATAAATTTGGAATTTGGGATTTTAGAATTTGGATTTAAGGTCCGCCCCCGGCGGATCAATTTAATCATCGGAATATAAACGGGATTAACGCTAAAAGCCGCGTTACGCATGATTTCAACACCATAGGGAACCCCTGAACGGTTAATTTTTATTTATTTCATATCGTTTGATTTTGCTGTAAAGGGTGGAGCGGTCAATACCCAGCGTTTTAGCGCTGCGGGCTATATTCCAGTCATTATCTGTCAGAATCTGTCGGATATGCGTTTTTTCAACTTCTTTCAAGCTGTTGTTTCGGGGGGCGTGAAGGGGTTCATGGCATAAAATGGGCAAATTTTCGGGCAATATTTGACGATCTTTGCCAACCACCACCGCCCGTTCGATGGCATTTTCCAGTTCGCGCACGTTGCCCGGCCAGTCATAGAGCATCAGCTCGTCCATGGCTTCCCGGTTGATTTTGTCAATGGATTTATTGGTCTCCTGGATAAAGCGCTGAAGGAAATGCTCTGCCAGCAGCGGAATGTCTTCTTTGCGCTGTTTGAGAGACGGCATTTTGATAGAGACCACATTGAGCCGGTAAAAAAGATCTTCACGGAAACTGCCGTCTTTGATAGCCTTTTCCAGATCTCGATTGGTAGCCGCGATTACCCGAAAATCGACTTCCAAGGGCTGGGTGCCGCCGACTCGATAAAACACTCGATCTTCAAGCACCCGCAGCAGATCTATTTGCATTCGCATGCCGATTTCTCCGACCTCGTCCAGAAAAATCGTGCCATCGTGGGCCAGTTCGAGGCGCCCTTTTTTGGTTTCTTTAGCATCCGTAAATGCGCCTTTCTGATGACCGAACAATTCTGTTTCCATCAGGTGTTCGGGGATGGCACCACAATTGACGGTGACAAAGGGGCCGTTGCAGCGCGGGCTGTTGGTGTGGATGGCCTTGGCGGCCAATCCCTTGCCGGTACCCGTTTCACCGGTAATCAAGACGGTTGAGTCCATTGGCGCCACATCACAGATTAGGTCAAAAATATCCTGCATGGGTTTGGATTGACCAATCATGCTCTCAAACCGGGTGCGCTCTTTATGCTCTTCCCGTAAAAAGAGCATTTCACGTTCCTGCTCCTGATATCTGGTAATTTTATCAATCAGGACCCCCAGTTCATTGGGGTCAAAGGGTTTGAGCATGTAATCGTAGGCACCGTTTTTCATCGCCTCGATGGCGGTGGGGATGGATCCATAAGCCGTAATCATCACCACGGCGACATCGGGATCTCTTTCCGTCACCTGCTGCAGGACCTCCAGGCCGCTGATGCCTTCCATCTTGATGTCCACCAGCATGATGTCGAAGCGGGATTCCTTAAGTTTTTCCAGGGCCTCTTCGCCGCTGGGAGCGGTTTGCACGGTATGTCCATCACGCTGAAGCCATCCTGCGAGGGATTCCCGCATGATCAATTCATCATCGACAATCAGGATTTTAGCGCTGCTCATTTACTCCTCCTACTGTTGCACTGGTATTTATGCGTTCCAAAGGATCAGCTATTGGCAAATTTTGATATTGATTTGAATTGGTGGTTTTTAGGTTTCAGGTGTCGGGTGTCAGAAATAAGACTTCAAATTTGGCCCTCGAACGCGGAATCGTCTATTCCCCCAGTTTCGTTGCATAAAGGAAATGAAATGTCGCCGTTGGACCACACCCAATATGTCCAACCCTTTAATTCTCATTTTCCACCATTATCCCGGTATCCCCCTGACACCTGCCTGGTTCCTGTAGCCCGGAGGGTGAAGGAGGGGCACCTGGAACCGTGGTCGCCTTAGGCGGCGTCAAAGGCGGGTAAACCTTTGAACCCTGAACTTTTGAACCCCTGAATCTATTTATTTGACATGCCTGACGGATGCTGATTTCAATGGCAATTTAACCTGAAAAGTCGTTCCTTCTCCCACCTTAGATTTGACGTATATCGAGCCTCCGTGCTCCTGGATAATGCCATAAGCCACCGAGAGGCCCAGTCCCACGCCTTTGCCTTTTTTTTTGGTGGTGAAAAACGGTTCGAACAGTTTGGAAATATTTTCTTCGGGTATACCGGGGCCGGTATCTTTAAAGTTAATCTGCAGGCTGTCCTCGCCTAGAAGATGACTGGATTCAATGGTCAGTACACCGCCTCCGGTAGCTTCCATAGCTTCGGTCGCATTGGATACCAGGTTCATAAATACCTGCTGCAGCTGGTCTTCTGAACCGAGCAGATCCGGCAGGTCCGGATCCAAATTGTTTTCTACTTTGACACCGTCAATTTTAAGGAGATTGGAGTTTAAAAATAGCGTCTGCTCGATCAGTCGATTCAGGTTGACGCGTTTGGGCTCCATCTTGGACTGGCGGGCAAAGGCCAGCAAATTGGAGACAATGCGGCTGGTTCGCCGGGTTTCGGTTTCCATCAGGCTCAGATATTGTTTGAACTTGTCCGCTTCGTTGGGGCCGAGGGTATCTTCTTCGATGATACGCTGCATCAGCATGATGAGATTTAAAATTCCGGCAATGGGGTTGTTGATCTCATGCACCACCGATGCCGATAATTTTCCCAACGAGGACATCTTATCCTGGTGCAAAAGCTTTTCATGGGTTTCCTTTACCTGGCGGGTTCGATCCTCAACCATCTGCTCAAGACGGTGGGTGATCTCCTCTTCTTCCTTTTTGTGCTGGGTGATATCGCGGCTGATATGAATAAATTTCTGTATCTTGCCGTCTTTTTCCCAGATGGGATAAATGTTGACTTCATAATAGCGCTTTTCCCCGTCGGGCATCAACCGCGTTTGGATTTTTCGAATCTGTCGCTTGTTGCGAACCACCTCTTTCAGGGGGCAGTCGGTTAGTCCGCTGTTACAGGGATGATCTATTTTGTGATACACCTCGTGACATTTTTTGCCGATGACATCTTCGCGTGAGTAACGCATTTTGGTCAAAAATGATTCATTACATTCGATAACCTCCATATCCGGTGTAATCACCAGGATAAAATCCTGAATGCCGTTTAAGATCGTTTCCATTTCTTCGGTACGTTCACGCAGCTTGCGTTCTTCCTGGCCGATCGCATTCCAGAAAATTTTAAAGACATTGTAGGAGAGCAGCCGGATCCGGGGCGGGCGCGTACGCAGAATTTGCTCAAAAATTTTCTGCTCCGGCGTCAACATGATAATTAAGTGGATGCTGTAACGCCGATCGTAAAGCTGGCGGCAATCATTGAAGGTAAGCAGGCCCAACTCATCGGCCAGTTCAATTCCCGGACTGGTGGGATCGGGATCCGCTACGGCTAAGATGGGTGCGTAGACCCCCTCCTGTTCATACACCGAGGTCGTTTTTTCGAGAATTTCCCTGCAAAATTCTCCACCGCCTACCAAGGCGATGTTTGTTATTGAAGGCTGTTTTACCGGCATGATATCGACACTCCGTTAACGATTCTACCAAAGGATTTAAAACTTTTTTTATCTAATGGCAGGCATTGACTGCCGTTGAAGCTGAACGCGTGCCATCTTTCGTGTGATTGTTCTCGCCCAGTGTCCAAATATACTACACATTTCGATGATTAGCCGTTATTTTTTACAAAAATAGCTCTGATCTGAGAAATTATTAAAGCACAGTGTTGAAATTTGATACATATCACAGGTATTTACCCGGTTCAACACCCCTAGTGTTGAAAATTAAAACAATACCACTATAAATCCACGCTTTCAAGGCGACATTCAGGCAAAATTTGGGTTGACAAATTTCATGAAACAAACTAAATTCGCCTCTTCGTGGATATTTTTTGCGAAGATTGAAAGCTTGGAAACCTTTGATGAATGGAGGTTTTATAAAGGGTTCGATTGATTCCTTAGTCTGAATTTCAATTCTAAATTCCAATATTAAGGAGTAAACCAACATGACTGAAAAAGCTCATGGATCCGTAATGGTTGTCGGCGGTGGAATAGCCGGAATGCAGGCATCGCTGGACCTGGCCAATGCCGGGTATTTGGTTCGTCTGGTGGAAAAGTCTTCTGCCATTGGCGGGATGATGTCCCAGCTGGACAAGACGTTTCCCACCAACGATTGTGCCATGTGAATTATTTCACCCAAACTGGTCGAGGTCGGCCGGCACCTGAATATAGAGCTCTTAACTGAAAGTGAACTGTTAGACCTGCAGGGCGAACCGGGCAATTTTAAAGCCCGGATTCGAAAAAACCCCCGCTATATTGATCTTGCCAAATGCACGAGCTGCGGAGAGTGCACCAAGGTGTGCCCCGTGGATCTGCCCGATGAGTATCAAGAAAGCCTGTCCTCTAAAAAAGCGACCTATAAGCAATATGCCCAGGCCATTCCCGGTGCTTTTGCCATTGACAAGGGCGACAAAGCCCCCTGCCGCCTGGCCTGTCCCGGTGGTTTGAATGTTCAAGGCTATGTCAACATGGTCAAGGTGGGCAAATACAAGGAAGCCCTTGAGATTATTATGGAGGACCTCCCGCTGCCCGGTGTGCTGGGCAGAATCTGCCCCCATGGATGCGAAGACGCCTGTCGTCGCTGCGATGTCGATCAACCCGTGGCCATCCGTGACTTGAAGCGGCTGGCGGCCGATAAATTTGATTGCCGGGAAGTGGAACTTGAATGCGCCCCCGCCAGAGAAGAGAAAGTTGCCATTATAGGATCCGGTCCGGCGGGACTTTCCTGTGCCTTTCATCTGGCACGCAAAGGATTTCTTTCAACCATTTACGAATCCCTGCCGGAAGCGGGGGGGATGCTGAGAGTGGGTATTCCGGCCCACCGGCTGCCCAGGGAAATTCTGGACCAGGAGATCGAGGTTATCACCAATCTGGGCGTTGAAATAAAAACCAACACTGCCCTGGGTAAGGACGTGGCGGTCGACGATCTTCTAAGCAATGGTTACAAAGCCGTGTATCTGGCCCTCGGGGCCCATAGGGGCATCGAGTTAGGCATACCCGGAGAGAAATCCAACGGGGTGCGGCAGGGCGTCGATTTTTTAAGGGAAGTCAACCTGTCCGGCAAAGCGGACATCGGGCAAAAGGTGGCCATTATCGGCGGCGGTAACGTGGCCATTGACGTGGCCCGGGCAGCTGTTCGCCTGGGAGCCGGTGAGGTCAGCATTATTTACCGCCGCACCCGCACCGAGATGCCGGCCTGGGAAGAGGAAATTCAGGCGGCCGAGAATGAAGGCACTCAGATCACCTATCTTTCCGCCCCGCAGGAAGTGCTGACCCGTGATGGAAAAGTGGTCGGCTTGCGATGTATCCGCATGGAGTTAAGCGAACCGGATTCTTCGGGTCGTAAACGGCCGATTCCGATTCCCGGCAGTGAATATGACATTGAAATTGATCAACTGATTCCGGCCATCGGCCAGCGTCCGGATTTATCTGCCATCGAAGATGTTACCGGGATGACCTTCTCGCGCTGGGGAACCACCGAAGTCGATTCGGTAACCTTTGCCACCGAACGCGAAGGTGTGTTTGCCGGCGGTGATCTGCAGACCGGCCCCTGGGTGGCAATCGGCGCAATCGGTGCCGGCAAAGAGGCCGCCGAATCGATCCTGCGTTATATTGAGGGCCGTGACATGGCCGAGGGGCGCGAACCCATCGTTTATGACGACCCCTGGTACCGGCCGGTTCCCGAAGATGAACCTAAGATGGCCCGGGCCAAAATGGCGGAATTGCCGATTGAAAAACGCCAGGGCAATTTCGACGAAGTCGAGTTGGGCCTTGAAGAGGCCGCAGGGCAGACGGAAGCTGCCCGTTGTTTGAACTGCGGTTACTGCTGCGAGTGCTACCAGTGCGTGGATGCCTGCCTGGCCGAGGCTATTGATCACAGCCAGCAGGCGGAAATTCTTGAGCTTGATGTTGGCTCGGTGGTTCTGTGCCCCGGCAGCGAACCCTATGATCCTTCGCATCTGGAAAACGTCTACCATTACAAATCCTGTCCCAATGTCGTCACCAGCCTGGAATTTGAACGACTTCTAAGTGCTTCGGGCCCCACCATGGGGCATCTGAAACGGCCCTCTGATGAGGCCGAGCCGAAAAAAATCGCCTGGCTGCAATGTGTGGGCTCCAGGGACAACAACCAGTGCGGCAACGGCTACTGCTCATCGGTCTGCTGCATGTATGCCTGCAAGGATTCCATGATTGCCAAGGAGCATGCCGGCGGTGATATGGATTGTGTGGTCTTTAACATGGACATCCGGACCTTTGGCAAGGATTATGAAAAATACTACAATCGGGCCAAAGATGCCGGCATCAGGTTTATAAAATCCCGTATCCACTCCATCGATGAAGTCGGTGACACCGGCAATTTAAATATCCGGTATATGGATGACGCCGGGCAGTTGCAGATCGAGGAATTTGACATGGTGGTCCTGTCGGTGGGGCTGCAGGTACCCCAAGCCACGGTGGAAATGGCCGAAAGGCTTGGAGTTGAACTGGACCAGTCCAACTTCGTGGTGACCCATCCCTTTGCACCCATTGAGACATCCCGACCCGGGGTATATGCCTGCGGCGTCTTTCAGGAACCCAAAGACATCCCCAGTTCGGTCATCGAAGCCAGCGCAGCTGCCTGCGCGGCCGGATCAAGCCTGGCCGAGGCGCGCAATACACTCACCCGCAGCGTGGAATTGCCTGAGGAGATCGATTTCACCGGTCAAGAACCCCGCATTGGCGTCTTCGTCTGCAACTGCGGTATAAATATATCCAGTGTAGTGGATGTGACGTCGGTGGAAGAATATGCCAAGACTTTACCGAATGTGGCCTATTCAGGGCAGCAGCTGTTTACCTGCTCCCAGGATGCCCAGGATATGATGAAGGAAGTCATCAAAGAAAAGGGGTTGAACCGGGTGGTGGTGGCCGCCTGCACACCCAAGACCCACGAACCAATTTTCCAGGACACGATGCAGGCCTGTGGCGTGAACAAATATCTTTTTGAAATGGCCAACATCCGTAATCAGGATTCCTGGGTCCATGCCGATACCACCGCGGAGGCAACTGAAAAGGCCAAGGATCTTGTACGAATGTCCGTGGCCCGGGCCGACACCCTGCATCCCCTGGAAGAAAAGAAGATACCGGTTGTCCAGAGGGGCCTGGTTATCGGCGGTGGTGTGGCCGGCATGAATGCGGCGCTGGGATTGGCCGATCAGGGCTATGAAGTCATCTTGACGGAAAAAGAAGCTGAACTGGGCGGCTTGGCCAATCGACTGACGGCCACCATAGAAGGCGCCAAAATCGGCGATTACCTCAGCGAAGTGGTTCCCAAGGTAACCAACCACCCTAAAATTACCGTATTAAACAATGCCCTGATTGTCGGATTTTCGGGATTCCAGGGTAATTTTACCACCGAAATTTTGGTGGGACCGGAAATGGTCCAGAGAAAAATTGATCACGGTGTGGTTATTCTGGCCACCGGGGCCCATGAGTATCAGCCCAAGGAATATCTCTACGGCGAAGACCCGAGGGTCCTGACCCAGTTGGATCTGGCAGAGAAGATGGAAAAGGGAGAATTAGACGATCCCCAGACAGTCGTCATGGTCCAATGTGTCGGCTCCCGCAACGAGGAAAACCCCAACTGCTCCCGAATTTGCTGTCAGACAGCCGTTAAAAACGCTCTGCATTTAAAAAAGCTCAATCCCGACATGAATGTTTACGTGCTCTACCGGGATATCCGGACTTACGGCCTCATGGAGGACTACTACACAGAGGCCCGCAAGCAAGGGGTGTTCTTTTTCCGGTTTGATGCCGAAGACCCGCCGGTGGCGGAATCATCTAATGACGGTATGGACGTTACTTTCACTGATCATATTCTCAACCGGAAGTTAATCGTTACGGCCGATTTTCTGGTGTTGAGCGCCGGTATGCAGGCCGAAGATACCGAGGAACTTTCCTCCATTCTCAAGCTGGCCCGCACACCGGAAGGCTATTTTATGGAAGCCCATGTCAAGTTGCGGCCGGTGGATATGGCCACCGAGGGTATTTTTGTCTGTGGCACGGCTCACAGTCCCAAGCTGGTTTCCGAGACAATATCCCAGGCCTATGCTGCATCTGCGAGGGCCATCACCTTCCTGTCCCAGGCCAATTTAACCCTGTCGGCGGTTACCGCCCAGGTGGAGGCTGAAAAATGTGCTTCATGCCTGATCTGTGTGCGGTCATGTCCTTACGGAATTCCACGGATCAATGCAGACGGGGTCAGTGAAATCGATGAGGCCCTGTGCCATGGCTGCGGCATTTGCTGTGCCGAGTGTCCGGCCAAGGCCATTCAGCTAAACTGGTACGAAGACGATCAGATCCTTTGTAAGGTGGACGCCCTGTTGGAAGGAGTTCTTTAGAATTCGGAATGGGGGATGCGGAAGGCGGAATTTTGAAATCGAAAGTGGGAATACGGAAGGTGGATAGTAGAATAGATAGAATGCCTCAATTTTAGGCATTTTAGGCACTTTCATTACAAGAGAGGCAATTATGAGCAAGGATTTTGAACCGATTATTATTGCGTTTTGCTGCAACTTCTGAGGTTACACCGCTGCGGACCTGGCAGGTTCGATGCGATTGAATTATCCGACCAACGTAAAAATCGTTCGAGTTCCGTGTACCGGCAAGGTCGATGTCATCCACATCCTGAGGGCCATGGAAAAAGGCGCCGACGGCGCCTGTGTGATCGGATGCCTGGAGGGCGAATGTCATTTTGATTCCGGTAACCTGATGGCCAAAAGACGGGTTGCGCAGGCCAGTCAACTCCTTGATACCATCGGGGTCGGCGGCGAACGGGCAAAGATGTATAATCTTTCATCCAGTGAAGGTCCGCTCTTTGCCCAATACGCCACTGAGTTCACCGCATTAATTAAAGAGCTTGGGCCCAATCCGCTCAAGCTGGCAAAAAATAAAGCGGCATAAATTTAGGTTAGTCCGCCTGCGGCGGATTTCCCGTTTGCCGGTTTGATGAAAACGGGGCAACGGGCAAACCAAAAAAAGAGAGGGCACGTCATATGATAGTTGCTGACAGAAAACCGGTGCAGGAGATCATCGAGTACCTCAAAGATCATCAGAGCATCCTGGTTCTTGGGTGCAACGAATGTGTTACGGTATGCGAAGCCGGTGGTAAAAAAGAGGTCCAGGTACTGGCATCGGCATTAAGGATGCATTCTCAAAAAGAGGGGAAAGACGTTAGAATTGATGAACTTACCCTGGAAAGACAATGCGATCAGGAATATCTGGAGGAAATTCGTGACATCATCGACCAGTATGATGCGGTGGTTTCCCTTGCCTGTGGCGTCGGGGTTCAGTTTACGGCGGAGCAATACCCTTCCACAATGATCTATCCGGGGGTAAACACCTGTTTTATGGGTGCCACTGAAAAAAGGGGACTTTGGACTGAGCGTTGCCAGAGCTGCGGGGAATGCATCCTGGCGACCACTGGAAGTATCTGCCCGGTTGCGCGCTGTGCCAAACGACTGTTTAACGGTCCCTGCGGCGGCTCAACGGATGGCAAATGCGAAATCAACGCCGAGGTTGACTGTGCCTGGCAGCTGATTGTTGATCGTATGAAAGCCCTGGATAGAATGGATGAATACGAAACACTGTGCCCCATTAAAGACTGGTCAACGGACAGGGCCGGGGGCCCCAGAAAAGTTGTCAGGGAGGATGTGCAACAATGAGCGTAAAAACACCAAGCAAACTTGAAAAAATTTTAAGCGAAGGTCATTTTGCCGTTACCTCCGAGTGCGGGCCGCCTCGCGGTAGCAATCCCGATCCCATCGTCGAAAAAGCAGAGTTGATCAAAGACCATGTGGATGCCATCAATATTATCGATAACCAGACATCGATGACGCGTCTGTGCAGTCTGGCAGCCTGTATCCGCCTGAAGCTAAACGGCCAGGAACCCGTGCTCCAGATGGTGACCCGGGATCGTAACCGTATTGCCCTGCAAAGCGATATCCTGGGCGCAGCCTCATTTGATATCCACAACATGCTTTGTCTATCAGGTGATCATCAAAGTTTCGGCGACAATCCCAAAGGCCAGAATGTGCATGACATTGATTCCATGCAGTTGATCCAGATGGTGAGGCTTATGCGGGATGAGGGCAAGTTTTTAGGTGGGGATGATCTGGACCGACCGATCAAAATGTTTGTGGGAGCGGCCGCCAATCCCTTTGCCGATCCTTTCGAAATACGGGTACCGCGGTTGGCCAAAAAAATTGCCGCCGGTGTCGAATTCATCCAGACCCAGTGTATTTACAACCTGGAAAAGTTTGAAGAATGGATGAAGGGTGTGTGCGCCAGAGGCCTCCATGAAAAATGCTATATTCTGGCCGGATTGACACCCATGAAGAGCGTCGGCATGGCTAAATATATGCAAAAACGGGTACCTGGCATGGACGTGCCCGATGAGGTCATCAAACGCCTCCAGGGCGTTGAAAAAGGCAAGCAGGCCGAAGAGGGGATCAAAATCTGCATTGAATCCATTGAACGACTTAAAGAGTGTGAGGGCGTCAGGGGCTTTCATGTCATGGCCATCGAGTGGGAGGAGAAGGTGCCCGAGATCGTCGAAGCCGCCGGTCTTTACCCCCGACCCGAAGTTGGTTAAGCCTGCTGTTAAAAAAACGGCAACAAGACACCCTCGGCGGGGTGGTTGACCTATTTGCTGTCAGGGCGCACACATAGAGCTTGCGGCCTTTGCGGATGAAAGCCTGTTTACCCGCAGTCAAGGATAACCAGGATAAAATAATAGAGATGACGGAACACATAGAATTATGGGGGCCAAGCCCCTTAAACGATTAGAGCAATCCTATAAAAAAAGATAGAAAAGGGAGGCAATAATGCCAACGGATAGTATCGCTCTCGGTGGTAAGAAGAAAAGCATGTTGATAGACGAGGTCAAAAAACTTATTCCCGAAGGCGGGAACTTGAATCTTTGCCTGACATGCGGGGCCTGTTCTTCCGGATGCCCGGCGACCGGCCTGGAAAATATGGATCCCAGAAAATTTTTGCGCATGGCGGCCCTGGGTCTGGACGAAGAGATCTTAGCGTCGGACTGGCCCTGGATGTGTACCATGTGCCAGCGCTGTATTTATGTCTGCCCCATGAAAATTGACATTCCGCAGCTTATCTACAATATCAGGGGTAAAAGGCCGCGCGAAGAGCGTCCCAAGGGGATTCTGGGCTCTTGTGACATGGCACTGAAAAATGACAGCTGCAGTGCTATGGGGGCCAGCCCGGAAGATTTCACTTTCGTGGTGGAAGACGTCCTGGAAGAATACCAGGAAGCCCAGCCCGAATTTAAAGACATGCAGGCGCCCATCGACAAGCAGGGTGCCGAATTCTTTTTGAATCAGAATTCTCGGGAGCCGGTCACCGAGCCCGACGAAATGGTGCCGCTTTGGAAAGTTCTGCATTCGGCCGGGGTCGACTGGACCTACGGCAGCAAGGGATGGGGCGGAGAAAACTACTGCATGTTTCTCTCCGACAACGACGCCTGGGAGCACATTGTCCGCACCACGGCCAAGCAGGCCGACGATTTGGGCTGCAAGGTCTATCTCAACACCGAATGAGGGCACGTCACCTTCTCAGTCCTGGCAGGACTGAAAAAGTTCAACATCGAGCATAACTTTGTCGTCAAAAACATCTATGAATACTATGCCAAATGGATCCGCGAGGGAAAGCTCAAGGTCAATTCCGATTGGAACAAGGATCTGAAAATTAAATTTACCGTGCAGGACCCCTGCCAGATTGTACGCAAGACCTTTGGGGATCCCATTGCCGAAGATCTGCGCTATGTGGTCAAGGCGGTCGTCGGAGAAGAAAACTTTGTCGATATGACCCCCAACCGGTCCAACAATTATTGTTGCGGCGGCGGCGGGGGGTTCCTCCAGTCCGGCATGAAAGAACAGCGTTTGGAATTCGGTCGGCTGAAGGATGAACAGATAAAGAGGACCGGCGCGGACTACTGTATCGCCGGCTGCCATAACTGCCATGCCCAGATTCATGAGCTCAGTGAGCATTACGGCGGCAATTATCCCGTCGTTCACATGTGGACCCTCATCTGCCTTTCTTTAGGCATACTGGGACCGAACGAAAGGGTTTACCTGGGAGAGGACCTCCAGGATGTTTTGGTTTTTCATCCCGAGTCGGCCATGTAACCTTGGTGGGGGATATCCCGGGATTGCGGTGAGAAAAGAAACGGCAAAACAGGTGGTCTATGTTCTAAACGCCAAGTTTTAGGTGGCCCGCAATCTGGATGACCATCCCGTTGCGCCGGGGGGCCACACGGTTGAATGCAGCAATTGATTTCGCAATCCGACCAGCGTCAAACCCTGTCCCTTTTAGGGGGCAGGGTTTTTTTTAGGCTTGCAAAATAGAAGCCGAGGTAAAATGGAGTTTCCGTCAGGTACAGCCAGGGCATCCGGCAGTTATCGTGACATCATGCGCGTCAGCATGCCGCTGGTGGTCAGTATGACCACCACGGTGGTGATGACATTTACCGATCGGGTATTCCTGGCAAATTATTCTATCGATGCCATTGCCGCCGCATTGCCGGCCGGGATTGCGGCCTTTGTGTTTCTGTCGTTTTTTGCCGACACGGCGGGATACAGCAATGTCATTATCGCCCAGTATACCGGGGCCGGGGCTCTGCAGCGGGTGGGCCGGGCGATGTGGCAGGGCATTTATTTCTCTATATTTGCCTGGCTGATCATGGTCGGCCTGGCACTGTGCGCCGGCCCTCTTTTTAAACTGGTTGGCCATGCGCCGGAAGTGCAACGGTTGGAAGTCATTTATTTCCGGGTCCTGTGCTTCGGCTCGGGTATCCACATTGTCGGGATGAGCCTTTCCAGCTTTTATACCGGTCGCGGTGTTACCCGACCGGTGATGGTAATTTATTTCATCGGTATGCTCCTTAACGTACCTCTGGATTATGCCCTGATCAATGGGGCCTGGATATTTCCAGAGCTCGGAATTTTAGGGGCCGCCCTGGCGACGGTTTTTTCGTGGACAGTGGCCACTGGATTATTGGCAGTTATCGTTTTTACCCGCGACAATGATCGCATATTCAAAGTCCTGAAAAATTACCATTTCAACCGCGACCTTTTTCGAAGACTTCTGCGATTCGGAGTGCCCAGCGGACTGCAATTCAGCCTGGATGTGTTCGCGTTTTTATTTTTTGTGTTCATGGTGGGACGGATCGGAAAAATCGAACTGGCGGTCACCAACATTGCTATATCCCTGGACTCGGTGTCTTTCAGGCCTTTAATGGGCTTTGCTCTCGGCACCAGCACTCTGGTCGGCCAGGCGTTGGGCCGCAATCGCCCGGATCAGGCCCTGGCCGCGGCCAAAGCGACGATGGTCATCGTTGCCGGCTATATATCCGTCCTCATCCTGCTCTTTTTGTTTGTGCCCCAACCGTTGTTGGAACTGTTCCGTCCGAGGGATGTCAGCCCTGAAGACTTTGCCGTCATCAGGGGAATGGGGGTCGTGGTTTTGCGGTTTGTGGCCGCCTATTTATTGCTTGATGGGTTGTATATGATCAGCACGGCGGTGCTCAAAGGTGCCGGCGACACTAAATTTATCATGTGGAGCATCGGACTGCTTTCCTTTTTTGGAATGGTAATGCCGCTGTATGTCGGCATGGAGGTTTTCGGCCTGGGGCTCTATTTTGCATGGACCTGTATGGTGGTATTCCTCTTCCTGCTGGCCTCGATCACCTTGGGGCGACTCCGGCTGGGTAAATGGAAAAATATGCGCGTGATAGAGCAAAGCGAGTAGGGCATAGGGCAGGGAGGTGAAAAAGGCGCCTTTCCATCAGGCAGGCACAATTCCGACGACCGGGTCCAGAGTCGCCAGGTATATAAAGCCTCTCTTAATAATCATCCCAGCCCTCCAAATCGGCGTTCTCGAATTCTTTTGTCAATGTGAGGCTTTCTTTAGCAGCAGCCTGGTAG
>Ga0265303_10001563_pt1 | contig 14149 bp, 10 predicted proteins | sample Helome_2_FD_192494 | JGI IMG/M metagenome (GOLD analysis project Ga0265303, IMG submission 192494) | Marine sediment microbial communities from subtidal zone of North Sea - Hel_20160317 (Illumina Assembly) | ecosystem: Environmental > Aquatic > Marine > Subtidal zone > Sediment ... | reverse complement strand
ACATTGATGCGACCCACCAACCTGGTGGCCCGGGGTGCTTATCCCGATACTATTCGGCTGACCTGGGAAGACAACAGTTATGGCGAGGACGGTTTTGCTATCGAGTATTCAGTGGACGGCTCCATCTGGAATAGCCTGGATACAACAGCTGCCGATGCCAATGATTATTTTCATTCCGGTTTGAGCGCGGGCACGACATATTATTACCGTGTTCAGGCCTACCGTGGTGCAAGTGAAGTTTCGGACTTCTCAGGCACAAGCAGTGCGACAACTCCACCAGCTTCGGGTGTTTTTGCGTTCCCGATTATTTCGGGTGATGATGACGTTGAGCAGATGTCATCCGATGGCCAGATGTATTTTACCAGCGGCGATATTGACCTTGGTCTGGACAGTTGGGCGGCTGAGCAGCATTTTGAAGGTCTGCGTTTTCAAAACATTTCAATACCTCAAGGATCAACAGTCAGCAGTGCTTATATCAGGTACCGGGCCAGTGGCGATGGCACCGGGAGTTCCACAATTACCATCCGCGTTGAAGACACTGCCAACGCTCCGGAATTTGCGGGCTCAGACTATTACCTGGATGGCCTGGCTTTTTCCGCAACCGCCATTCCATGGATATTGGACGACTGGACCTATCTCGGCTATTACGATACTCCCGACCTGACTGCACTTGTGCAACCGATCATCAATAAGACTGGGTGGATAGGTGGCAACAGCATTGCATTTGTCAACCAGGGCACGCAAACAGGAACCCACGCGGCCTACGCCTTTAACAGCACTTCCGGCAACAAGGTACCAGCAACCCTGTACATCGACTACACATGGAATCCAACCGCGAATCAACCGCCAGTCGCAGCGTTTACATTTGATTGTACTGACCTGGACTGTAGCTTTACCGACACATCCACCGATGGTGACGGCACCATAGATTCCTGGCTCTGGGATTTTGGTGACATCAACACGTCCAGCGACCAGAATCCGGTCCATACATACGCCATGGCAGGCATTTACAATGTGAGCTTGACGGTTACCGATAGCGACGGCGCCACAGATAACGTCATTTTTCCTGTTACCACTCAAATGGTCAGCCGGGGGCCCTACCTGCAAACGCTCACCGAAGACAGTATAATCGTCCGTTGGCGCACTGAATTGGCCACTGACTCCGTGGTGAGATATGGTCTGTCCGATGCTGATCTGAGCTCCACCGCGACGGTGGGCGGCATGACAGCCGAACACACGGTGACCTTAACCGGCCTGAGCCCTCAGACCGAATATTTTTATTCCATTGGTGACAGCGGTGCGACCTTCGAAGGTGATGCCAGTTTCCATTTCACAACCGCGCCGGCAGCAGGAACATCTGTTCCAACACGGTTCTGGGTGATCGGTGATTCCGGTACGGCTGATGCCAACGCCCGGGCGGTAAGGGACAGATACAAGGATTATGCTGCGGCCACCAAGCCTTCAGAGTTTATGTTGATGCTGGGTGATAATGCTTACAACGATGGTTTTGATTCTGAATACCAGGCCGCTGTATTTGATACCTATCCCGTATTACTACGCCAACTGCCAGTGTGGCCGACACTTGGTAATCACGATGGTCACCAGGCTGATTCTGCGACACAAACGGGGCCTTATTACGATATCTTTGATCTTCCAACGGCTGGTGAGGCTGGTGGGCTGGCTTCGGGCACCGAGGCTTACTACTCTTATGACTATGGTGATATCCACTTCGTAGTGCTCGACTCCTATGAAACCGACCGCTCGGCGGGCGGTAACATGATGTCCTGGCTGGAAGCCGATCTTGTCATTAACGACAAACCATGGATCATTGCATTCTGGCATCACCCTCCTTATACAAAGGGATCACACGACTCTGACACAGAGGGCCAGTTGATCGACATGCGCCAGAACGCACTTCCACTACTGGAAGCCTACGGTGTGGATCTTGTGTTAAGCGGGCACAGTCATTCCTATGAACGGAGCATGTTACTGGACGGTCACTATGGTGGATCAACTACACTGAATGTGGCTTCCATGGTGCTGAATGCCGGTGCTGGCCGGATTGGCGAGCCGGGGAACGCCTACGAGAAACCCGGCATCATCGCGGCAATGAATGAGGGAGCGGTTTATGCGGTGGCAGGCAGCTCCGGTAAAATATCTGGAGGCAGCCTGGACCATCCGGTGATGTATATTTCTCTTAATGTCCTGGGTTCCATGGTGGTGGATGTGGATGATGACCAACTGGATGCAGTATTCATTGACCACCTGGGAGAAATCAGGGATGAATTCACTATCCTGAAAACAATCGATGTCGATGCTCCGCAGCTTTCAGGAGTGAGACCTGAGGATGATACCCATGTGTTGGTCGATTTCACTGAAAGGCTCGATAGCTCTTCTGCCGAGACCGTTGCAAACTATTCAATTGGAGCGGTATCGATTTCTGCAGCAGAGTTACTGCCCGGGGGCACCAGTGTCCGATTAACTGTAAATACCCTGACACCAGGTGCATATTATCTTCTGACCGTAAATAACGTCCAGGACGAAAACAGTAATGTTATCGCAGCCAATAGCCAGGCAGGCTTCTATTATGTCCTGCCAACCACGGTTGACTTCCAGTCTTCCGGTTTTGATGCGTCTTTCAGGGAGGCGAATCCCACAGTAAATTACGGTTCAGCAGAATTTCTTGAGGTTGACGGTGGCACCAGTAACAAACATGTGCTGATTGGCTGGGATCTCAGCTCTATTCCTGCTAATGCCCTGATTGAATCGGCCAGCATTCACCTCACCATATTTGATGTCAGCACGGGATCATTTACTTGTAATGTCATGATGACCGATTGGGTCGAATCAGAGGTTACCTGGGATAATGCGAGCGCCGGTGTGCCATGGGCGACACCGGGCGCCACCGGTGCAACAGACCGGGGCAGTGAGGTGCTGTGTGACACTTTCGGTGCAGGCAGTTCAGGACCACTGACTATCAATTTGAACACTCCTGGAATAGCACAGGTGCAACGCTGGATAGATGGAACTGATCCAAATAACTATGGTTTCATGTTGGGTAATCCTACCAGTAGTGACGGTGCGGATTTCCGATCCAGGGAATGGGGTACCGCAGCGGAAAGACCGAGGTTTGAAGTGACGTATAGCTTACCGGTTCCTGTACCCAATTCTCCGACTGGGCTGCAAGCCACCCCTGTCAGTCCAGCCCGGATCAATCTGGACTGGGTAGACAACTCAATTAACGAATCCGGTTTCCAGATCGAGCGATCCCCCAATGGATCAACTGCCTGGACCAACATCGCCGGTGTCGGGCCCAATGTCACTACGTATTCAAATACCGGTCTGAGTCAGGCCACGACCTACTACTACAGGGTCTACGCCAAAAATGTGGGTGGCGATTCGGCGTTCAGTAATGTCGACGGTGAGACCACGCTCTCCTACAACTACACCGTCGGTGGGGTGGTGAGTGGCCTGGTTGGCAGCGGCCTGGTATTGCAGAACAATGCCGTTGATAACCTGGCGATCGGTGTTGATGGTACTTTTGAATTCTCCACGGCGCTTGATGATGGCAGCGCTTATGCGGTAACAGTGTCAAGTCAACCTGCAAGCCCCAATCAAACCTGCAGTGTCGACAACGCCAGTGGCAACCTGGCAGGCGCTAACGTCACAAATGTGGCGGTCAGCTGTGCAACTCATTGCAATGTGAATTTGGTAGCGGGCGTTGAAGAGACCACTGTTGCAGCCCATGAGGCTTGTGAGATATTGGTTGCAGGTCCGTCATTCACAGCAAAGGACGGGGCTTCTGTGACGCTGTCCAGTGGTTGGGAAATCCAGATCATGCCGGGCTTTACTGTTGAGCTAGGCGCTAGCTTACAGGCAGATGTTTGTGGGCAAAGTTTATGCATGGTCAGTGCACAGCCCATGCCCTATGGTTGTCATTCCTGTGTTGATCTGATCTGCGACGTTGATCCCGCTTGCTGCGATACGGAATTTGATCAGGCTTGTCTCGACAAAGTGGATACCATCTGTGGTCTCGAATGTGAGTAAAGCGCACAAGTAGTAAGCGTGTCACTTACTGCTGTCTCACCTGATTTACCTGAAGTTATGGTCCTTGGTTGGATGCTGGCCCCGTTTGGACACTGTTTCACTACCGGTGTGGGCGCCGAGGTCGCGCGGTACCTTACTTCAGGACACGTCGTGAACCCCTCCCTGGGGACTCGGTCGCGACGTCCTGTCGCTCACGGTCCTGAAGTAAGGTACCGCACACCCTCGGCTCTGTGGGTAACCATGGAGCAATGGTTTCAGATGGGTGTGCACGGCGGCCGGTAGGTGCTGGGGCGGGTAGTTGCTGCCGGGACCGTACGAGGCAGGAAGCCGAGTCCGAGCGCCACAGGATGTGCTTGAGCGGGTCCCGGCAGTAACTACCCGCCCCAGCACCCCCACCTGAAGGTGAAGCTGGGACGGCGGTGCATGCCACTCAGTTAATCTTGACGGTAACAGTCAAAGTACAGGGAAATTGCATTTTCAGGTGAACGCAGATCCAACCCCCGCAATTCGGGTTCTTCACTTTGCTGGTATTCGACCCTGCGGGCATCAAAACCACATCGCGATGCCAGCGCCTTAAAGGTCTCTTCGTCATACAAAAAAGTGTGCCCGGCAAAGCGCATTCCGATATTGAAAATTTCCCCGGGTGTTTCCAGTGACAGGGGAACACCGACGAAACTGTTCCATAGAGCCTTGAGTTGTGCGGGATCATTGAGGTACAAATCGGCCAGTTTCCTCATGTCCGGTGTCAGCACACGCAGCACACCACCCGGGCACAGGATACGGTGACACTCACGTAAAAAACCCGCAGCCTGATCAAGCTCAAGTTGGTCGATAAAATCTTCGGTATGCATCAGTCGCGCAACATCATTTGCGAATGGCAGACCTCCTGCCAGGTTGGCGCAAACATCCGGCTGGCTCTCGCGGTCAATATCTACATTGACCCAATCGTCCAGTTTCCAGTGGCCTGAACCAAGGTTTATTTTAATCTTATCGTTCACTGTTTTATACCTGTCAGCAGCACCCAACCTTCCATAACTTTCTTTTGCATTCCGGGGAAGGTCGTCGCATAGGCGTTTTCGACTTCTTCCGCCTGGCCCTCGAGAATACCGGACAACACCAGAAACCCTCCGGGCCGAACCGTCGCGATTAATCGCGGTGCCAATTCAACCAGGGGGCCGGCCAGTATATTGGCAAGTACCACATCGGCTGACAGTGAATTGAATTGCTCCGGAGCCAGGCATTTAACAATATCCGCTACGCCGTTCCTTTGCGCATTATCAAACGTCGCGGTCAATGCCTGTGGATCGTTATCGACACCGTAAACGATTTTGGCACCTTTAATGGCGGCCGTGATACCCAGCACGCCTGAGCCGCAGCCATAATCTACCACCACTTCTGCATCGGTATCATTGGCAAAATCATGGCTATCCATCCATTCTAGACACAAGTGGGTGGTCGGGTGGGTGCCTGTACCAAAAGCCAGGCCGGGATCCAGCCGAAGTATGTGTAGAGCTGATACCGGAGCCTCTGCATTACCCGGCACAATCCAGAGATCGGAACCGAACTGCATGGGTTTGAAACGGTCCATCCACACCCGCTCCCATTGCTGATTCTCAAATCTTCTTAAATTGACCTGGTGCGGCCAGTCAACACCGGGTACCAGGCTAAGCATGTGAGTTAATGCTTGCACGGGCGTATCACCGCTGAATAATGCGGTGACACAAACCGAAGGCCACAGGGGTGTTTCGCCAACACCGGGTTCAAGCACGGGGTCATCTGCATCATCCGTCAGTGTCAGTGCCAGAACCGGCTCGTTTTGCAGCAGGCTTTCAACCAAAGGTGCGTTTTGCCGCGAGACCCGAACACTGAGTTCCAGCCACGACATCAGGGTCTGGGCTCTGTTAACACGACCCGGATCGCTACTGGGAGGCCCGGTCTGCCAGGCGTTTTTCGAGGTAATGGATATTGAATCCGCCTTTGACCCAGCCCTGATCCAGGAGTAACCATTTGTGCAAGGGAATGTTGGTCTTTATACCGTTTAATACGGTCTCATCCAGTGCCATCCGCATACGGGCAATGGCCGTTTCCCTGTCTTCGCCATGGGCAATCAGTTTGCCGATCATGGAGTCGTAATGGGGCGGTACCTTGTAACCATCATAGATATGTGAGTCCACCCGGATTCCCGGCCCACCGGGGGCATGAAACCCACTAATCGTGCCGGGACAAGGCATGAAGGTTTCCGGGTCTTCGGCGTTGATACGGCATTCAATCGCATGGCCCTTTACGACAATATCCTCCTGCGTATAAGAGAGCTTGTGTCCGGCAGCGACCCGAATTTGCTCTTTGACCAGGTCCACCCCGGTAATGAGTTCACTGACCGGATGTTCGACCTGTATGCGGGTATTCATTTCAATAAAATAGAAATGACCATCATCGTACAAAAACTCAAATGTACCCGCACCCCGATAACCGATGCGTTTGCAGGCTTCTACACAAACACCGCCAATTTCAGCGCGTTGTTCCGGTGTAATACCAGGCGCAGGCGCCTCTTCGATAACCTTCTGGTGACGGCGCTGGGTTGAGCAATCACGCTCACCCAGGTGTATGGCATTACCATGCTCATCAGCGATCACCTGCACTTCTATGTGACGCGGGTTGGTCAGGAATTTTTCCATATAAATGGTGCTGTCACCAAATATTGTCTCCGCCTCGCGCCGGGTTAGCTGTAAAGCATTTGACAGATGCGCCTCGGTTCGAACCACCCGCATGCCCCGACCGCCGCCACCGGCAGCCGCCTTGATGATGACGGGATAACCAATGCGACGGGCAATGGACTGATTTTCTTCCAGGACATCACCCAAACCACCGCCGGAACCGGGTACACAGGGTACCCCGGCATCCTTCATGGCCTTGATGGCAGAAACCTTGTCACCCATCAGCCGGATGGTTTCCGGCCGCGGACCGATGAAAATAAACCCGCTCTTTTCCACGCGTTCTGCAAAATCTGCATTTTCAGCGAGGAACCCGTAACCGGGATGCACGGCCACTGAGTCTGTCACTTCGGTGGCTGCAATAATGGCAGGTATATTCAGATAACTTTCCGTGCCGGGGGCGGGACCAATGCAAACCGCCTCATCCGCCAGGGCAACATGTTTCAAATTGCGGTCGACAGTAGAGTGCACCGCAACGGCCTTGATACCCATGGAATGGCAAGCACGCAATATACGCAGTGCGATTTCACCACGATTGGCGATGACGATTTTTTCTAGTACGGCCATTTTATATAGTCCAGATTTATCGAATTACGAATAATGGCTGGTCGTATTCAACCGGCTGGCCGTTCTCGACCAATATCGCAACCACCGTGCCGGACACGTCGGATTCAATCTGGTTGAACATCTTCATTGCTTCGATGATGCACAGGGTGTCACCGATGCCCACAGTTTGGCCCATGCTGACAAACGCTTCGACACCAGGGCCGGAAGCCGCAAAAAATGTACCTACCATCGGCGAAAGCACCAGCTCACCTTCCGGCATCAGGTCTCTTTCATCCTTTTCATCATCCAACGGGTTAATGACCTGCGTTGTTGGCGCCAGGGCCTGTGCGGCAACCTGGGGTGCAACAAGTGGCATGGCCTGCGCCTGTCCGCCACGCATCAGGCGCACAGATTCTTCACCCTCAACAATTTCCAGCTCTGTCAGGCTGGACTCTTCCAACAACTCAATGAGTTTTTTAATTTTCCGGATATCCACGTACCGTCGCTCCCGATTCAGGGTTCAATTCGATTCAAAATAGCTTGTAAAGCCAATAAGTAACTCTCACCCCGGAATCCGCTGATCACACCGACTGCAATATCGGAGTAATAGTTGACCTGCCTGAAAGGCTCACGTGAATTCACTGCGGAGAGATGGACTTCTATAAAAGGTATGTCTACCGCCAGCAACGCATCGCGTATGGCGACACTGGTGTGGGTATAACCTGCGGGATTAATAATGATGTAATCAATACCGTCCTTACCCGCCTGCTGTATGGCATCAACCATTTTCCCTTCAGAGTTGCTTTGCAAATGATCCAACTGCAGACCGCAATCAGTTGCAAATCGTTCAAGGTCCTGCATGATATCCAAAAGACTACTTTGCCCGTAAGTTTCAGGCTCCCGCTGGCCGAGCAGATTTAGATTGGGACCATTAAATACGCGAACTTTGACCACGGATCAGCATTCCTCGTAAGGGGGCAAATAGTCTGCCGGAAAAGTTGGTACTTGTCTACCGTTCGGCACCGTATTGAAGAAGATCACTGCAATATCGGCACAACAATTTTTTAACAAGCCGGGTAAATGTCAATCTGCAAATCACCACTTTACTAGACCGGTCCGGTTTCAGGCCCAGGGAAGACATCGCAACATTCCTCCAGCCATGCCCGGAATACTGCGACTTTCGGCATGTTGAAATATCGGGGTGGTGCAACGAAGTAGTAGGCAAAATCACTTTTTACAGCGAAAGGAAAGCAACTAACCAGGCGACCGGAGGCGAGCTCCGCAGCCGCCAGTGACCAGCGCGCAAGACCAATACCCAAACCCTGTTCAGCGGCCACCACAATAGACACCGAGTCATTGAATCTCGGTCCATGCTTGTGTATGACACTTCCAGCCGACGCCTTGAACCACCTTTTCCACAGCTCATCTTCGCCCTGTAAGAGGGTATGACGTGAAAGGTCTGCCGTTGATTCAATCGGCCCGGTTTCAGCGAGATACTCAGGGCTGCACACCGGTAGTATCCATTCATCCAAAAGCTTAGTTACCATCAGGTCCGGCCATTGTCCGCGCCCAAATCGAATCGCGGCATGAAAGCCCGTCCCGGTAAACTCAACCGGCTGAATATCCGCGTTAATGCGCAAATCAATATCTTCGTGGGTCCGGTAGAAGTCTGCCAGGCGTGGCGTCAGCCATTTTTGCAGGAATGAAGGCATCATGCTGACATTGAGTACACCTCCGGCACTGTCCTCCCGTAATGACTGTACCGCCTGGTTCAGTTCCATCAACCCCCTATGGACACCGGGAAGCAATAAGCGCCCGGCTGCTGTCAGTGTAATATTTCGCCCCTGACGGTGAAAAAGCTGTTGTCCGAGTCGTTCTTCCAGTGACCTGATTTGTGAACTCACAGCCGCAGGGCTCACATTGAGCACATCCGCGCCTTTCGAAAAACTCAAACGGCTTGCAACCGCTTCGAAGGTGCGCAGCGCATTGAGTGGTATTTGCATAGGTCACCATTAAGAAAAACTTAACTGAAAATTAAAAAATCCCGTTAGACTATTACCCTTTACTGGCGTAAATTCTAATCGTAAAACAAATAGATAGAATTTTTTAGGAGTAAATAGTTATGTTAAACAATACTGAACACAATAGCCAGATAGGTGCTTTACTTGAAACGAGTGATGAGCAGGCTGTCACCCAACTCAATATCGCAGAACTTCCGGTAGCAAATGCCCCTCAGTTCAATCCGGGCGGTGGTGCTGAACGCAGTACTCGGCGCGAGCGCCGGTATAGTCAAAGTACTGGAGCGATGGGCGGCACGTGGCGCGTTTCACTCTGGTGAGTGGAAGTTTAAGCAGTAGTTCCAGGGGAAAACACAAGGTAGCTTGCAGGTTGCTACCTACGTAAGATAAGAACGGAAACCGCCCTGGAGGCCGCCCCGGGCCCATAACAATGCTATTTCGGTGCCTTGCCTGAGTTTAGAGTAACTCGTTCAACAGGCTCGATATTTTATCCTGCTCGATAATACCTGCATATTGCCAACGTACAACGCCAGTGCTGTCTACCAGCACACTATAAGGCAGCACGCCTTCCCCATTGCCGTAAGCCAGGCTGGTTTCAAAGACATCTTCTGTACCCACCAGTATCGGGTAGCTGATGCCATAGGTTTCTACAAACTTTCTGACGCTTTGCGCATCGTCAAGCGCGATTCCTATGACTTGCAAACCACTCGCACCGTATTGTCTTTGCAGGTCCATCAACATAGGCATTTCCTGACGGCAGGGCGCGCACCAGGTCGCCCAGAAATTGATCAGGATGGTCTTACCCGGGAAGTCTTCCGGGGTCACAAACTCACCGGCGTTACTGCCTAATTGGAAGCTCGGTCGAAAACTACCCAAAAGGTTACCGTCTAACACCGCCTCGGGGGCAGCAATGGGCTCTGAAAAATGGCGTGCTGACAGGTAAAACCCTGCCAACATGGCGACTATTGCAACCAATGTAATGAGCAACTGCCGCATTATTCTGTGACCAGCACGCTTTGTAGATGTTCTGCGAATTCATCTGGCTCAAAATATCCAACCAGTCGATAACCGGGCATTTCCTTGCCTTGCCGGTCAAAAAACAGGATAGCGGGCGGGCCGATAATATCGTATTTTTTCATCAGTGCCTGGTCAGTTTCATCGTTGTCAGTTACATCGGCCTGGAGCGGCTGTAACTGCTCGAAAAGGGTCTGAATCCCGGGTTCACCAAAGGTGTTACGCTCCATCCGCACACACTCGACACACCAATCGGCATAAAAATCGAGCATCGCAGGTTTTCCTGCCTGGTTTGCCCGGGATACGGCAAACTCCAGGTCATCCAGGGATTTTATTTTCTGGAACGAAACATGTTCAGTATTTTCGACCTGAGCGCCGGAACGCACATGCTTAAGCGGCTTCATCCAGTCATCACCACCACTGGCTGCACCGATAATTTCGATCACTCCCAACAGCAATAACACCAACCCCAATGACTTCCATAGGCGCCGCCACCCTGAGGCACCCTGGGCAATAGACTCGAGTGCACCAAGATATACACCGCTGGCTATCGCAAGCATTCCCCATAGCAACAGAATTACCGGGCCCTGCACAATACGCTCCAGCATCCAGATCGCCAGGGCCAGCAAAGCGATACCGAAAACGGCCTTGATGCTATCCATCCAGGGACCGGCTTTGGGCACCAGTTTACCGGCGGATACACCAAACAGGATCAATGGCAAACCCATACCCATTGAAAGCGCAAACAACGCCGCGCCACCCAAAAAGGCGCTGCCGGAAGCACCAATAACGATGAGGGCAGCGGCCAATGGCGGCGCAACACACGGCCCCACGATCAATGCGGACAAAAAGCCCATCACCGCAACACCGGTCAGGCTGCCACCTTGCTGCCGATTACTGGCCTTCGTTAGCCGGGTCTGCAGGCTCGAGGGTAATTGCAGTTCGAAAAAACCGAACATGGAAAGCGCCAATGCGATGAAAATCGCAATGAAAAAGCCGAGTATCCATGGGTTCTGGAACAAGGCCTGCAGGTTCTGTCCAAATAAACCGGCCAGTACCCCGGCCACGGTATATGTCACCGCCATGGCAAGCACATATACGAGCGATAGCCAGAATGCCCTGGAGGTTGTCATGCGATCACCCTGACCCGCAATGATGCCTGAAAGTATCGGCACCATCGGAAATACACAGGGCGTAAACGCCAGCAGGAGACCGGCGATGAAAAATGCGAACAATGCACCGGCGGGGTTATTCAACAACATTTTCGCCAGTACGTCCTGTTCTGAAACAGGTGGAAGTTTGTTCGCTATACCCGCAGACCGGTCGGGAACCTGGCCTGTATCAGTATCAACAACCAAGGCCGGCATCAACAGTTCCACCGTTGTGGACTGCGGTGGATAGCAGATATTCCCATCCCGACATCCCTGGTAATCTGCTTGCAGGCTTATTATTTGTTCGCCTCCGGCAGGCCTGTCGATTCGAACCGGAACCTCGATCTGCCCGTAATACACATCTACGGGGCCAAATTCAGGATCATCCTTAATGGTGCCATCCGGCAGATCCACCTCATCAACCTCAAACCCGTTTTCACCTATCACCCTGAAAGCAAACTTGTCGCGATACAGGTAGTAGCCGGGTTGAGATGTAAAACGTATCAGGATGGTATCGGGTGAAAAGCCGATGGCCTCGTAAACGAACGCCTCGTCCGGTTGCAGCGCGGGTTCTTTGTTGTTTCGTTCCTGCACCACACCGGCCATCGGTGCATTAAATACGTCGGCTATTGATGCCGCTGGTTGAGGTGCTTTAACCAGTGCAGGGCTCCCTGGTGCTGCCGGCAAATTGACAACCAGCAACTGTTCCGTGGGCGGGTAGCAAAATACATCCTCCATACAACCCTGGGAACGTACCTTCAAGCTAACCATGTCGACGGCGGGCGCGATAGACTCCAATGGCAGGACAACCCTCAGGCTGTCGTGGAACTTGACAACCTCCTCACCGAGTAACTCATCAAACTTGACTTCGCCCGCCGGTATTTCCGCTTCACCCAGAATCACACCGGCAGTTTCTGCCTTGAATTTCAGAAACTTGTTGTTATACAGGTAATAACCATCGGTTATTTTCCAGTTGACTTCGATTTGCCGGCGGTTTGTGGCTTGTGCGGAAATCTCAAAGACCTCACCAAATTCCTTGATCTCATCAAACTCCAACGCGCTTGTGATCGGGGGCCAAACTAACAACAACACGGTTAGCAACAGGCTTGAGGTGCCTTTAAATATATTATTTTTCATAATCGAATAGACCGTAGCCTGGTTAGTTTGCATTCATCACCACGAAATAGACGCTGTTATTGCGTAGTAGTTTCATAAGACAAGACGCAAATATTACCTGAACAGGGCAGCTAGAACCCAAATTTTCTTGTCAGGGTAGCGGAACAGGAATATACTAATTTACCGACCGTTCGGTCAGTATGTGAATGCAATGCCTGAAGACCATGCAAAAAAAACACGGTAACAAAACAACACTTTCCGGTGGTGAACAGGGCATCCTTGATGCCGCCGAAGCCCTGTTCGCGCAGAAGGGGTTTGACGCCGTCTCCATGAGCGCCATAGCCCGCCTTGCAAATACCAGCAAACCCAACATTTACCACCACTTTAAAAACAAGAACGACCTCTACCTCGCGGTCATGAAAGCCGCAGTCCGGCGCTCCTCTGATTTGCTTGATACGTTGGAGGATGCACCGGGAACATTCGAGCAGCGTTTGCGCGGATTTTCAAACGGCCAACTCGACAACATCCTGGGGCACAAACGCAGCACACAGTTGATTCTGCGTGAGACCTTGACCGAAGGCTCACAGGTCGGGGAGGAAGTTGCCAGGCTGGTGATGGGTGAAGTGTTTAGCAGGCTGGCTGCAATGATCCATCAGGGCCAGCAGGTAAACGAATTCAGGAAGGGCATTAATCCGGAACTGGCCGCCTTTATCATTGTGTCGACCAACATGTTTTTCTTTCAGGCCTCACCGGTCATGCAACACATTCCTGAAGTCGACTTTTCCCAGGACGCCACGACTTACAGCAATGACGTCATGGATTTGTTGATCAACGGCATGCTCCTCAAAGGAGACAAAAATGCTAAGTCTTAGAGACAGTAATTCGGTGATCCGGATGGTGTTTTTATCGCTGTTTGCCGTGCTGTTGAGCGCTTGCAGCGATGAAAACTCAAACGAAACCGGAGCAACGGCAAACGGCAGGACGGTACTGATTTCCACCCACATGACGGAGACCATAGACCTGCCGATATGGCTGGAAACGGTTGGCCAGGTACATAGTCAATCTGCACCCACGCTGGCCTCAGAGGTCAGTGGTCGTATTACCAGGGTGATTGCCGATACCGGTGACACCATTGAAGAGGGGCAACTGCTTGCCGAAGTCGATACCTCCACCCTGCTGCTGCAACAACAGGCCGCTCAGGCCGGTGTTGAAAGCCTCCTGGTTCATATTGCCACAGGTGAACGCAGGGTTGATCGCTTGAACACCCTGTCTGCCAGGAACCTGTCTTCCCAAACCCAGCTTGACGACGCACGCGAACAACTCGATGTCTACCGTGCGGAATACAAGGCAGCCGTTGCTCAACTCGCCCTTGTCGAAGACTCGCTGGCAAAATCCCGCATCATCGCACCCGTTACGGGTGTGATTCAAAGGCGTCTCATCACCACCGGCGATTTTGTGTCACGCGGGCAACCACTGTTCGAAATTACCCGCCCAAAACAGCTGCAGGCCTGGCTTCCCTATCCTGAGCCTGTCGCGTTACGGATCC
>Ga0265303_10001562_pt1 | contig 14152 bp, 12 predicted proteins | sample Helome_2_FD_192494 | JGI IMG/M metagenome (GOLD analysis project Ga0265303, IMG submission 192494) | Marine sediment microbial communities from subtidal zone of North Sea - Hel_20160317 (Illumina Assembly) | ecosystem: Environmental > Aquatic > Marine > Subtidal zone > Sediment ... | reverse complement strand
GGTTACAAATCGGGGCATGCATTAAACAATCGTTTGTTACTGGCCTTGCTTGACGATGCAGATGCCTGGGAAGAGGTGACCTTCGAAGACGCCGCAAAGGCGCCGATATCATACGTCCAACCAGTGGAAGCGGCGTTGTAGGTGGAACTGTGAATATACTTTTCCTTTCATCAGGCAGGGGCAAGATTTGCGGGATAAACCTCGCAAAACCGCTGCATCTGGTTGCGATGATTGGAATGATTAGCCTCGTTATTAGTGGTTCGGTCTATGTGGGATATACTCTCAATCCAGACCAGGACAACCAGGCCCTGATCGATGAATGGCAGGCGGATGTGCACCGTCAGCAGCTACAACTGAATCATATTCGTGAAGAAGCCGACGCCGATATCGATGCACTTTCATCACGAATTGGATTACTGCAAGCGCACGTTATGCGCCTGGATGCTTTGGGTCGCAAGCTGGTGCACATGGCAAGTATCGATAAAAGCGAATTTGATTTTAAGAATACGCCGGCGCTGGGCGGCCCCGAGGGTGTCACTGACAAAGGGCTGGAACCAGACGAGTTAACGCAGGCTATCGACCAGTTAAGCTTCGAGCTTGAGAATCGAGAAAATCAGCTGGTCGTGCTCGAAAACCTGGTGCTGAACGAAAACTTGCAAAAGGAAGTTCAACCCAGTGGGCGCCCCATCGTCAAGGGCTGGATTTCTTCTTACTATGGCATGCGCACACATCCTCTCTCGGGTCGTCGTGAAATGCATAAAGGCATTGACTTTGCGGGTAAACTTGGGGGGCCGGTTATCGCGGTCGCCAAGGGTGTGGTTACCTATGCGGGCAAGCGTTATGGCTATGGCAACGTGATCGATATTGCCCACGGCAATGGTTACACCACGCGCTATGCGCATAATTCTCGCCTGTTGGTTTCAGTGGGTGATACCGTAGAGAAGGGTTTCCAGATAGCCGAGATCGGCTCCTCCGGCCGCTCTACCGGTCCACACGTGCACTTTGAGGTTCTCAAGAATGGACGTGAGACCAACCCGGTACGATTCATTCGTGCATCGAATTGATCGGGAGTGCTGTTTTTACACCGTCTCGCTTGAAACATTTCAAGTAACCCCCACCTCTTAAAGCAGTCCTGTTAAAGCAGCCGTAAGATGTTGTCTAAATTCACCAGAACGCTATTCGGCAGCCGTAACGACCGAATAATCAAGAACCTCAAGCAGCGCGTTGTCCGGATAAACCGGTTGGAACCGGAAATGCAGGCGCTCGATGATACCCAGCTAAAACAGAAAACCGGGCAACTCAAGCAACGATTTGAGGATGGCGAGTCACTCGAGGATCTGTTGGACGAGGCATTTGCGGTTTGTAGAGAGGCGTCAGTGAGAGCCCTCGGTATGCGCCATTACGACGTGCAGCTGATGGGCGGCATGATTCTGCACAACAATCAAATCACCGAAATGCGCACGGGAGAAGGTAAAACCCTGGTCGCAACCCTGTCCGCTTATCTGAATGCACTCAGCGGCAAAGGTGTACACATTGTTACGGTGAATGATTACCTGGCAGAGCGTGATGCCGAATGGATGGGAAAACTTTACAATTTTCTCGGTTTAAGCGTAGGTGTTGTGTTAAGCACCATGGATTATGACGGCAAGCGTGAGGCTTACGCTGCCGACATTACCTACGGCACCAATAATCAGTTCGGCTTTGATTACATGCATGACAATTTATGCTTTTCGCTTGAAGAGCGCGTGCAACGAGAGTTGAATTACGCGATTGTTGACGAAGTCGATTCTATTTTGATCGATGAGGCCCGCACTCCGCTGATCATTTCCGGGCAGGCCAGTGACAGCTCAGATCTGTATACCCGGATCAACCAGATAATTCCGCGCCTGACGCGGGTCGAGGTCGAGGATGGTCCCGGCGATTACAGTGTTGACGAAAAATCCAAGCAGGCATTTTTAACCGAGTCAGGTCATGACACGGCAGAGCAACTGATGACGGAGTCCGGTCTGCTAAGCGAAAGTGAAAGCCTCTATGACGCGGCCAATATCGCGCTTGTTCATCATCTCAATGCCGGTCTTCGCGCACACGCCATATACTCCCGCGATGTCGACTATATCGTGCAGGATGGCGCGATCGTCATCGTCGATGAATTTACCGGGCGCACCATGCCGGGCAGGCGCTGGTCGGAAGGTCTGCACCAGGCAATAGAAGCCAAGGAAGGAGTCAATATCCAGCACGAAAACCAGACGATCGCGTCGATTACCTTTCAAAACTATTTCAGGTTGTATAACAAGCTTGCCGGTATGACCGGTACTGCCGACACCGAGGCCTTTGAATTCCAGCAGATATATGGCCTCGAGGTCGTCGTGGTGCCCACCAATCAGCCGATGATTCGCGAAGATTACGGTGATTTGATTTATCTCACGGTGCGCGAGAAATTCGAAGCGATCATCGAAGATATCCGCGACTGTGTCAGCCGTGGTCAGCCGGTACTGGTCGGAACCACCTCGGTCGAAACCTCTGAGTACCTGTCCGGGTTACTCGACAAGGTCAAAATTAAACACCAGATACTGAACGCCAAGCAGCATGAGCGTGAGGCGATGATAATCGCCGATGCGGGTATGCCCGGAAAAGTCACCATCGCTACCAACATGGCAGGACGTGGTACCGATATTGTACTGGGTGGAAATCTGGAAGTGCAGTTGAAAGACCTTGCGCAAGACCAGCAGGAACAGGGCGACAAGCTGAACACCGAATGGCAGCAGCTTCATGACCAGGTAATCGAGGCGGGCGGCCTGCATATCATAGGTACCGAACGGCACGAATCTCGACGTATCGATAATCAATTGCGTGGCCGCTCGGGACGCCAGGGTGATCCGGGTTCTTCTCGATTTTACCTGTCGATGGAAGACAGCCTGATGCGCATATTCGCCTCCGAAAAGGTAGCGGGGCTGATGCAGAAACTGGGTATGGAAGAGGGCGAAGCGATCGAGCACCCCTGGGTCAGTCGAGCGATTGAAAATGCGCAGCGCAAGGTCGAGGCCCACAACTTTGATATCCGTAAACAATTATTGCAGTACGATGATGTCGCCAACGATCAGCGCAAGGTTATCTACCAACAACGTAATGACCTGTTGCATAGCGAAAGCATTACCGAGGCGATTGCCAACATGCGCAAGGATGTGCTGCAGGACCTATTTCGTGCGCATATACCGCCGAATAGTATTGATGAGCAGTGGGATATTTCGGGTCTGGAGCAAATTCTGGCTAATGAATTCGGTGTCGAGCTGTCAATTCAGGACTGGCTCGATAGCGATGATCAAATCACCGACGAAGACATCCATGATCGCATTCTCGAGCAGCTTGAAAAGTCCTACCAGGACAAGGCCGATATGCTGGGCGAGGAATTACTGATCCGCCTCGAAAAAGAGATCACGTTAATGATTCTCGATCGCCACTGGAAAGACCATCTGGCGGCAATGGACTACCTGCGCCAGGGTATTGGCTTGCGTGGCTACGCACAGAAAAATCCGGTCCAGGAATACAAGCGTGAATCCTTTGAAATGTTCACCAGTATGCTCGATAGCATTAATTACGAAGTTATCCAGGCCTTGACCCGTGTACAAATTCGAGGCGAGGAACAGGTCGAAGCACTGGAACAAAGCCATCAGCCAGATCAGGGCATAAAAATGGAGCATGCCAGTGCCCAGAATCCCCTGAACGTCAGCCAACCGGAAGAGGAACAGCATCAGCCGTACGTGCGCAAGGAACGTAAAGTGGGGCGCAATGAACCCTGTTGGTGTGGTTCGGGTAAAAAATTCAAGCAGTGCCACGGTAAACTCTAAGAGCACCAGCAGTGGCCGTGGGATTGAAATCGCCGGGAATACTGCATCCAGTCAAAGGTATCCGCCTGAGTGCAACGCACAGTGGTATCAAGCAGGACAGTGAACAAAAGGACCTGGTACTCATTGAGCTCGCGGCGGGCTCAAGCGTTGCTGCAGTGTTTACCCGCAATCGTTTCTGCGCCGCCCCGGTGATGGTCGCACGTGAGCACTTCGCGAAAATGCCCGCTTCTCGTTACCTGCTGATTAATTCCGGTAACGCGAACGCCGGCACTGGTAACCCTGGACTCGATGTCGCGCGCAGCAGTTGCGCTGCCGTTGCTGAAGTCGCAAAGGTCAAGTCCGACGCGGTGCTGCCGTTTTCTACCGGGGTTATTGCGACTCCATTACCCCTGCAAAGAATTGTCGATGCAGTTCCCTCCTTGTTTACATCGCTGGGACCCGACAACTGGTTGCTGGCCGCCACAGGGATCATGACCACCGATACCCTGCCGAAGGCTTTCAGCAAACAATTGGTTAGCGGAGGTCATACGGTATCGATAACCGGGATATCGAAGGGCTCAGGTATGATCAGGCCCGATATGGCGACCATGCTGAGTTACGTAGCGACCGATGCCTTGATCGAGGTTGATGAACTGCAAAGGTTGTTGGTCAAGGTGGTGGCGAGTACTTTCAATTCGATCACGGTTGATGGTGACACTTCGACCAACGATTCCTGCGTGCTGATTGCAACCGGTGCCAGTGGTCAGCGCATATCGGCCGAAAACAGCGATTTTGTCGCTGCGCTGACCCAGGTGTTCGAGCAGCTTTCGCAGGCGATAATTCGAGATGCTGAAGGTGCCACCAAGTTCGTTGAGGTCGAAGTGTTGCAGGCGAGAAATGGCAAAGATGCACGCGAAGTTGCAGACTGTATTGCCCATTCACCACTGGTCAAGACCGCACTGTTTGCATCAGATCCCAACTGGGGTCGAATTTTGGCAGCCATCGGTCGAGCCCGGGTTGATAATCTCGACATTGAGACCGTAGATCTCTATCTGGGGAGTACCCCTTTGTTGCGACAGGGTTTGCCCGACCCCGCATATACGGAGGCCAGCGGACAGGCGGCGATGGCCGGTGAAGAAATAAAAATCCGGGTCAACCTGAACCAGGGGGATGCTGGCGCAAGGATCTGGACCTCGGATTTATCTTATGATTATGTCAAGATCAATGCCGAGTATCGTAGCTGAAAATCCCGTCATCAATCCCGCCAGCATTACCGAGGATTACATCCATGTTGTCGCAGCACTCATCTGGAATCAGCCGAATCGCGACCGGTTTTTAATTGCACAGCGCCAGAAGGGCAAGCACCTGGAAGACTACTGGGAGTTTCCGGGTGGCAAGCTGGAAGCGCATGAATCACCCTGGCAGGGACTTAAGCGCGAGCTCGCCGAAGAAATCAATATTCAGGTGATCAAGGCATCACCCTTCATACAGGTATATTATCGTTATCCGGATCGAAACATTTTGCTCGATACCTGGTCAGTCGGGGAATACCTGGGCGCAGTCGAATCCAGGGAGCAACAGGCACTCAGTTGGATTGATCTGAATCAGGTCGAGCGCTACCGCTTTCCCCCCGCCGATATTCCGATTCTCGAGGCTATAAAGAACAGCGGGATAGCAGGAAGCTAACGTCTTGCTTGACCTGGGTAGCCAATGTATCTCCGGGATTGACCTGCATAAACCTCACCGAGTAGCGATGTTTGCCTGCGCTGACCTCGGGATAAATCAATTCATTGGCTGCAACGCTGATGCGAATCAATTGTGTCGATTGCTTGGTATCTAGCGACTGTTGATAGAATCCCTTTTCTGCGACGACTGGTTTAGCCGAGGCGCTGTCACGGATGGTTGTCAAAACCAGGTCGATAACCTGTTCCAGTTTGGCGTAGGGAGCAATCCATGCATGCAGATCCGAGAGACGCTCCTCGTGGGTTTGATTGAGCCAGAAACGCAGTTGTGGCAGATCGAAGTCACAGGATCCCCCTGGAATCGAGGTACGCTGTTTTATGCCCAGTAGAAAATCATCGCGCTTTAAATGTTCACCCAGTTTACCATCGAGCTGATGCAGTCGATCGAGCGAGTTTTTTTGTTTGCTTAATATGAGATCCAGCTTTGAATGATCGATCCCCTGGTGCTTTGACAGCGCCTTGAGCGAACTGTGCTGTCGCTCGAGTTCCTTCATCAACTCCTGTTTCAAATCACCACGTTCGAGCAGCGCGGTAAGCTCGAGTATCGTCAACAATGCGCTATAGGCACTCCAGTCACCTTTTAATGCCTCGAAGTAATGAAACCGTTTCATCAAGGTTTCGACGCGCAGGCACATACGGATACGCTCGCTTAGTGGCTGTTCATAGATTTGGTATTTAGGCGACATCGCTCGTGAAAATCTGCAAAACAGTTAAAGTATAGCCGAAAACGGGTACCACATGTCGATGCCAAAATGCTGGCGCTGGTCACTGATCTGCAGATTGTTTCTGGTAGGCCTGGTGCAGCGACGCGACTTGTGATCGCAGATCAGCGTCATCGGTCCGATTATCGATAATGTCATGGGCCCTGGCCAGCCTCGCGGCGTTACTGAGTTGCTGGGAAATCATCTTGCGCGCCAGTTCCACATCGATGTTGTCGCGTTTAACAAGGCGTTCGATCTGTTTCTCCGGCGGACAGTCTACGACCAGAATTCGATCGGCCAGCGATTGAAAGTTTGTTTCGAATAACAGGGGAATGACCACCAGCACGTAGTCTGCTAGTGAGTGTTCGAGCACCGCGTCGTGGCTGCGTTGATATATTAGCGGATGTAGCATGGTTTCGAGCCAGGATTTTTCATCCGGGCTAGTGAATACGATCTTGCGTAGCCTGGATCTGTCGATCCGGTTATTCGCGTCGAGGATGTCGCTCCCGAAATGAGTACATACCTGTTCGTAGGCAAGCTCACCGGGTTCAAGCAGCTTGCGACTGATAACGTCGGTATCAATGACCGGAACCCCGAGCCCGGCAAACAGGTTGCTGATTGTGGTCTTTCCAGATGCGATGCCACCGGTTAGTCCAACTGCAAACATAAGGTCGGTATCCCTAGAGCCCGAACAGGGAGTTGTAAAAGCCCATTAATTCTTTACCCCATAGCAGCGTCATCCAGCCTGCCGCCGCCAGGTAAGGGCCAAACGGAATCTGCGTGCTGCGCTCGGTTTTTTTGAGCACGATCAAGGTAATGCCGACCGCGGCACCGACCGCCGAAGAGGTCAGGATGACGACGAGAAGCGGCTTCCACCCCAGCCAGGCTCCCAGCATGGCGAGTAGTTTAAAATCTCCGTAGCCCATGCCTTCCTTACCCGTTACCATCTTGAACAGAATAAACACGCTCCACAGGCTCATGTAACCGGCCATTGCTCCGATGACGCTGGTCTCAAGACTGACAAATACGTTGAACAGCGACAGCAGGATACCTAACCACAGCAGGGGCAGCGTGATCGTGTCAGGCAGCAGTTTATGGCCAATATCGATACCACTCGCTGCGATCAGGCACCAGGTCAGAAACAGGGCTGCCAGGGTCTGCAAGCTGACGCCAAAGTGCCAGCCGACGACTACGGACAAGATCGCGGTAAACAACTCAACCATCGGGTATTGTGGAGAGATCGCGATCTTGCAGTCGGAGCATTTGCCGCCAAGCACCAGGTAGCTAATGATCGGGATGTTTTCGAGGGCGGTGATTTGATGCCCGCAGTTGCCACAACGCGAGCGAGGCGTATTCAGGTTGAATTTTTCTGCTGTCGCATCGTCGGGTTGTTCCAGAAACTCGAGGCAGTCATGACGCCACTCGCGTTGCATCATGACCGGCAGGCGATAAATGACAACGTTCAGGAAACTGCCGACAACCGCGCCAATGACCAACAGGGTGCCGAGAAATAATACCTGTTGCTGTTCGAACAACGAGAGGAACAGGTCGAGCAAGCAGCTGGCCCTAGACCACGGATCCCAGTTTGAAGATAGGCAGGTACATTGCGATGATCAAACCACCAACGAGTACACCCAGTACGGCCATAATGATGGGTTCCAGTAGCGAGGTTAAAGCGTCAACCGCATTGTCGACCTCGGTCTCGTAAAAGTCGGCAACCTTGGCCAGCATTGCATCGAGCGAACCTGCTTCCTCACCGATAGACACCATCTGGATCGCCATATTGGGAAACAACCCGGTGTTACGCATCGAGGTTTGTAACTGGGTACCTTGCGACACCTCATCTTTGATCTTCAAGCTGGCATTATGATAAATGATATTGCCGGTTGCGCCCGCGACCGAATCCATCGCTTCCACCAGCGGTACACCAGCGGCCGACATGGTTTCCAGTGTTCTGGAAAAACGCGCGATTGCCGATTTGGTTGTAATCTCACCAATTACCGGCGCTTTTAACGCGAAGCGGTCAAATGCCTCCTGCATCTTGGGTGAGGTCTTTTTTATTCTCAGTAATAAATATATGCCGCCAGCGATACTGCCCGCGATTACCCACCACCATTTTTGCATAAACTCGGACAGGCCGATTACAAACAGGGTCAACGCGGGTAAATCGGCGCCAAACGATTGGAACAGCTCTTCGAACTGTGGCACCACGAATACCAGCAGAATAACGGTTACGATAAAAGCCACTACCAATACCGCGATTGGATAGAACAGTGCCTTTTTGACCTTGGCCTTGAGCGCCTCGACTTTTTCCTTGTAGGTTGCTAACTTGTCGAGCATCGTTTCCAGTGCGCCCGATTGCTCCCCGGCATTGACCAGGTTGATAAACAGTGGATCGAAATATAGCGGATGCTTGGAAAGGGCTTCAGCCAATGATACGCCGCCTTCAACCTCGGTCTTGATCGCCAGGATAAGTTTTTGCATGGATTGCTTATCGTTGCCCTGTCCAATGATTTCAAACGACTGAACCAGCGGCACCCCGGCCTGCATCATAGTCGCTATCTGGCGTGCAAATATCGCGATATCGGCGGGTTCGGGTTTTTTGGCACCACCGAATAAAGGTTGTGGCTTTTTCTTGACCCTGAGCGGGTTGATGCCCTGTTTACGCAGTTCATTCTTGGCGAGGGTGTCGCTAAGCGCAAATATCTCGCCTTTTACTTTCGAGCCACCACGATTGGTTCCCTCGTACGTAAATTCGACTTTTTCTGCTGTTGCTGATTTTGCTGCCATTGCTTAGTCCTTTGTAACTCGATTTGCTTCTTCAAGGCTGATGAGCCCTTGTTTGACCTTCTTGAGAGCGGAACGCCGCAGGTCATCAATACCTTCTTTTTTCGCCTGGTCGGCGAGATCGATGGAATTGGCACCGCCCATGATCAACCGGCCCATTTCCTCGGAAATACCCATGACCTGGTAAATACCGACCCGGCCCTTGTAACCGCCGGTGCATTTATCGCAACCCACGGCCTTGTAGATCTTAATATCTTCGCTGAGATCTTCCTTGGTAAAACCCTCTTTCAGCAGAACCTCTTTGGGCAGATCATCCACTGTCTTGCAATCGCCACAAAGACGCCGACCCAGTCGCTGAGCGATTATCAGCGTGACCGAAGTCGCAATGTTAAATGCGGGAACACCCATGTTCATCAATCGAGTCAGGGTTTGGGGTGCGTCGTTGGTGTGCAGCGTCGAGAGCACCAGGTGACCCGTTTGCGCCGCCTTGATGGCGATACTGGCGGTTTCGAGATCACGAATCTCACCCACCATGATGATATCCGGGTCCTGCCGTAAAAATGCCTTCAAGGCCTCGGCAAAAGTAAGGCCAACCTTGTCGTTAACATTGACCTGGTTAATTCCCTCGAGGTTTATTTCCGCGGGATCCTCGGCAGTCGAGATGTTGGTTTCCGCAACGTTCAGGATATTGAGGCCGGTATACAGCGAAACGGTCTTACCGCTGCCAGTAGGGCCGGTTACCAGGATCATACCGTAGGGATTGGCCAGCGCATCCATATAAAGTTTTTTTTGCTCGGGTTCGTAACCCAGCGCGTCGATCCCGAGTTGAGCACTCGAAGGGTCCAGGATACGCAGCACGACTTTTTCTCCGAACAGTGTCGGGCAGGTGTTGACACGAAAGTCGATGGCGCGTTTCTTCGACAGTTTGAGCTTGATACGGCCGTCCTGCGGTACCCGTCGCTCAGATATATCCATGCGCGACATGACTTTGACGCGCGCGGTCAACTTGGCGGCAATATTTATCGGTGGCGACGCGACTTCCGACAATATTCCGTCGACACGGTAGCGCACGCGATAGCGTTTTTCGTAGGGTTCGAAATGGATATCCGAGGCTCCCTTGTTGATCGCATCGAGCAGAATCTTGTTAACATACTTGACCACCGGAGCATCTTCCGCGTCAGCGGCGCTGGCCGCTTGCTGCTCCTCTTCCTCGCCGCCGATATCGAGATCTGCGAGATCCTCGTCGAGCATGTCTTCCATGCCGGTATCCATCGCGCTGACCGCTTTTTCGATGAATTCGGCGAGCTGATCTTCCTGAACCAGCACCGCTTCGGTGGAGAGTCCGGTGGCAAATTTGAATTCGTCGAGCGCCTGGGTATTGGTCGGGCTCGAGATCGCGATGAACAGGCGGTTACCACGCTTGAACAGCGGCACCGCGTTAAGCTTGCCGATCAGCTTTTCTTCGACGATATTGAAAGCCGCCAATTCGGTATCCATCACCGACAGGTCAAATACCGGCAGGCCGAATTCCTGCGCCGAAATCATTGCGACGATGTTCGACGGAACTATTTTATTTTCTACCAGGTAGGTGCTTAGCTGGACATTTTCCTTGTTGGCATTTTCCACTGCGTCGATCGCAGCCGCTTCGTCCAGGAGATTATCCATCACCAGCTTGCGGGCAATCCCGGTCAAATTCATGTTGGTAGCAGCCATAAACGAAGTATTTTTAATAGTCGGAGTTTTTCCCCTGACCCTTGAGTATATTATAGTTTAGAAGGATTGTTGAAGAATCTGCGATTAATTCTAGTTGTAATTTTGGGGCCTAACAAGGCGGTTGTTTAAGAATATGAAAAAGTAACAGAATCATAAAGTTAAAAGAACTGGTTTAGACTTAAGGTGAAGTAGTTTTTTCGACTGAAATGCTTGTATTTCAGGTGCAATAAACACGGGCTTTCAGAGCCTGTTTTTTGTATCCATTTAGATGTCGTTTCCGTAGATTTCGAATACTTTAGTTCCCCGAACACCGGATTGAGCGACCTTGCGTGGTACATCCGTTGCCGGTCAGGCTCCATCGCATTGCCGCAGCATCGACAGCGCCGGTAGGCGCAAGCGTTATGCTGAGTTTGGAAGTGGCATCGGCCATACCGGTTGAGACCACCGTGATAACGCCGTTAGCAACCGTCACCGAGTCGACGTAGCTAATGGTGGCCCCGTTGTTGCCAGCAGAAATAGCGGCTGGAATACTGTTTGAGCCCGCATTGCATCCGGTGAAAACTCCAAAGTCCTCATAGCACATGTGAACTGCAGTTTTGTAAGAGCTAATGCCCCTCACGGCCGATGATAGTTTAGTGCGCTGCGTGTAGTCCGCATATTGCGGTACGGCAATCGCGGCGAGAATACCGATAATCGCCACTACGATCATCAATTCGATTAAAGTAAAACCAGATTGCCGTTTAGTCATTTTGCTTTACCTCATGTTGAAGCTGGTAACTGTTAGCGAAGCATCGGCTGTTACCGCTTCGTTTAACGTAACCCGCGAATTCGAAACTGACTGTTCAAATTTCATACAGAAGTATTCGGTAAGAGTTATGCAGTTTTCTGGGAAAAAAAACGGGCCACCAGGGCCCGTTTTTAGCTTTACTAATAGCCAGTTATTTCAGACTAGATTAGTTACCGGCACACTTGATTGAACGACCGGCTGTAGTACAACCGCTACCTGTGAGACCCCAGTCTAGTGCCGCACCACCTGAGGGCGCCGAAGGAGTTAATGTAAGATTAAGTAAAGCAGAAGCGGTTGCCTGGCCGGTTGATTCCATCGTGATCGTACCGTTAGCAACGGCTACCGTATTGACGTAGTTGATAGTACCACCGTTGTTACCACTGAATCCGGCCGGAATTCCGCTAGAACCGGCATCGCAATCATCAAATTGACCATTTTCCTGAAAACACAGGGCAACGGTTGTTTTGTAGGTAGAAATGCCCGAGACTGCGCCCGCCAGCTTGGTACGCTGCGTATAGTCAGCATACTGCGGGATCGCGATCGCGGCCAGGATGCCGATAATCGCGACCACGATCATCAATTCAATCAATGTAAAACCAGATTGTATTTTCTTCATTTGAGTTTCCTCTTGTCTAAAAAAAGATTAAGTATTCAATTCAGAAATCGGCTAATGCCATTTCATGATGTTATATAAGCAAGCGTGATGCCAACTTTGCTGTATACCTTTTTATCTATTAAAAACAATAATTTATGGAATTTGAAAGGTATTTGGGAGGAGAGAAAACGGCAAAAACATGACAAAATTGTCAAGTTTTAACATAATTTGTCAGTTATCGACCGCTGATTGGCCGATGTTAATGCTTCTTCAGGTCCAGCTTGTCGATACGGTAGCGCAGTTGACGCAGGGTCAATCCCAGTGCCCGCGCAGTTGCCGACTGGTTCCAGCGGTTATCCTCCAGGGCATTGACAATATGCTCCTTCTCGAGGTTCTCGGTCATTTCACCCAGGCTGGGGGTCTTGGTGCCGTTACCCACGGCGATCTCGGGTAACTGCAAGTCTGCGGTTTCGATCACTTCCTTCTCGCACAGCGCCAACGCGCGTTCGAGGACATTTTCGAGCTCGCGTACATTGCCTGGAAAAGGGTACTCTTTCAGCGCGGTTAACGCCTCATTGCTAATTTTCACGTTGCTGGCATTATCATAATTGTACTTTTCGACCAGGTAATCAGCGAGTTGTGGAATATCTTCGCTGCGCTCGGACAGCGTGGGCACGGTAATGCCGATCACGTTGATTCGATAATACAGGTCCTGTCGAAACGAGCCATCTTCCACCATGGCGTCAAGGTCCTTGTGCGAGGCGCTAATAATCCTGACATCAATCGGTTCTTCCTGCTGCGCGCCGACCGCGCGGATCGATTTTTCCTGTATCACGCGCAGCAGCTTGACCTGCATCGCGAGCGGTAAGTCCGCTATTTCATCGAGAAACAAGGTGCCGCCATGGGCCGCCTTGAACAGTCCCTCGTTATCGCTGCTGGCCCCGGTAAAACTCCCCTTAAGGTGACCGAAGAGTTCGCTTTCCATCAATTCCGATGGAATCGCACCGCAGTTAACCGCGACGAAGGCAGCCTCGGCGCGTGAGCCCTGCAGGTGTATCTGCCGCGCCACCAGTTCTTTACCGGTACCGGAGTCGCCGCGGATGAACACCGGCGCCTGGCTGCGGGCGAACTTTGCAATCGAGCGCTTCAGTTCGGTCATCGAGTCGGAATCACCGATGATTTGATACCTGGTATCCGACGTGCTGCTGGAAAGTAACGGGGAGCTCGGCAGGGTCAGGGCTTTATCGACCAGGTTACGCAGCGTTTCCAACGATACTGGCTTGGAGACGAAGTCGAAGGCACCGCATTTCATTGCCTTGATCGCGAGATCAATACTGCCGTGGGCGGTGATCACCGCGGTGGGCGTATTCGGGTAATGTTGCTGTATGTGCTCGACCAGTGCGATACCGTCGCCATCGGGCAGCTTCATATCGGTTAGACAAAGATCGAATGCCTCGTCATGCAGCATGCGCGTGGCATTGCTGTAATCTTCGGCGCTTTGCGTCTCCAGCCCCATGCGCAGCAGGGTTATTTCGAGCAACTCACGAATGTCGGGTTCATCGTCGACGATCAGGACGCGTTGCCGGGTCATTGTTCGGTCTGCCGGTCGAGGTCGGTTGCCAGCGAAGTCATCTGCAGAATAAAACTGGTGCCGTCATGCTCGTTGATCTTAGCTGAAATAAATGCGTTGTTGAGCTCACACAATTGCCCGACGATGTATAGCCCAAGCCCCGAGCCCTGGTGGCTCGTGGTATAGAAAGGTTCGAACACCTGGTCCAGGATTTCTTTGTTGATTCCCGGACCCTGATCGGCGATTTCAATACATAAGGGATAGGCCTCGGTTTCGAAAACCCGAATCGTAATCGGTTTATCCTTGTTGCCATGCACGCAGGCATTGGTGCAAAGGTTTGTCAGGATCTGGCTCAGGTGTCCCGCATCGAACTGCAGTACAGGATTCGCAGCTTCAATTTCGAGAAGGAATGTATCCGCATCGGCCATACCGG
>Ga0265303_10001561_pt1 | contig 14155 bp, 15 predicted proteins | sample Helome_2_FD_192494 | JGI IMG/M metagenome (GOLD analysis project Ga0265303, IMG submission 192494) | Marine sediment microbial communities from subtidal zone of North Sea - Hel_20160317 (Illumina Assembly) | ecosystem: Environmental > Aquatic > Marine > Subtidal zone > Sediment ... | reverse complement strand
TGTTCCAATAATAATCAGAATATCTGCAGTTGTAGTAATTTGTGCGGCCTCAGCCAACAATGGAACTTCTTCGCCAAACCAAACAATATGGGGACGCAATTGAAATCCTTTTGAGCAAGTTTCACCGAGGTTCAGATCTTTCTGCCAATCCAATACCAATTTTTCGTCACCAGTGCTACGAACTTTCAACAGTTCGCCATGAAGATGCAGAACATGAGAACTGCCAGCACGTTCATGCAAATCATCTACATTCTGTGTTATAACTGTGACTTTAAAGTGGCGCTCAAGTTCAACCAGCTTTTTATGTCCCGGATTAGGGACTACTTCTAACAACTGCCTTCTCCTTTGGTTGTAAAAATCCAATACCAGGGAAGGATTTCTGGCAAAGCCGTATGGGGAGGCAACTTCCATAACGTCGTATCCCTCCCAAAGCCCGCCAGCATCACGAAAAGTTTTAATTCCGCTATCTGCACTAATTCCGGCTCCTGTAAGTACAACAATTCTTTTTTGCATGATTTTATGTCCATTATAAAGATACATTTTTATTAAATTAGAGCGATGATAGATCTTGATTTGCTTTCCTATTTGGAAACTTATATTACGCCAAAACGGCTAAAACGATTCGATGATGTTTTAAGGGAGCGCACAAATTATATTACTGTGGCCATTGAGGATGTTTTTCAGATGCATAATGCAAGCGCAGTAATTAGGAGTTGTGATGTTTTTGGTATTCAGAAAGCACATATCATTGAAGACCGATTCGGGCAACCTCTCGACAAAAATATAGCCATGGGAGCTCAAAAATGGGTGGATATTGAAAGATATACAACGGCAAAATCCTGTATACGTGAATTGAGAAGAGATGGCTATAAGATTATTGCTACCACTCCTAATAATGATGCCTCTTTACTGGAGGATTTTAAATTGGAGGATAAAATGGCTTTGTTCTTTGGAACAGAAAAAGAAGGTCTAAGTCCGGAGGTTCTAAAGCACGCTGATGCTTATTTGAAAATACCTATGTGGGGATTTTCGGAGAGTCTCAACATTTCCGTTTCTGCAGCGATTATATTGTATAACTTAACACTTCAACTCAAAAAATCTAATTTACCATGGCATCTGAGCGAACAGGAAATTTTGGAAAAACGACTTGATTGGACTAAAAAGTCTATTAAAAGTATAGATACGATAATTGAAAGATATAGGATAGAAAACTAAATTTCATTATATTTAAAGATAACCAATTAACTCATAAACAAATGACTACGGTTTTATATATTCTTGGTGGTATTGTTGTTCTTATTATCATTTTAGCTTTGATTGCACCAAAGAGTTATGATGTAAACAGAAAAATAATAGTACAGCAGCCTGTTCCGGTGGTATTCGAATATCTTAAATATTTAAAAAATCAGGATAATTGGAGCCCATGGGCTAAGAGGGATCCTGATATGAAGAAAGAATTTGTGGGTTCCGATGGTGAAATAGGTGCTACCAGCAAATGGCAAGGAAATAAAGATGTTGGGAGTGGCGAACAGGAAATTAAACGAATTGTTGAAAATGAAGTCATTGAAAGTGAGTTACGTTTTCTAAAGCCCTGGAAGTCGCAGTCAGATGCCTATTTAAAGGTAAATGAAGCAGGTGCAGGTGAGACTGAAATTACCTGGGGTTTTTCTGGCAAGAATAAATTCCCTGTAAGTATAATGATGCTATTTATGAACATGGACAAGGCTGTAGGGAAAGATTTTGAGGAAGGTTTAGCAAGTTTAAAGGAAATTTTGGAAAAATAGATGAGCACTATGGAACATAATATGGTGGGATGGTTCGAAATACCGGTAGATGATATGGAACGAGCCAGAAAGTTTTACGAGGAAGTTTTTGATATTTCAATATCTGTTCATGATCTAGGCGGGATCATTATGGGTTGGTTTCCAGGGGTCCAGGATAAATCTGGTAGTCCGGGATCATTGGTTAAACATGAGATGTATATACCAAGTGATATAGCAGGTCCTCTGCTTTATTTTTCGTGCAAAGACCTCGCAGAAGAATTGGCCAAAGTAACCGCGGCCGGAGGAATCATAACTCAGCAAAAGAAGGAGATAGGAGGGGGACATGGTTTTATGGCACTTATAAAGGATACCGAAGGAAACAGGATAGCCTTACATTCTTTAAGCTAACCTAAACATAAAAAATTGAGGCTTCTGCCCTGCAACCCATTCGTATGGGAATATATTTGGTTCCAATGCCATTGGAGACATACATTCTGATATTATTGAGGTTGTACCATCCTCTTAAAAACCTACCGCTGCCACGCGGCTTAAAAAATGCTTTCCCAAGAAATGTTATTTGCCCTCCATGGGTATGACCAGATAATATAAGCTTAATTTTTACTTTTTGAATTTCATTTAAAAGAGCTATTTCATCACTATATTCAGGACAATGATTGAGTACAATTGATTCTTCAGAACTATCATATTCTGTTGAGGCATGTGTGAAATCCGGATAACCGCCAATAAAATCAACAACACCAATTATTACAAGGTTTCTATTAGCAATTGAGAATTTTAAACTTTCATTAATAAGTAATTGGCCATTATGTTTTTTAATCAGAGTTCTGAAAGAATTAATGTTTACATTTCCTGCATATTCTTTGTTACCCATAATTACCACATTTGGTATATTTTTTTCTGATAAGACTCAAAAATTGATCTAAAACGGGTAATCCCCTGTTGTTGTTGACGGAATCTCCCGTAATGCAAATAAAGTCTGGTAGCTCTTTATTAATTTTTTGGGCAATAGCATTATGGAAATATTTTAATTCATTTATGTGAAGATCAGTTATTTGAATGATTTTATTTTGCTATTGGAATTGGAGAGATCATGGGTGGTCCATTGAATTACATATTTTTCGAACCAATAAATATCAAAAACTAATAACCCCAGCAGCTCAAAAAAAGGATTTGATGATAAAACTTCTCCTGTTCAATTTCATAAAAACCCTTAATCTAAAGCATGAACCTTATGGATTCCAAATATTGAATATGCTTCCCTTTAAGAAATCCAATTAATCTGCTAATTCCAGGAGTGCCATATTATAATCATTTTCAAGGCTTACCTTTCCATTTTTCACTTCGACATGGGTCTCTGAATAGGTGTCATAAAGTTTTGTTCCGTCTCCAAAAAACCCCTTAACCCACAACGATTTTTTACCTTTGGGCAAATCCAGTCCTACAACTACTTTATCCTTAAAATTTTCATCAATGTAGGTTCTGCTAAAAACATAGGGTTTTTTACCCAGGCGTTTATGCCTTCCTGCCCCAATAGCGGGATGTTTGCCACGAAAACTCCCCAATTTCTGCCAGTGCGCAAGAATCTTTTTAGTTTCTTGCAGACTATCAATTTCTTGCCAATTCATAAATGATCTTAAGGTAGCATCACCTTCTGTATTTTCTATAGTAAGATCTCTTGCAGATTCATCTCCGTAATATATCTGTGAAGTCCCCGGAGTCAGGAAAAGTACATTCGCCATATAATAGGGTCTTTCCCTATTTATGTCAAAGGGTTCTGAATCATCATGTGAAGTCATATAATTAAGCACACCTTTGTTTTTCAATTCAGAATTCAAGAGGCGATTGTATTTTTTAAATATGGTCTCGTAATTCTTTTTGGCATCGTTTTTTAGTTCAAAATTTATTAGACTTTCAAAACCATATTCAAAATAATCAACCTTCTTATCACCAAAATCGAATTTTCTACCTTCAGAAATTTCGTATCCATAGGCTTCACCAACCATATAAAATGGCGTGTCATCCAAAACTTCTTCGGGATGCTTTTTCTTCCAGGTTTCAAATGCTTTAGATGCTTCTGCATATAGTTCTAACCAGGTATGCTCGTCTGCATGCTTTACTGTATCCACTCTGAAACCGTCAATGCCCAGATCATTTACGTAGTCCGTTAGCCATTTGATGATATAAAATCTTGGAGCTCTGGGGTATCCTGTTCTTTGAAAAAAGAGTTGAAGTTCATCTAATTCATTACTAAGTCTGCCTTCCTCTTTCCATTTGGCCAATAATGCGTCTGGTAGTTCAACCGCTTCATCAGATTCAGTATAAATATCCGGCAAGTTCGCAACTAAAGTACAACTTGTTGTAGTCTCATAATTTGTGTGTTCACAAAGTGGAGTAGTTCTTACCCAATCTTCTGGCCACACCGGATCTTGCCTGGTAACAGGCCCTGTATGGTTAACTACCACATCCATAAGAATCCTTATATTATTTTTATGGGCTGTTTTTACCAGAATTTCTAAATCTTTTTTTGTGCCAAAATTGGGATCCAAAGCGGTCCAATCCTTTGCCCAGTATCCGTGGTAAGCATAAGTATTACCCGTTCCTTCATCCGTATCGCCATGTATTTGTTCTACTACGGGTGTAAACCAAATAGCATTCACTCCTAATTTTGAAAAGTAACCTTCTTCAATTTTATTTGTGATACCCTGAATATCACCACCCATAAAACCTCTTAAGGTAGCCGTTTCGTTTGTCCGGTCGAAATTCAAATCATTCTTTGGATTACCGTTATTGAACCTATCGGTTAATAAAAAATATATATTCGCCCCCTGCCATACGAACGGGACTTCTTTCTGAACTATTTGAGTGCTGTCTTTAGCTTTGGAATCTGGGATTTGGGGTTTTTTTTCTGCCTGTTTGCAGGTCAAAAAAAATGCAGAAACTGCAATTGCAATAAGCAGCTTTTTCATAGTCAAAGATTTTGTCTAAAGCTATAAAATGAATGCGGAAAAAGAAAATTTATTTCAAAAGCCTTCAAAGTGATTCATAAGGCTATTCCTACATGAAGTATTTTTACAGGAAATGAAGCCTTAAACTCTGGTTTAATTTTTCCTGTTAAGTACTTTGTATTCTTCATAACAACTGCTTATAGCATCCAATATTTGCAAATCATTAGCTGTTTTTATAAAGGAGGTCGAATAATTGCAATTAGATAGAATATCATTAATGTCAAATTCATCAATTTGCAGTAATTCGGTAAGTGTTTCTCGGTCAAATTTGGAAGCGAGGAGATCTCTTATGTCCTCATCTTCTTTAATTTGTCTCAACTTTTTCATCTGGTTAGGTTGTTTCCCGAATAGATTTCGAAGAAGGTCGGCTGGATTCAGAATGGAACCTAAGACTTTTGTTACCGCACTTGGATTTTTACTTCCGGCCTCATAGCTTGTAGGTAATCCCGAGATACTATATTGATATGATGTATTAATAGGTAAGTTCTTTATATCAATTTCAAGATAACCAGTTAATTCATATGGTTTTACAACTACTTCTTCCAATGCATATGCAAGTTCTGTAAGGGCAATCTTGGTGTTTTTAAACTTAAACATATCATTCGTAACACGAATTTTCTGAGATTTAAAGCCTAAATAGGAAAAGTAAAGTGTATCATTAACAGAAGCATTAATAGAAAATTCACCCTTCGAGTTGGTTATAGTACCTACAACCTTGTTAAGGTTTATTACATGTACACTTTCCAGAGGGCTACTGGATTGCGCATTAATAACTACTGCCTCAAATTCCTTTTCTTCTTGTTGAGCTTCATTTACCTGGGATACACCGGCAAAGCCAATTAACGCAAACAGACACAATAAATACTTCTTCATTCAGTATGATGCTAATTGATAATGCGAATAAAATAAAAATAGATGCCCTGGTACATTTTTTAATATACAATTAACTAATAGAAACCATCTCTTTTTTTACTTCGCCTATTTCCAGATGAGGAACCCTGTTTGGACCCAGATCTTCTTGAGCCGCTTTTTGAAAAGTTGCCTTCCCTTCTTTTGCTCCGGCTCCTATCCCGGTCTCTGCTATCACTTTTATTTCTTGGTCCTCTATCTCTTCTTCGTCTTCCTCCTTCGGGGCTATTAGAAACTTCAACGTTTACAAATCGTCCTTTTACCTTAAAATCAGTAAATGTTTCCAAAATTTGATCTTTAAGAGCGCTTTCAGTATTGAAAAAAGAAAAACTTTCTTTAACATCTACTTTGAACAAATCATCCTTACCAAGATGCAGTGTATCTTTTAAAAAGTCCTTTAAGGACATCCAGTCGTACCCGTCACGTTCCCCAACGTTTATAAAATAGCGGACAGATCCGTTACTGGAAAAATCACCTGAGGCTCCATCTTTATTTCTTTCCCTGCGATCTGGTTGGGCTGAATTTAGATCCTTGGTTTTACTGTAATAGCTATAAAAACGGGTAAATTCTACTGAAACTATTTTTTGTATTAATTCATCCCTGTCAAGGCCGTCAAGAACGTCGTGAATCGCCGGTAAATAATTATTTACTTCTTCGTTTATTTCCGTAGTACGGATCTTGTTAGCTAAATGGTATAATTGAATTTCGCAAATCTCTATCCCGGTAGGTATTTTTTTCGCTATGAAATTCTGCTTTATTTTTTTCTCTATGGCATGAATTTTACGCAATTCACTTCTTGTTACGATTACCATGGAAATACCAGATTTACCAGCTCTTCCTGTACGTCCGCTTCTATGCGTATAGGTTTCTATTTCATCAGGCAACTGATAATTAATCACATGCGTTATATCATCCACGTCTATTCCACGGGCTGCGACATCTGTGGCCACTAACATTTGAATTTGTTTTTTTCGGAACGCGTTCATCACCAGATCACGCTGGTTTTGACTTAAATCTCCATGTAGAGCGCCGGCATTATATCCGTCTTCAATTAGCTTTTCTGCAACTTTTTGGGTATCCCTTTTGGTTCGGCAAAAGACCACGGAAAAAATTCCCGGGTTGGCATCCGCCAGTCTTTTTAATGCAGAATACCTGTCGCGTCCGCCTACTAAATAATATTCATGCTGTACCGTGTCTACTCCAGAATTCCTAGTCCCCACGGTTATTTCGGCAGGCTGATGCATAAACTTCTTAGCAATTGTAGCTACTTCTTTAGGCATAGTAGCTGAAAAAAGCCAGGTAGATTTCTCTTTAGGTGTATTTGAAAGGATATCTTTAATGTCTTCATAGAATCCCATATTTAACATCTCATCTGCTTCATCAAGAATGCAATAGTCAATTTTAGAGATGTCTACAATTCCCCGGCCAATCATGTCCTTCATTCTACCCGGGGTGGCAACAACTATTTGAGCACCTCGTTTAATTTGCCGTGCCTGTTCAGTAATACTTGCACCTCCATAAATGGCCACCGTATTCAAACCTTTGACATATTTGGAATACAATTGCATTTCATTGGTAATTTGCAAACAAAGTTCACGGGTTGGAGATAGTATTAATCCCTGCGTAGTTCTGCTTTGGCTGTCAATTTTTTGAATTAAGGGAAACCCAAAAGCAGCAGTTTTACCGGTTCCGGTTTGGGCCAGGGCCACTAAATCTATTTCATCCTCTAATAAAATTGGGATGGATTTTTCCTGAACCTCCGATGGAGTTTCAAATCCTAAATCAGTTATAGCATTCAATAGGGCGCTATCGAGCCCCAATGCTTCAAATTTTGTCATAATATATTATAATTTACCTAATCGCAAATATGTATGTTGCATAGAGCGATTATCCTTATAACTTATTAGACTCAGCGCAACACATGCTATACCAGCGGCTTCAATTTAAGCGGCAAAGATACTCTTATTTATTTAGATGGTGGCTAAACCTAATAGATTCAACTTTGAGTAAGGTACGCAATAAGCTTTTGCAAGGCCTTTCCTCTATGGCCTATTTCATTTTTTTTATTGACTGGTAATTGAGCAAAGGTTTGGTCATAACCCAAAGGAATGAAGATAGGATCATATCCAAAACCATTGGCGCCCCGTTTTTCTGTTGTTATTGTACCTTCAACAACTCCATCGAAAAGGAGTCTATTTTTATTTAGATTTAAGGCAATTACCGTTTTAAATCTCGCCACACGAGATGTGCTATTCTTTAATTCTATAAGTACTTTTTCTATATTTTTTTCCGAATCTTTTTCTTCTCCGGCATATCTGGCAGAATATACGCCTGGGGCCCCATTCAGTCCATCTATCATTAGCCCTGTATCATCTGCAAAACATGAAATTCCATAATGTTCCGTAATATAGTCCGCTTTTAATTGTGCATTAGCCTCCAGTGTTGTCTCCGTTTCTGGTATTTCTTCGCTACAACCAAGATCTTCTAAAGAAATAAGACGTATGCCTTTGGGGAGCAATAGAGCTACTTCTTTTAATTTATTTGCATTGTGTGTGGCGAAAACGAGATCCATATGTCAAATGAATTCATAAAAAAGATTGTTGACCATGCTAAAAATAGTAATTTTATTTAGTGCATTTTTTCAATTATGAAGCTTAAACTATCTCCTGCAATCGTTTTTTTGGTATTTGGAAGTCTGATGTACTTTTTAGCTGAATTTTTGCCGGTCGGATATTTTGATTTTTTTGGCAGACGATATCTGATTAAGGCATTATTGTTTTTAGCAGTGGTCATTAGTTGTGTAGCATTAATTCAGTTTTACCGGGCCAAAACTACAACAAATCCTAAAAATCCTTCTAAAGCTTCTTCTTTGGTCACAAATGGTATTTATAAGTATTCACGGAATCCAATGTATTTAGGGCTGCTTTTGATATTATTAGGTTGGGGACTCTGGTTAGCTAATGCATTCAATGTTCTTTTGGCTGCTGGTTTTGTTTCCTATATGAACACTTTTCAGATTCAACCTGAAGAATCATCATTAACGAGTTTGTTTGGTACAGAATATAAGCAGTATTGTATAAGAGTTAGAAGATGGTTTTGACACATTGAATATTATTAAATTAACTTATAATTAAAAATATTAGCATATTAATTAATAATTATGTATATTAGCCTTTAAGCTTATAAAAGATGATTGCAATTTTAACAGGGGATATCATTAATTCGGCAGGCTATAAAACCACGGACTGGATGCCAATTTTAAAGAACTTCTTACTTAATCTGGGTAATACACCGGGGGTTTGGGAAATATATAGGGGTGATGAATTCCAAATACGAATTGAACCTGAAAAAGCCCTGGAAGTCGCAATTCAAATAAAAGCGCTTATCAAAACCATAAAGAATCTGGATGTACGGATTGGAATTGGCTTGGGGGATGAAGATTTTAGGGGTGCTGGCGTAAGTGAATCCAACGGTTCCGCCTATCAAAGGTCGGGCAGAACCTTAAATATGTTAAAAAAGAAAAAAATAAATCTGGCTATTGCTACTGAAGACCCGCAATTAGAAGATACTCTTAATTTAATTTTGAAATTAGGATCGGACTTTATGGATGGCTGGAGTGTGGTATCTGCGGAGATCATTGTACTAGCCCTTCAAAAACCCGGAGCTTCTCAAAAGGAAATTGCGGATCAGCTGCAGATACAACAATCTGCTGTTAGCCAAAGGCAAAAAAGAGCACGCCTAGATTTGGTAAAGGACTTGTTGAATTATTATCATAAAAACTATAAATAGTCTACTATGATACTTTTTACTAAACTATTTCTGGCTCATATAATTGGTGATTTTCTGTTACAACCAAAACGGTGGGTTATTCAGAAAGAGGCTAAGAAAGTTGGTTCAGGATTTTTGTATCTGCATATTTTAATTCATTTTTTGGTTATTATTCTATTGCTTTGGAATTTGGATTATTGGAAAATGGCGTTAATTATAGCTCTGTCTCATTATATGATTGACCTGCTTAAAATTTATACGACACCCCTTTTTAAAAATAAGAGCATTCCTTTTTTTATAGATCAATTTCTGCATGTAGTGATATTATATATATGTGCCTATTACGGTAATTTTATGGAGCATACTATGAGTTTATTACAACAAATAGATTGGCAACTTTTGACCGCCATAATATTTGTGACTTATCCTGCTGCCATAATAATGAGCATTCTATTGGAAGGGATGTCTAATCAGATTAATCTGGATCATAAATCTCTTCCTAATGCAGGAAAATACATTGGTATGCTTGAGCGCCTATTTGTTATTATTTTCATTATCATGGGCAGATGGGAAGCGATTGGGTTGCTTATTACTGCCAAATCTGTCTTCAGATTTAATGATTTGAAAGAAAGTAACAACAGGAAATTAACTGAATATATTTTGATAGGAACTCTTTTGAGTTTTGGTATAGCCATTCTTACGGGTATTATCTACACTTATTAAAACCATAAGTTTATGAAATATTTAGGGGTTTATATGCTACTTTTTCTGTCATTAGCATGCAGGGAGCAGAGTTTAAAAAAACAGGATAAGCAAGATGTTAGGAAAGTCCTTCAGCGATGGTCTTCCCAGAAAGCATGGGATTGGTATGATAGTCAACCCTGGTATTTGGGAGCTAATTTTAATCCTAGTTCTTCCATAAACCAACTTGAGTTTTGGCAGGAAGATACCTTTGATCCTGAAACAATTGATAGAGAATTAAAATGGTCGGCAGATCTGGGAATGAATCTGCATCGTGTGTATCTTCACAATTTACTTTGGGAACAGGATTCTATCGGCTTTTTAAATCGACTGGATAAATACTTAGTATTGGCTCAAAAGTATAAGATAAAGACTATGTTTGTTTTGCTCGATGATGTGTGGCATCCAATTCCTAAACTGGGAGTTCAACCTGAACCTGTTCCGCATGTGCATAATTCGGGGTGGGTACAGTCTCCAGGTGCTGAAATTCTGGGAGATACCGCCAGACATGATGAATTACAATCGTACATCAAAGGAGTGGTGGGGAACTTTGCCAATGATAAAAGGGTCCTGATATGGGATCTCTATAATGAACCAGATAATATTGCCGGTCAGCCCGGACGACGGGAGCTTGAAGTAATTAATAAACATGTATATTCACTCATACTCTTAAAAAAAGTGGTGCAATGGGCAAGAGAAGTAAACCCCAGGCAGCCTTTGACAACTGGTATATGGAAAGGAAATATTGACCATTGGGGTACACCGGACAGCTTACCGGCTTTGGATAGATATATGCTCTTGAATTCTGATATTGTTTCATTTCATGCCTATGACGGGGAAATAGAAAATGTAAAGAAAAAAATTACCGAACTCCAAAAATACAATAGACCCTTATTTTGCACCGAGTATCTTGCGAGAGGTGTTGGTAACACCTTTGAAAAAGTCCTTCCAATTCTAAAAGAAGATAAAATTGCCGCTATTAACTGGGGATTTGTTTCTGGTAAGACTAATACTATTTATCCCTGGAAAAGCTGGGATTCTACATTTACTGCAGAACCTAAAATCTGGCATCACGACATTCTTAGGAAGGATGGCACGCCTTTTTCGGTGGAAGAAACAGGTTTTATAAAGCAACTAACCAGTGACTCTCAGTAATCAGAAAATTTACCAATTTATTGCCTGGTATCAGTATTATTATTCATTTTCTAATAGTTCAAGTTTTTATGTGCAAAGGAAGATAAATAGAAAGTTTTTTTGGAAAATTTGAATATCCTAATGATTAAGACTTAAAGTCGAACAATCCATAATGGAATCCATTTATACTTGCATTAACTATATTTTTAAATGGAGAAGCTACCGTGCACAGATTTAATTTAATAATTTTGCATCTTAATTTTTATAAAGAATGACAGAAGTGGGACGCAAGTACGTATTTGATTTTGACAGTACCTTAACCAGAGTAGAAGCACTTGATGTACTAGCGGAAATGACTTTGCATGGCAAGTCTAATCGCGATGAGGTCATTCATGAAATACAGGAAATAACCAATCTTGGAATTGATGGGGATATTTCATTTACAGAATCCTTGGAGAGAAGAATAAAACTCTTAAAAGCGAATAGGAATGATTTAGATCCTCTTGTTGATGAGTTACGGCAAAAGATTTCAAAATCTATTGCTGCTAACAAAGAATTTTTTGAAAAGTACTCTGAAGACATTTATGTAATTTCCTGTGGATTTAAAGAATTTATAGATCCAATTGTAGAGGAGTATAATATTCCATCTGAAAGGGTATTTGCCAATACATTTAAATTTGATGAAGAAGGAAACATTATAGGTTTTGATGAAAAGAATGTGCTCGCAACCCATAATGGAAAAATTGAATGTTTAAAACAGCTCGACCTTGAAGGTGAAGTACAGGTGATAGGGGATGGGTATAGTGATTATGTTATGCGAGAAGCCGGTATTGCGCACAAATTTTTTGCCTATACAGAAAATGTCCATCGCGATAAAGCCGCTGACAATGCAGATCATGTTACACCTAATTTAGATGAATTTTTATTTGTAAACGACCTGCCTCGTAGCCTTTCTTATCCAAAAAATAGAATTAAGATTCTCTTGTTGGAAAATGTTCATCCTGCTGCATTTGATAATCTTTCGGAAGATGGTTTTTCTGTTGAACTTATAGAAGAAAGTTTGTCCGAAGATGAGCTTATTAATAAAATTAAAGGAGTACACGTATTGGGAATCCGTTCTAAAACCAAGCTTACTCCTAAAATAATTGATGCCGCCGATAAACTATTGGTGGTTGGAGCTTTTTGTATTGGGACGAAACAGATAGATTTAGATTACTGCAAGAAGAAAGGGGTGGTTGTTTTTAATGCACCATACAGCAATACAAGGTCTGTTGTAGAATTAGCGATTGGTCAAATTATTATGTTATTTCGAAATGTTTTTACGAGGAGTACTGAATTACATAATAAAGTATGGAATAAGACAGCGGATAATTCTAAAGAAGTTCGCGGTAAAAATCTTGGTATTGTGGGTTATGGCAATATAGGTAAACAACTGTCCGTGCTGGCTGAGGCCTTAGGCATGAGGGTTTATTACTATGATATTGAGGACAGATTAGCCATGGGCAACGCAATAAAATGCGATACTCTTGAAGATTTGTTAAATGTTTCTGATGTGGTTTCTTTGCACCTGGATGACAATAAAGCCAATCATAATTTTATTGGTGAGCGTGAAATTAACCAAATGCGCGAAGGTGCTATGCTTTTAAATCTTTCAAGAGGTTTTGTAGTGGAAATACCAGCCCTTGTAAAAGCACTTAAAAGCGGTAAACTAAGTGGTGTATCTATAGATGTATTTCCCAAGGAACCAAAGACTAACGGACCGTTTGTTTCTGAACTACAGGGAATCTCCAATGTTATTCTAACGCCGCACATAGGAGGCAGTACTGAGGAAGCACAAAGAGATATTGCCGATTTCGTACCCAACAAGATTATGTACTATATCAACTCAGGTAATACTGTAGATGCCGTTAACTTTCCGAACATTCGTTTACCTAAACAGAATAAAGCTCACAGGTTCTTACACATTCACAGAAATGTTCCGGGTATTATGGCTAAAATTAATGAGGTCCTCGCTACTTACGAGATGAATATCTCAGGACAATACCTGTCAACTGATAGCGATGTAGGTTATGTAATCACTGATCTGGACAGGGATTATAACAAAGAGGTAATTAAAGCACTCAAGAGAGTAGAAAACACAATTAAATTTAGAGTTCTGTATTAAACTTCTTTTTTGATTTGTTATTGAATGATCTTCAGCAAATGCTCATTTATGATGATAAGGTTCATTTCTCAGAATAGTAAATGCTCTGTAAATTTGTTCAACAATAAATAAACGGACCATTTGATGTGAGAAAGTCATTTTTGAAAGACTAATCTGACCATTTGCTTTTTGTTTGATAGAATCACTAAAACCGTAAGGACCACCTATTACCAAAACCCATTCTTTTATTCCGGTATTCATCTGTTTTTGTAATAGTTTGGCAAAATCTACCGACGTGTATTCCAGGCCATTTTCATCCAGCAAATAAAGGAGTTCTGCACTGACAACATTTTTTAAGATTAATTCAGTCTCCTTTTCTATTTGATCAGTTACAGACAGGTTTTTGGTGTTTTTAATATCTGGTATTACCACCAATTCAAATTTTACATAGTGTTTCAGTCTCTTCAGATAAACATCCATTAGCTTCTGTAACTCTGCACTATCCGTTTTTCCTATTGCAAGAAGTTTTATCCTCATATTTCTAAGTTATAATATTAAGGAAATTGAATTTCTTTATTGGCATATGTTTTTACTAATTTAGTGCCCTACAAGTTGCAAAAATGATATCAGAAGAACAATTCCAAAAGGAGATATCTTTAATTATAGAAAAT
>Ga0265303_10001560_pt1 | contig 14157 bp, 13 predicted proteins | sample Helome_2_FD_192494 | JGI IMG/M metagenome (GOLD analysis project Ga0265303, IMG submission 192494) | Marine sediment microbial communities from subtidal zone of North Sea - Hel_20160317 (Illumina Assembly) | ecosystem: Environmental > Aquatic > Marine > Subtidal zone > Sediment ... | reverse complement strand
AGCTTTTTACCTGGAGACCAAGCATCTATGGAAAAAGATTTCAAAAAAGCACTTCTTGAAGATTTTAACATTCAATTCCATGATTTGTTTGCGATCACTAATTTGCCAATAAGCCGTTTTTTAGATTATTTAATTGCATCTGAAAATTATGAAGATTATATGTATGCCTTAGTTGATGCATACAATCCTGAAGCCGTGAAAAACGTAATGTGTACAAATACAATTTCCATAAGCTGGGAAGGATGGCTTTATGATTGTGATTTTAACCAAATGCTTGACTTAAAAGTAGAAGGTAAGGTAAAGCATATAAAAGAATATAATGAGGACCTGCTGCAAAATAGAAACATTAGAGTATTTCAACATTGTTATGGCTGTACTGCTGGAGCAGGCAGTAGTTGTCAGGGATCTGTAATATAAAAAACATTACCATAGTCCTTAATAGAAGTCCAGAATTAAGATAAATTAAAACTATAGCTAAAGCGAATAATATCAAACTTCATGAATATGTTGAAGTTTATGGGGTTCAGGCCCAATTAGAAAGGATAGCTCAACCATATATGATTACCTTATTTAACGAATTGATTAAAACACTTTATAAAACTAAAAAATGAGCTATTTAGAAGCAACCCAAAATATATATAAAGAAGCAGCTTTGACTCCAGATGTTGGACTTTGCTGTACAACTAATCCAGTTTGGGAATTACCGGGATTACAAATTCCCCGTATTATGCAGGATATGAATTATGGATGTGGCAGTACGGTGCGTGCACGGGATTTGACGAACGATCCTAAAATTCTTTATGTTGGTGTTGGTGGAGGTATGGAATTATTGCAATTTTCGTATTTCAGTCGTCAAAAGGGTGGAGTTATAGGTATTGATATTGTTGATGAAATGCTAGAAGCTTCACGAAAAAATTTTATTGAAGCCGAGGCTCAGAATTCCTGGTTTAAAAGAGATTTTGTTGACTTAATTAAAGGAGATGCGTTGCGCCTGCCTGTTGAAGATAATAGTATAGATATTGCCGCACAAAATTGTTTGTTCAATATTTTTAAAACCGATGACCTAAAACAAGCTATTGCAGAAATGTATCGGGTTTTAAAACCACATGGAAAATTGGTCATGAGTGATCCTACTTGTGAACAAACTATGAATAAGACACTTCGCAATGATGATAGATTACGCGCTTTGTGCTTAAGCGGAAGTATACCAATAGCGGAATACACTAAAATGTTAACTGATGCGGGCTTCGGAACAGTAGAAATTAGAGCACGTAAACCTTACAGAATTCTGGATCCAAAACATTATGCCACAGACGAATTAATTTATATTGAATCTATTGAAGTTGCAGCCATTAAAGATCCAATGCCATATGATGGCCCATGCGTATTTACAGGAAAAGCCGCTATATATTATGGTGATGATGATTATTTTGATGATAATGCCGGTCATATTTTATTAAAAAATCAGCCTTTTGCTATTTGTGATAAAACCTCTGGGGCATTGCAAGCTTTGAAAAGGGACGATATTTATTTTTCCGAATCTACCTTTCACTATGATGGGGGAGGTTGCTGCTAATAACGTCATGCCTTAAAGTACTAACTCATATACTTCATAAATAAAAATAGCGGGGGTTCATCCCCGCTATTTTTTTGTTTTATTGTGAAATTTTTAAAGCAAATTGATGGGTAAATAATATATTGAGAAAAATAAATATCCTGTATTTGTATCACGATGATTTACCGGTGAATGTCATTCGAAATGATTATATTGAAGGAAATTATTTCTGCTATTTTTCTATCAAATAAAACATTACCTCCAGGCATTTAAATCGTAACCGAAGCCAAGGTAACCCAATTATGAAATCTGTATGTTGCTCCCGGCCTGAAATAGTTGATTTTTAAGAATTATAATTCAATTTTATATGGCAAACCAATATTTAGATTTAGATACCCTCAAATTTTTGCTTTACGAGGTTCATCAACTTCAAAATGTTTTGGATCAGAGTCGTTTTAAGGACTATGACCAGGAATCTGTAGACCTTTTTTTAAACGCTGTCAAGGATTTTTCCGATAGGGAATTATTCCCTTTTTTTCGTGAAATGGACGAGCAGCCTGCCCGTTTTGAAGATGGAGAAATAATTGTCCATTCACAGGTAAAAAACTATATGAAAAAAGGTGGGGAAATGGGACTTGTTTCCGGACTGTTTGACTATGAAATCGGTGGGATGCAATTACCCGGGATGGTGGTTACTGCATCGGCTTATATACAGGAAACAGCTAACAATCATTTGCCTGGTTACATTGGATTGACCCTTGGGGCAGCAGAGTTGATTGTAAAATTTGGCAGTAAAGAGCTTAATGATAAATTTATTCCCAAAATGCTTTCTGGCGATTGGAATGGAACCATGTGCCTTACTGAACCACAGGCAGGAAGTTCTTTATCTGATATTGTGACTTCTGCTGAACCTTCCGAAGACGGCTATTACATTTCAGGGCAGAAAATATTTATATCAGGGGGAGACTTTAAAGGCGCTGAAAATGTTGTTCACTTGTTATTAGCCCGAATTAAAGGTGCTCCCGCTGGTACAAAGGGAATTTCTTTATTTGTTGTTCCTAAAAACAGGGGGTCTGCCAATGGTGACCTTACATCTAATGATGTTACAACTTTTGCCGATTTTCAAAAAATGGGTCAAAAAGGCTATTGTACGACTCATCTTTTCTTTGGACATAGTAACGATTGTAAGGGATGGCTTGTTGGAGAACCTAATCAGGGATTAAAGTATATGTTCTTGATGATGAACGGCGCTCGGATAGCTGTTGGACGCGGAGCTGCTGCCATAAGCATGGCTGCCTATCAGGCATCTTTATCTTATGCAAGAGAAAGGCCTCAAGGGCGCCGTCTAACCAATACAGGTAAGAAAGACGTGCATCAGGAACAGACCCTGATAATAAATCATCCGGATGTCAAACGAATGCTCATGCTGCAAAAGGTTATAGCAGAGGGTTCATTAAGCTTGATATTACTTTCCTCTAAATACCATGATTTGTCTAAGACTCATTCAGATAAGAAGGAAAGGGAAAAATACTCCTATTTACTTGAGATGCTTACACCAATTGCTAAAACCTATCCTTCTGAAATGGGGACGCTCTCTGTAAGTAATGGCCTTCAGGTTCTGGGAGGTTATGGGTATTGTTCAGATTTTATCCTTCAACAATATTTTAGAGACATCCGGATTTTTTCAATTTACGAGGGAACAACGGGAATTCAGTCTTTAGATCTTTTGGGAAGAAAGATGACCATGAATAATGGTAAAGCATTACAATTGTTGTCCGTAGAAATTATGAAAAGTATAAAAAAAGCATCTGAACATGATGATCTTCTGCCCTATGCAAAGAAACTTGGAACAACTTTATCCTTAACGGAGGAAGTGTTGAATTTTTTGATGGATTTTGCGAAAAAAGGAGATTATGAACGATTTTTATCAGATGCTACAGTATTTATGGAATTTTTTGGGAACATGGTTTTAGGCTGGTTATGGTTGGATATTGCCGTTAAATCTCAAAATGCCATGGCTTTGAGTGACACCAAATTTTCATCAGCATTCTATGAGAGTAAGATCAATGCGATGAAATTTTATTTTAAATATGAAATTCCTAAAACAAAGGCATTGGTTGAGATTTTAATGGATAAACATGTGTTGACTACAGCAAATGAAAATCAGTTGTTTACCTAAATTTTGTCATAAGGCATTAAGGTCCGAAGAAATACCAATTTGAATAAAATAAGCGAAAATAAACGATGGAAAGTATAAAATCTAAATTTGACCTAAGTAGTAAAGTCGCGATTGTCACCGGATCAAGTAAAGGAATAGGAAAGTCTATTGCCTGGGGGCTGGCTGAAAATGGGGCCAAAGTGGTAGTAAGCAGTCGGAAGCAGGCTGCAGTCGATGAAGTTGCCGGTGAATTTAGGGAAGCCGGCATTGAGGCGGTGGGTATACAATGCCATATTGGCGATTCTGAACAACGCAAAACACTTATTGCTAAGACGATAGAACATTTTGGAAGAATAGACATCTTAGTGAACAATGCAGCCATAAACCCCTATTATGGTCCTCTGGAGGGCTCAGACGAATCCGTCTTTGATAAGATAATGAATGTAAACGTCAAGGCGCCATGGCTCCTCTCTAATCTGGTTCTGCCTTACATGAAGGAAATTGGTGGTGGCAGTATTATCAATATATCGTCTGTGGAGGGAATTACTCCCGGATTTGGTTTAGGATTGTACAGCGCAACCAAATCAGCTTTGATAATGCTAACCAAGAATCAGGCTAAAGAATGGGGCCGCTATGGGGTTAGAGCAAACGTACTTTGTCCGGGCCTGATCAAGACCAAATTTAGTGAAGGATTATGGACAGATGACAAATTGATTGCCGGATTTACAAAAGCCTTACCACTGGGTCGGATAGCCGCTCCCGAAGAAATGGCCGGTATGGCCATGTTGCTGGCATCAGATGCGGGATCATATATGACAGGTGGGGTTTATGTAGCAGATGGGGGGTATTTAATTTCTGGATAAAGTTTGATTACTGATTAAAAATAATGATATGAATTTTGAATACAGCGAAAAATCCATTGCTTTCCAGGAAAAACTTAAGCTATTTATAGCTAAGCATTTAATACCTGTACAGGAAGAAGTGGAAACTTTCCATAGAGACCCAGTCAATATTTGGAAAAAATGGCCAGGCCTTGCTTCCTTAAAAGAAAAAGCAAAAGCTGAAGGGCTTTGGAATTTGTTTTTACCAGAAACTTATGGAGACCTAAGTCCGGGACTAACAAATTTAGAATATGCGCCATTGGCTGAGATCATGGGAAGGATTTTATGGTCCTCAGAAGTATTTAATTGCAGTCCCCCCGATACGGGTAATATGGAGGTCTTGGCGAAATACGGCTCTTCTGAACAGAAGGAAACTTGGCTGCAGCCTTTAATGCAGGGAGGACTCCGATCTTCGTTTTTGATGACAGAACCCGATGTGGCCTCATCAGATGCAACAAATATTGAGACGTCTATTGTAGCAGATGGAGATGAATATGTAGTTACGGGAAAAAAATGGTGGTCTTCAGGTGCTATGGACCCCAATTGTAAGATTACGATAGTAATGGGTAAGACCAATTTTGATGCACCCCGCCATCTGCAACACAGCATGATTTTGATTCCAATGGATACTCCTGGATTAGAGATTATAAGATCATTAAGTGTTTTTGGTTACCATGATTCTCCGGAGGGACACGCAGAAATTGTGTTGAATAAAGTACGTGTGCCAAAAAACAATCTTATTCTAGGTGAAGGCAGAGGATTTGAGATAGCCCAGGGTCGTTTAGGTCCGGGAAGAATACACCATTGTATGCGATTAATTGGGATGGCACAACGTTCTCTGGAGTTAATGTCCCAAAGGGCCTCTGAACGCAGTCCGTTTGGCAGAACTTTAGATACCTATAGCAGCATTCGTCAGGAAATTGCACATTCTCGTTGTGAGATAGAACAAACTCGTCTGCTGGTACTTTCTGCTGCGGATAAAATGGATAGGGTTGGAAACAAGGAAGCAAAAGACCTGATTGCCATGATTAAGATTGTAGCACCAAATATGGCCTTAAAAGTTATTGATAGGGCTATCCAGATAATGGGAGGTATGGGTGTGAGTGACGACATACCATTAGCTCATTTCTATGCGGCCGCAAGAACTTTGAGACTTGCTGATGGCCCGGATGAGGTTCATTTAAGTCAATTGGGAAAAAACACTATAAAAAAATACGCACAAATCTGAATATGTCGGAAAAGGAACTAACGAAAACGGTTCGAATAGGGGAGGAGCTTCATAAGCAGAACTTAAAAAAGTTCCTGTTGCAATATGATTTGATCAATGATGAAAAAAACGAATTAATCATCAGACAGTTTTATAATGGATATTCGAATCTTACTTATCTGTTAAAAATAGAGGATAAGGAATATGTACTGCGTCGTCCGCCCTTTGCGGCACCTAAACGGGGCCATAATATGGGTAGAGAATTTAAGGTGCTAAACAATCTTCATAAAGTATTCGACAAAACGCCGGAACCTTATGCGTTTTCAGAAGATGTGGAGATATTAGGAGCCCCGTTTTATATAATGAATAAAGTAGACGGAATAATTTTAACCGCCAATGAGGCCAGAGATCTTCAGGTCGCTCCAAATGAATTTAAAACAATAGCGGATACATGGCTGAATGCCTATGTGGAATTGCATGATGTAGACTATAAGGCTGCCGGACTTGAATCGTTGGGAAATCCGGAAGGCTATGTTGAGCGACAAGTTAAAAATTGGGGTAAGCAGTACCTTGCTGCGGCAACGGAAGAAGTTCCCTCCGCCAATAAGGTCATGTCATGGATGGAAAAGAATCAGCCAAAAAACTATCATTACAGCCTTATCCATAATGACTATAAGTACGATAACGTCGTATTTGCTGATGATCAATGGAAAAAAATAGCCGCAATACTGGATTGGGAAATGTGTACTTTAGGCGATCCCTTAATGGATTTAGGCACTTCCCTTGGGTATTGGACCACAGCTTCAGATGCTGATTTTTTAAAGCAGGGACTTCCATCTCCAACAACTATGGCAGGCAATCCTACGCGAACAGAAATCGTGCAGCAATATGCGCTCAAAAGTGGCAGTGATATAAATAATCTTACCTTCTATTTTGCATATGGTCTTTTTAAAATTGCGGTAATTGCCCAACAGATATATTATAGATTTAAGCATGGACATACAACAGACCCTCGTTTTGCGAACCTGAATAGAGTTTCCTCCTTATGCTGTAATACGGCATGGAACGCCATTCAGAAGGATAGTATTGACTGACAACAATTGTCTTTTAAAATTAAAAAATATGCCATAAAAGATCAAGGGCGTTTGATTAAATAAAAGCGATATGCAATTAGAAAATAAAGTTGTGATCATTACTGGTGCCGGAAGTGGAATAGGAGCCGCATCAGCAGCATTGTTGGCTAAACACAAGGCATTGATCATCGTTTCTGATGTTGATTCTGAAAAAGCCCAAAAGGTAGCCGACCAAATAAAAAAAACAGGAGGTAAAGTATTTGCGATCCATGCAGATGTATCTAAGTTTGAAGAAGTAGAGTTGTTAATAGCCCAAACGGTTAAGAATCATGGTAAGTTAGACGTCATTGTTAATAATGCAGGTATAGGTGGTGAAAATCAAAGTAAGACTGCTGACCATACACTGGAAGATTGGGACAATGTTATTGCTGTGAATCAGACGGGTGTATTCTATTGCATGAAAGTGGCTTTGCAGCAAATGATGAAACAAGGCCATGGAAATATTATAAATATCGCTTCCCTTGCTGGCTTAAAACCCTCAGGATACAACCTTTCCTATAGTGCCAGTAAATTTGCGGTTGTTGGTATGACCAAATCAGCCGCACTGGAATATGGGCGTAAGAATATTAGAATAAATGCGGTATGTCCGGGGTATACTCATTCGGCACTTTTAGACAAATTACTGGCAAGTAAGCCTGATATGGGAGAAACCCTAAAAAGATTGATCCCTATGGACAGGTTTGGAGAAGCAGATGAAATTGCTGAAGCTGTAGCATGGCTTGCATCTGATAATTCGAAATATGTTACCGGTCAAACCATAACACTGGACGGTGGAACATCTTTATTATAACATAATTTAAAAAATCAATGCTGAACAATATAAAAATACTACCCGAATGAATACATTAAAGATTATTAAAAAAGAGGGGTATACCATTGTTCAGATGAACCGTGGTAAAGTAAATGCCATTAATTATGATATGGTACAGGAGCTTAGGCAGGTATTCCGGGATATTGAAAATGACAATGCAGTGAAAGGAGCAATACTTACGGGGCAGCCACACTATTTCTCAGCGGGCCTGGATTTAATCGAATTATTTCAGTACGACAAAAAGCAGATCGAAGATTTTTTTCATGTTTTTGGTGCACTTTTCATAGAGCTAATACAGATCACTAAACCTGTTATATCAGCAATAACGGGTCATTCTCCGGCGGGTGGCTGTGTTCTTGCCGTAGCAAGTGATAACCGAATTATGGCAGATGGCGAACAATATATAATTGGACTGAATGAGGTAGCCGTAAATATTCAAATTTCTCAGAACCTTATTGAAACTTATGCTTTTTGGATAGGTGAAGGTTTGGCAAGCAGATATATTATGGAAGGGAAGTTGCTTAATGGTAAAGAAGCCTTGTCTGCCGGATTGGTGGATGAATTGGTTCCTTTAGAGCAGGTATTGCAAAAGGCCGAGGACAAGATGCAGCAGTATTTACAAGCAGATCAGGAAATACTTCTTAATACAAAAAATAAACTTCGCAAAAATTTACTCAGCAAATTTGATTTGAATGCCGAAAATTCCCTCAAAGAAGCTGCAACCCTATGGTGGAAGCCTGAAATTCGAGCCAAAATGGAAGCATATGTAAAAAGTTTCTCAAATAAAAAGAAAGGATAGAACCGAAATGAAAAACATGAATAAACAACTAAAATTTGTAAAGAGACCCTTAGGTGAGGCTGATGCTTCAACCTGGTCATTAGAGACTAATCCTATTCCCGAATTGCAGGATGGAGAAATTCTGGTGAAACAACATTATGTTTCCCTGGACCCGGCTATGCGGGGCTGGATGAATGATTCCAAATCCTATATAGAGCCAATGGCTATTGGCTCAGTTATGCGCGCAGGTGCTGTAGGGGAAGTAGTGGCAGTTAATAACAATCCCAACTTTAAAGCAGGGGATTATGTAGCCGGATTTGGAGGTGTACAACAATATGCAGCTTCGGATGGAGAGAATTCCCATATTATAGACCCGAAACTAGCTCCTCTACCAACTTATTTAAGCACCTTGGGCATGACAGGGATGACAGCCTATTTTGGTATTCTTGATGTAGGTAAAATAAAAGAAGGAGATATTGTGTTAGTGTCAGGAGCAGCAGGAGCAGTGGGGAGCATCGTAGGTCAAATAGCAAAAATTAAGGGATGTCGGGTTGTCGGCATTGCCGGGGGTAAGGAGAAATGTAGATATATTTTAGAGGAGTTGGGTTTTGACGCTGCTATTGATTATAAGAACGAGAATGTTGTAACCAGGTTGAAAGAAGAATGTCCAAAAGGCCTGGATGTTTATTTTGACAACGTAGGTGGCGAAATTCTTGATATTGCCCTGAGTAAACTGAGAATGCATGCCCGAATAGTGATCTGTGGTGCCATATCGCAATACAACAACAAAACGGCTATAAAAGGTCCCAGTAATTACCTTTCACTCCTGGTGAACCGAGCCACAATGCAAGGAATGGTGGTATTTGATTATGCAAAAAGGTATGGCGAAGCTGCAAGGGCCATGGGTGTGTGGCTGGCAGAGGGAAAATTGAAAGGCAAAGAAGATATATATGAGGGAATTGAGAATTTTCCGCAAACCTATAAAAGGTTGTTTACAGGTGAAAAACTAGGCAAACTGGTGCTAAAAGTAGTAGAAGATGAAGGCCATACGATGTAAAGAATTCGGACCGCCATCTTCCCTGGTTTTAGAAGAAATGCCCGGTTTAAAACCCAAAGCAAAAGAGGTGGTGGTGCAAGTAAAAGCCTGTGGAATAAATTTCCCCGACACATTAATTATCCGGGGTTTATACCAGTTTAAACCGGAGCTTCCTTTCACACCGGGCAGTGATATTGCAGGGGTCGTAAAAGAGGTTGGCGATGAAGTAAAACACCTGGCAGTTGGTGATGAAGTCTTCGGATTTGTCTTTAGCGGTGGGTTTGCAGAGGAAGTAGTGGTGCCGTCCAATACGTGTTTCCTGAAATCAAAAAAAATGAATTTCCCAATTGCAGCGTCATTTATGGTGGCATATGGGACCTCATATCATGCGCTTAAAGACCGGGCAAAGCTGGCAAAGGGCGAAACATTGCTCGTGCTTGGCGCTTCGGGTGGTGTTGGTTTGGCAGCCGTGGAATTAGGTAAATTAATGGGTGCAAAAGTAATTGCGGCAGCGTCTACAGAAGAAAAATTGCAATTATGCAGAGAATATGGCGCTGATCAAACCATTAACTATTCCGAGCAAGATCTGAAGTCTGAAATAAAAAGATTGACCCATAACAAAGGGGTAGACGTCATATACGATCCTGTTGGTGGCGAATATTCTGAGGCGGCATTTAGGGGGATTGCATGGGAGGGGAGATATCTGGTAGTAGGATTTGCTTCCGGTACTATACCTAAAATGCCTTTAAATTTGCCTTTGCTTAAGACCGCTTCTATAGTTGGGGTATTTTGGGGCGATTTTGCTATGAGAAATCCAAAGGAGAATATGGAGAATACCAGGACCTTAATGAAATGGTATGATGAGGGCAGGTTAAGACCCCATATCCATAAGACTTATGAATTGAAGGAAGTCTCCAGGGCATTGGACGAAATTATAAACAGAAAGGTCAGAGGTAAATTGGTAATAAAAGTTTAAAGTTGTTCTTCTTCCGGAATATAATTTTCCTCTAGATTAAAGTTCTACATTGTTTGAAGAATAAAATTCCGGATAAACAGATAGAAAAAGACATAATAAATGAACTATACAAAATGAGACTAAAAGACAAAATAGCGATAGTTACCGGTGGTTCCCGTGGAATAGGCAAGGCCATATCCGAACTCTTTGCAAAAGAAGGGGCGACAGTAATTATTATGGACCTGTTACCGCAAGGACAGAAAGTAGCTGATAGCATAAATGATTCCGGGGGAAAAGCAGAGTATAATCAGGTTTCTGTAACCGATAAATCTGCGGTAGAAAACCTTTTCAAAAATGTAAATGGTAAATATGGTAAAATAGATATCCTTATTAATAATGCGGGAATCACCAGAGACAGAACGCTCGAAAAAATGAGTGAGGAAGAATGGGATGCGGTTATAGATGTAAATTTGAAAGGGGTTTTTATCTGTACCCAGGCTGTAGTGCCTTATATGAAGGCTAATACCTATGGAAGGATAGTAAGCGCCGCTTCAAATGTTGGTTTAAGGGGTAATTTTGGACAGACAAATTATGCGGCCACCAAGGCGGGTGTTATTGCCATGACTAAAACCTGGACCATGGAATTTGGTAAGTATGGCATTACTTCCAATGCCATAGCACCGGGTTTTACAATGACCGATATGGTTGATAAGATTCCGGAAGAACATTTTACTAAAATCAAGGATAGTATTCCCCTGCGTACTGTAGCACAACCCATAGATATTGCCTATGGTTATCTTTACCTGGCATCGGATGAAACCCGTTTTGTTTCGGGTATATGCCTTACAATAGATGGTGGAACTTCAAGATAATTAATATGGCCAATTTAGAATTAGATAATTTTGCTGACTTTCGGGCAATTGAAGGTCAAACTTTACCGGCCGGCGATTGGCTAACGGTGACCCAGGAAATGATTAATGACTTTGCCAAAGCCACCATGGATTTCCAATGGATACATGTAGATGTTGAAAAAGCAGAAAAACACTCACCTTTTAAAAAACCGGTGGCTCATGGTTTTATGTCCCTTGCCCTTTTATCAAAACTTTTAAAAGATGTTTTGTTAGTTAAATCTGCCAAAATGGGTATAAATTATGGGTTGAATAAAGTGCGATTTCCAAGCCCGGTTTTAGTAGATAGTCAGCTCAGGTTAATCTGTACTATTCAAAAAATTGAAAATTACGGGGAGAGGGGTCTGAAAATTACTAGTAATTGTGTGGTGGAGATTGAGGGATATGATAAACCAGCATGTGTGGCTGAATTTATTAGTTTGATGTTTGAGTAAGTTTCATAATTTATGTGAACAACATTGATCATTCAAATAATTACCAATTTTATAAATAAACCAATGCCAAACCAAAAAATATAGTGTCCAATGACCAGACTTTTTGACCTTCTTTACAATCAACTAAACACCAAACCTCTTGAAGCTTCCTTAAGTGGCCGGGATGTTGAAGGTAATTGGAATTCCTATAGCACAAAAGATGTAAAAAATTATGCAGAACAAGCTGCGTCAGGTTTAGTGAAACTTGGATTAAAGCCCGGGGATAAAGTGGCAATGGTAATCTATAAAAACAGGCCCGAATGGGTAATTATGGATTTTGCTCTGCAAATGGCCGGACTTATAAGTATTCCATTATACCCAACAATAAGTATTTCAGAGTTTGAATATATCCTAAATGAAGTAGAAGTAAAGGCGGCCTTTTGTGGCGGCCTCGATCTTTATGATAAACTGTCGTCGACCCGGAAAAATGTTGCAAGTTTAAAGAGTATTTACGCCTTTGATAATGTCAAGGGGAGACCATTTTGGGAAGAAATACTGGAGAAGGAAGGACTAAAAGAAGTTGAAGAAATTAAGAAAAAAATTACCGGGGAAGATTTGGCTACTATTATATATACCTCGGGAACAACAGGTAATCCTAAAGGGGTTATGTTAACTCATAACAATATCATGCATGTTATTGTGGAGACATCAAAATTTTTAGAAGTGGATGCGGGTGAAAATGTTCTGAGTTTTTTACCACTTTGTCATATTTATGAAAGGGCGGTTTCATTCGCATGGTTCCATGAAGGAACTTCTATTTATTTTTGTGGTACAGATAACCTGAGTGGACCGAATGGTGATTTGGCATCTGTAAAACCAGTAGTTTTTACAACAGTGCCCAGACTGCTGGAAAAAGTATATGAAGCAATCTATAACAAGGGCCTGAATTTAAAAGGAGCAAAAAAGGCACTTTTCTTTTGGGCGCTTCGCTTAACAGATAATTATGAGCTGGATCAAAATTTATCTCCCATTGATAAGATAAAATGGGGGATTGCAGATAAATTGATTTTTAGCAAATGGCGTGAGGCCCTGGGGGGGAATGTACGTCTGATTGTTACGGGTTCTGCTCCTTGCCCCTTGCAGATAATTCGTGTTTTTTGCGCTGCAGGAATCAACGTGCGCGAGGCCTACGGTTTAACTGAAACCTCCCCAACCTTAACAGTCAATAGCGTTAAACCAGGAGGGTCAGTAATAGGTACTGTAGGTTATGCAATAAACGGAGTAGAATTATATATAGATAAGTCGTCCGGAGAATATAATGAAGACGAAGGTGAAATACTTGCGATTGGGCCTAATGTTATGTCGGGCTATTATAAAAAACCTGAAATAAATGCACAGGTGTTTAAAGAAATAGATGGCAGAAAATGGTTTTGCACAGGTGATATTGGAAAATTGATTAAAGGCCCCAATGGAAAGGATTTTTTAAAAATAACAGACAGGAAGAAGGAGCTATTGAAAACTTCTGGCGGTAAGTATGTGGCTCCTGCACCAATTGAAAACAGGATAAAGGAAAATTTTGTTATTGATCAGATTATGGTTATCGGGGATAAACAAAAATTTGTTTCTGCGCTTATTGTTCCTGCAGAGGATGGATTAAAGAACTGGTGCAGACATAAAAATATTAATTGGACCAATTTGGAAGATATGGTAAAACAGGACAGGATTCTTGCAAAATATCAAAAAGTAATTGATAACTACAATCCCGAATTCAGTCATATAGAGCAAATAAAGAAATTCCGCATTGTCCCTGCTGTGTGGTTACCTATACACGAAGATGATTCTGAAGCTGAACTTACACCAACATTAAAGCTCAAAAGACGTGTGATAAGGGAGAAATACAAAAAGGAAATTCAGGAAATATATGCTTAATGCTGCTTCTTGTATTGCTTAAGAATTTAAGAGGCCATTATGGGTTTTGATTCTTTAGCGCGTTGAGGCTGTCCATTTCCTTTCTGAATCTTAGGATAACCAATGAGTCTAATTGCTGTGAAATACTATCTTTCATTGCTGTCCAGTTGGTCGGATTCATTTTTGAATTATACCGTAGTATCTTGTTGAATTTTGCCACGTTAAACCGGTTGGCTTCCCAAGCTGCAGCCGTACTTTCCTCATGTTTTAAGTCTTGAAGGTATATTCCCACACCAAAGCCCAGGATAACAACAACTAAAACAATGGCTAAAATTTTGGTAGATTTTGGCATTTTTCAGGTATTAAGATCATGATATTAATGAGAACACCATGACGGATTTGGAGTAGAATGGT
>Ga0265303_10001559_pt1 | contig 14165 bp, 12 predicted proteins | sample Helome_2_FD_192494 | JGI IMG/M metagenome (GOLD analysis project Ga0265303, IMG submission 192494) | Marine sediment microbial communities from subtidal zone of North Sea - Hel_20160317 (Illumina Assembly) | ecosystem: Environmental > Aquatic > Marine > Subtidal zone > Sediment ... | reverse complement strand
ATAATAACTATGAATAATGAGGATTTTGAGCGTTTATTTCTCAGTATTAATCGAATATCCAACTGCATAAAAGGAGCGATATCTCCAAACTTTTTTGTCCATTCAAGATTCGTGGTCTTTGCCTCTGTTGCCTTGGTTTTTAAAGAATTATCAATGTAAAGTTTGCGTCGAAGGATTTTGAAATTAAAATAATATAACATTCCTAATAAAAGCGCAGGAATTAAAATGAATATGGGGTTATTGGTAATCCTTAACACAGCTTGAGACACAAGTTCTGTAAAAGAAATTATTTCAAAATAATTCAAGGCGAACAGTGCTCCGGAAATTACTATTATTGGAAGAAATGATAGCTCTTTTTCAGCAGAGAGGCTTTCAATAATAAAATTTAAAAAGTTATTGATCAAAGTAAATAAAGCAATGATGCCAATCCAAACCAATATTGTTGATGTGCTGTACCCTCTATTAATAAGAATGGCTCCAAAAGGAATAATGGCAAAAAACGGTAAAATATTAAAAAATGAAACCACCGATTTTCCCAAAACATAATGAACGATGCGTTTTCTTTTGATCGGTAATGTCAGCAATGGTTTTACACTCATTACCGGTAGTTTTTGGAAAAAAAAGCGCATGGTAAGATCTGCTATGATCCAATAAAATAAAAACCCATTGAACATGATAAAAGGATCGGAATCCGGATAAACTTCTGTCAAAATTTGGTACAAGGCGAACCCGAGAATTAAAAATGTCGCCATGAAATATATGGCCAGAAACACCATTAAAATATTAATTGCAATACTTTTTTGCCAGTGAGAAGAACGAAAAAATTGTTTCCATTCTAAATTGAGAAATTGCTTGATCATGTTTTTTAATTGAACCTACAAAGTTAGTGTTCTGAACTGTTAATTTGTTACAAACAAACTACAATTTACAATCTGACTTCCTTATTTTTGCACAAATTTTAATTTATGTCGAATTTTCATTCTCTGAAAATACAATCAATTCAAAAGGAAACTGATCATGCTGTGAGTATTTCTTTTGATGTTCCTTCCGAACTACAATCACATTTTGTTTTCAAAGCTGGACAGTATATTACTCTAAAAGCTACTATCAATGGCAATGAAGTGCGTCGTGATTACTCACTGTGTACAAACCCAAATAGCGGTGAACTTACGGTGATTATCAAGGAAGTGTCTGATGGTGTTTTTTCGAAATATGCGAATTCGAATCTGAATATTGGTGATTCTTTAGATGTTGCTACGCCAAACGGCCGTTTTGTTTTTGAGCCTGATCCTGATAGAAAAAGAACAATCGTTGCTTTCGCTGCAGGAAGTGGAATAACGCCCATTATGAGTATTGCACGAACTGTGTTAGAACAGGAACTGGCTAGTGAATTTATTCTTGTTTATGGTAATAAAACACCTAAAGACACTATTTTTTATAATACCCTTCTAGATCTAAAAGCGATGTATGATGATCGCTTTCAATTAAAATTGGTGTTCAGCCAAAGTCATGAAACAGATGCCCTTTTTGGCAGAATTGATAAATCTTCTGTTAATTATGTTCTCAATCAAATGGATACAACTGTTGCTATTGATGCTTATTATCTTTGTGGTCCTGAGGCCATGATCGATACTGTAACAAGTACATTAACTGAAAAAAATGTCCCAGAAGATAAGATCAAATTTGAATTGTTTACAGTTTCAAAGGACGCTACTGAAAATATCGATGCTCCAGTTGGTGAAGGTCAAACATTTGTTACGGTCATGGTTGATGATGAGGAAGCCACATTTACAATGTCTCAATCTAAAACGATTCTTGAAGAGGCGCTATCCAATGATATTGACGCGCCATATTCATGCCAAGGAGGTATTTGCAGTAGTTGCATTGCGCGCTTAAAAGACGGAAAGGTGGTCATGCGACAGAATAATATTCTTACCGATAGTGAATTAGAGGAGGGACTTATTTTAACATGTCAATCACAGCCCACAACGCCAACAGTTACCGTAGATTATGACGATGTTTAGATGCTACTTTATAATAAGTCATTTACTTTTGAAATTATATCATGTGGTCGAATAGTATCGATGGCATTTTTATAGCCAATTGGATACTTATTACCATAAACTGACGTAGGTATGCGCTCGTATATTCCTCTATCCGCTAGTAGTGCATTGTCAGGATTTTGATGGAAAGGATAAAATCCAGCAAAAGGATGAGTGACGCCCCAAAGGGTTAGTACTTTCACGCCTAACATAGCTGCCACGTGAGCATTTCCTGAATCCATCGAGATCATAATATTGAGATTAGAAATGATTTCGATCTCTTCAGTTAAGGTTAACTTTCCGGCGAGATTTATAACATTAGAGCATTTCGTTTCAATACTATTGAGTTGATCTATTTCCTGTTGACCACCTCCAAAAAGTACAATTTTATGTGTTTTTTCTAGTATTTCAATAGCTTCTATCATCAAACTTAAGGGATAGGATTTCCCCTCAAAAGCGGCAAATGGTGCAATTCCAATTAAAGAATCATAATCTCCCAATAGGTCTTTACATTTAGAATTTAATGCTGTCTTAGACGGAAAAATGGGATTAGAAAGATCAACTTCTAAACCCAGTTTCTCAAAAACATCAGCATAGCGTTGATGCGTTGTTTTAAGTTGTTTGAAATGTTTTCCGGTGATAAGGTCTTTTTTTTCTTTTCTTCCCTTGTCAATTTGAAAGAACGCTGTGTTTTTAAAATAGAATTTAAGGATCTTAGTTCTAAGTACATTATGCAAATCGGCAACTGCATCAATTTGTAAGGCTTTAAGTTCCTTTGATAATTTCCTTAATCCAAGAACACCTTTATGTCTGTCACGGACATCGGCTTCATAAACTGAAACGTTATTAATGCCCTCAAAAAATGGTTTAAAAAAGGAACGTGTTAAAATGGTAATTTTAACTTCAGGGTGTTGTTCAGAAAAGGCACGAATAACCGGAACGGTCATAGCAACATCACCCATCGCAGATAATCTGATAACTAAAATATGTTTAAAACCATTGGGCATTTCAACCTAAAATATAGGATGTCAAGAATTATTTCTGCCCTCTTAACACGGGATTTAGCTCGTCGTCATTATACATTTTCATTTGCTTATAGACTTTCATGTACTTATCTCCATTCGCTACGTCATTAAGCAAGTCGTCAATCGCAGTTGAAAGATCCTGACGTTGTTCTAACAATACATTTAATTTTTTCTGACAAGCGTCTTTGTGTTCTTCTGTAGCATCTTCTCGTACAGTTTCGACATGCATGTGGTATATTTTTAAGGCTAGAATAGACAGTCTGTCAATAACCCACGCCGGACTTTCGGAGTTAATTTTAGCGTTCGGAGCAACTTCAACGTCCTTATATTTATTTAAAAAATAGCTGTCAATAAATTCAACGGTGTCCGTTCTATCCTGATTTGAAGCGTCAATCTTTCGTTTTAAAGTTAGGGCTGCAACCGGATCGATATTAGGATCTCTTATAATGTCTTCATAAGCCCATTGTACTGTATCAATCCAACTTTTTCGATATAGTAGATGTGCCAGAAGATCTTCATTTTCATCATATTTATTCGTGAACGACTGATCTACAGTGTTCAATACTTTATAGGTCTTAATGACATCTTGAAAAATAGAATTTGCTTTATCTGAAAACATAACCATGTTATTTTAGACTGCAAAATTACATAAATTTGATCGAATTAAAACTAAAGTTATGATGTTGGTTTATGATTTAAACAATATACAACAGGGTCAATTTGGCTAAGGGTGTCAATATTAATAGCCAAATAAAAATCTCTGAAAACCAACGTTCAGATACACCTTCAATAAAATTAGCCATTATTATGGCCAGGGGAGCAAAGAAGAAAATAATCTCTCCTCCATTTTTATCCGGTGAAATCAAAATGATAATAAATGCTATTATCGCTGTATATAATACCAGGACATGAGAAGAGCGAAACTGTTTTGGCTTGTCTGTGAACCCTTTTATATAAAAGAATGTTGCCCAAAGAGCAAATGATAGAATAATGGTTATTCCTACGATAAATGCAATATTGTTATAGGTTGAAAAATCCAGGTCTAAGGGTTCAATAAAATTAAATGCTTCAGTATAGGTGTCTGTTGTTATGATCGAATAGCAAATCAAAATGATGGCCACGCAAAGGAATCCAACCAATGGAATTATCCAATTTTTAATATGCGGTATAGAAAAAAGTAAGATCGCAGCAAAAATCAAAGCAAAAAATAAAATCGCCCAAAAATGAAATAATGCCGCCATGGTAATCCAAAACGCCGCATCAAAAAGCTTTTTCTTAACACGTAAATTATTCCGTAAACTAAAAATACGCCTCAATGCAAGTATGACAAATAAGTTTGAAACAAGGACGTTATTATTTTCTAGTGTCACTGGAATTATGGCCAAGAACAATACATAAAACAAAATTTTATAACTGTTTCTTTGCGTTAAATTATTTTTTGTTATGAAAAATGCCAGCACTGAAATTGAAATAAACACAACAAGAAACAAGAGAAGGGTGATGCTTAATTCTTTTAAATCCATTGATTCGCTTAGCGAATTATAGCGAACCAAACAAAATATTATAAAAGCATACAGGGTAACAAGTACGAGATGAATTGGTTTCGAAGTGCTAAAAAATCTTGCTATCATTAATTGAATTCCTGTTATTCCTTTGAAGAGGATGCCAAAGCTCCTTAAATCAAAGGGAAGTCATTAATTTAATTTTTCATTTTGATTTATAAATTTAAAACGAAAAAAAATGTAATTTTGCGATATAAATATAAGATTATACAATGAAAGATTTCTTTTATGCAATTCAGGATTTATTTGTAGATATATTATTTGCTCCTTATGACGCCTTAAGAGCCATAGAATTAGACAATTGGTGGTTGTCAAATATAGTTTCTTGGTTATTTTTTGCCATTTTTATTGTTTCTTTTGTCTATTGGATGAAGAAATTAAAAGAGGCAAACGACAATGGTGAAGAGGATAAAAGTATTTCTTCACACTCTTATTTATAGATCGAAACCTATATCCTTACGATAATACATCTTATCGAAATGTAGTTTTTCTATATTTTGGTAAGTTTTTTTTATGGCCTCTTCGAAATTATTTCCAAAAGAAGTAATGGCCAAAACACGTCCACCAGAGGTCACGATCTTATCATTTTCCAAACTTGCTCCTGCATGAAAGACTATGGAGTCTTCAATCCTATTTAAGCCAGTAATTTGTTTCCCTTTCTCATAACTTTCGGGATATCCGCCTGAAACCAGAACTACAGTCGTGGCGGAACGATTATCAATTACTAAGGTCTCTTCATTCAAAGTTTTCTGTGCTACAGCACTAAATAATTGTACTAAATCATTTTTTAAACGAGGTAAAACAGCTTCTGTTTCCGGATCACCCATCCTAACATTGTATTCAATAACGAATGGATTATTCTTCACCTTTATCAATCCGATAAAAATGAATCCTTTATATGGTAAGTCATCTTTTTGTAGCCCAAGCACTGTTGGTTTTACGATATGTTCTTCAACTTTATTCAGAAATTCCGCGTCAGCAAAAGGAACAGGAGAAATAGCACCCATGCCGCCAGTATTTAATCCGGTATCGCCTTCTCCAATACGCTTATAGTCTTTAGCGGTCGGTAATATTTTATAATTAGTTCCATCAGTCAAGACAAAACAACTTAATTCAATCCCATCTAGAAATTCTTCAATAACTACCTTCGTGCTTGCTTCGCCAAACTTAGCATCAACCAACATGCTTTTTAATTCTGCCTTAGCTTCGGCCAAATCATTTAATATCAAAACACCTTTACCCGCGGCCAATCCATCTGCTTTTAGTACATATGGCGGATTCAAGGTTTCTAAAAATTTATAGCCATCCTCAACATTTGTCTTAGTAAAACTTTGATACGCTGCGGTTGGAATGTTGTGTCTATATAAAAACTCTTTGGCAAATTCCTTACTGCCTTCAAGTTGGGCTGCTTTTTGTTCGGGACCAATAACAGCAACATTTTTAAGGTCATTGTCTTGTAAAAAATAATCGTGAATACCTCGAACTAAAGGATCTTCCGGTCCAACTATAACCATTTCAATATTTTCTTCAAGAACAAGCTCCTTAATTCCCGAAAAATCATTGACATTTATGGCAACATTCGTTGCCAGTTGAGCCGTACCAGAGTTCCCCGGAGCAACAAAAAGATTGTCACATAAATGGCTTTGAGCAATTTTCCATGCAAAGGTATGTTCTCTTCCGCCAGAGCCAATAATTAATATATTCATTCAGTTGCTATTATAAACCGCAAAAATAATTGCTTTTACGCTTAAAAAATAATTAATTTACAGAAACATTTTATTTGTTGATGATTTGAGATTATTCGATTTTTCTTTACGTTTTAACGGCTATCAAATCGGTAAGGCTCGAGAGGCTTTAGCTAAAATTCAAGCGAATAGCAATGATGATTTCATTGATCATGTTGAAGAAAGAACACTAGACATTCTTAATTATCATCTCAATCATAATTCATTTTATAGATCCTTTTTCGGATCAGCTTCTCGAAAGGATTGGTCTTCGGTTCCTGTTATGAAAAAACATGATCTTCAGCAACCGCTTGTTAATCGACTTTCGGATGGGTTTTCACCAAAATCCGTTTATACCAACAAAACTTCGGGGTCCTCGGGAGATCCATTTGTTTTTGCAAAGGATAAATGGAGTCATGCCTTAACATGGGCAATTATAATGGATCGCTTCTCGTGGTATGACATTGATTTTAACAAGTCTATGCAGGCGCGATTTTATGGAATCCCGTTAGACAAAAAAGGCTATTATAAAGAGCGTATCAAAGATTTTTTTAGTCATAGATTTCGGTTTTCGGTTTTTGATCTAAGCGACAAGGCATTTAAAAAATGTTTGACGAAATTTTCTACAACATCCTTTATTTATATAAATGGTTATACGAGTCCAATCGTTCAGTTTGCAAAGTATTTACGTAGGGAAAAGGTGATTCTAAAAACGATTTGTCCTAGTTTGAAGGTATGTATGGTCACTTCAGAAATGTTATTTGATGATGATAAAATACTTATGGAAACTCAATTCGGTGTTCCCGTTGTTAACGAATATGGCGCTTCAGAATTAGACCTGATCGCGTTTCAAAATCCTGATGGGGATTTTCAGTTAAATAGTGAAACATTACTCATTGAAATATTAGATGAGGATGATCAATCTGTTCCTTTAGGTGATGAAGGTCGTATAGTTATAACATCGTTTTACAATAAAGCACATCCATTCATAAGATATGATATAGGTGATATTGGTATGCTTTCAGAAAAAAGCACTTTGAAGACGCCCATTCTTAAAAAGCTAATTGGTCGTACCAACGACATTGCCATTTTACCAAGTGGCAAAAAAGCAGCAGGTTTGACCTTTTATTACATCACTAAAAGCATTATTGAGGATGACGGCAACGTTAAAGAATTTATCATTGAACAAATTACACGCTCTCATTTTAAAGTAACCTATGTGAGTCAAAATGATTTATCAGATGACAAGATCAATACCATTAAAAAAGAAATGGAAAACTACTTAGAGTCTGGAATAGATATTACCTTTGAGAGAAAGAATAAGATAGAGCGCTCAAAAAGTGGCAAGCTCAAACAATTCACTTCATATTTAAAGCTTTCGGAATGATTATAACCATTGTGGCTGGTGCACGACCAAATTTTATGAAGATCGCTCCCATAATAAAAGCGATCAAACAAAAACAATCTGAAGGTGTTTCGATGTCTTTTAGATTGGTTCACACGGGACAACATTATGATAAAAATTTAAGTGATACTTTTTTTGAAGAACTTAATATTCCTCACCCAGATATTAATTTGGATGTAAAAAGCGGAACACAGGCAGAGCAGACAGCCGCAATCATGATAGGTTTTGAAAAGGATCTTGCAAAACATCCATCAGATTTAGTTATGGTCGTTGGCGATGTAACCTCAACCATGGCTTGTGCTATTGTTGCCAAAAAACAAGGAGTTAACGTTGCTCATGTAGAGGCTGGAATACGGTCTGGTGATATGCAAATGCCTGAAGAAATAAATAGAATCGTCACAGACAGTCTTACGGATCTGTTTTTTACGACTTCTAGGTATGCCAATGAAAATTTACTGCGGAACGGCGTCTTAAAGGATCGGATATTTTTTGTGGGCAATGTCATGATAGACACCTTGCTTGAAAATAGATTGCGATTCAATCCCCCAAATATATGGAACAGTTTAAACTTAAAACCAAGACAATATTTAGTACTTACCTTACACAGGCCTAGTAATGTTGATGAAGAAAAGCAACTTAAGGATCTCATTTCGAACATTGCTAATAATTGTAATGGACTGCCTATAATTTTCCCTGTTCATCCTAGAACAAAACAGATTCTTGAGAACCTTGAATTGAATTTTAAAAATTTACATTTTGTCGAGCCTCTGGGATATCTTCAATTTAATTATTTAGTAGAACACGCCCTTGGGGTTTTAACAGATTCTGGCGGAATCACAGAAGAGGCTACAGTTATGAATGTGCCTTGTATAACACTTCGTGAAAATACTGAACGGCCTGAAACTTGCGAGATTGGTACAAATGTCCTTGTGGGTCAAGTGCCTCTGTTACTTAAAAATGCACTTAACGAACTTATATCAGGAAAATGGAAATCAGGTAAAGTGCCTGAGTTATGGGATGGAAAAGCTGCTGTTAGAATTGTGGATCAATTGTTGAAACTTAGCTTGATAAAATGAAGGACATTCTCTTCATAACAAACTATTATCCCCCAGAAAAAGGAGCAGCCTCTAATAGAATCTTTCATATGGCGGAAGGTTTTCAACAACGTGGATTTAAGGTGTCGGTTGTTTGCCCGTTACCAAATTACCCCACTGGGAAAATTTATCCGGAATACCGGAATGCATTCAAAAGATCATCTAATGAAAAAGGCCTTTTAATATATAGATTGTGGATCTATGCCAGCAATTCAAAAAATAAATTTCTACGCCTTATTTCTATGCTTTCCTATAGCTTCAGTTTAGTACTTTTTTTTCTTTTTCATAAGATTCCTGAGACGGTAGTGGTACAATCACCGCCATTGCTTGTTGCGTTTACTAGCGTGTTTTTTTTGAAATCCAAAAAAAGAAAGATCCTATTAAACGTGAGTGATCTTTGGCCTTCCGCCGGATTAGAATTGGGGGCCTTCAAAAAAAATCGAAGTTATAGACTGTTGGAGAAAATTGAACGCTATAATTATAATAATGCAGATATGATCTTGGGTCAGAGTCAGGAAATACTGGAAGTTATTTCATCAATTAATGCTAATAAGCAACTAGTGTTATATAGGAACTATCCAGATTTTAAAACCGACATTGTCCTTGATTACCATCCCCCAAAAAACAAAATTAAACTTGTCTATGCTGGATTATTAGGTATTGCACAAGGCGTGCATACATTATGTAAGCATCTTAATTATGATCATATTGAATTCCATATTTATGGTTCAGGATCTGAAAAAGAGGCGATTGAAAGTTATATTGAATCACATCCCGATTTAGCTATATTATACCATGGTGAGATTGAAAGGGATGCTTTGCATGAAGTCATTAAGCAGTATGATGTCACAATAATTCCACTATTAAATAGAATTTATGGTTCAGTACCATCAAAAATATTTGAGTTCTCTAAACTAGGTTTACCTCTTTTATATTTTGGAGGAGGCGAAGGTGAAACTATAGTCAATGATCTTAAATTAGGATGGTCCGTACCTCCGGGTAATTATGATGTTCTAAATAAGGTGCTGTCCGAAATAAATCTTTCATCGCTGAATTCAAATTTTCGAGATCAAATTAAATCCAAAGCTGATCGTCAATTCGATTTTAATACTCAGCTAGATGAGCTCATTCCCGTGATCCGTGATCTCTAAATTAATAGGCTTTGTCTTCCCCTTTTACAGCATTCAAAAATGTCTGGAAAATAATTTTTGTGTCAAGCAAAAGTGACCAGTTTTCAATATAGAAGATGTCATATTTCACACGTCCGATGATGTCTTTATCTGATTCCACTTCACCTCTAAAACCACTTATTTGTGCCAAACCGGTAATACCCGGTTTTACAAAGTGTCTTACCATGAACTTGTCGATCTTTTTAGCGTACATATTTGTATGGCTTACCATATGTGGTCTTGGGCCAACTACAGACATGTCTCCAAAAAGCACATTAAAGAATTGTGGCAATTCATCAATACTTGTTTTCCTCATAAACTTTCCGACCTTAGTAACACGTCGATCATCTCTGGTTGCCTGATGAAGGTGAGCATCCTTATTTGGAGTCATTGATCTAAATTTATAACAGTCAAATTCTTTATAATTGAATCCGTTACGAGATTGCTTAAAAAAGACAGGTCCTCTAGATTCCAGTTTTATCAAAATCGCCACTAAAGGGGTAAGCCATGATAACAGAAAAATGATAACTGCAGAAGAAAATAAGATATCAAACGCACGTTTTAAAACCTGATTTATCGAATCCTGTAATGGAATATTACGTAAGGACAAAATGGGGATATAATCATAATATTCATACTTCAGTTTCTTGGCATAAATTCCTTTATTGTCAGGTAGGAATTTCAAGATCTTTAGATTGTTATCTGCAAAATCTACAATTTGATTGATTTGGTTTGAGGTCAATTCAGAAATGGAACAATAGATCTCATCAATATTTTCCTCATTTATATATTCAAACGAATCCTCAATTGAATAATTCCGGTTTTCTTTAAAATCAAAAGTTCTTTTGTGAGCATAGCCATATTCAGGATTTTTCTCAAAAAATCCCTCTAGAGCTAAGGTGTTCTTATTGTGACCAAAAATAACAGTCGTCCGATAATTTCCGCCGAATTCTACACGATACTTTTGAAGTAAATAATAGATCGTAAATTTAAAAATGGTAATCAGTAAAAAGGATGCTGACACATATTTAACTATGGTGATTGCTGTTATCTTCATCTCATTATAATAGCCATAAAAGGCAAAAACAACTAAGGTGAACAATAGCAATTGCCTTAATATAAGTGCCAAAATAGTTACCGCTCTGGTGTATCGATACACCTCATAAAATTTTGAATAAATTGATAAAAAAATCCAAGCAATTGAAATAATGGCTATATAAATTACCGGATCGATATCTTTAAAAAAATACATAATGGCCAATGTATTTATTATACTTAAATCGATTAAGTATGATATTGGTCTTAAGTACCCTGAATATCTTCCGTGTTTAAATAAACTCACTATCTGCGGATATGGTTAGTAAAATCTTTATGTTCTTTTTTATAAAGCCTTTCTTCAGGTAGACTTTTGAAATAATTGAACGTTATTCGCATGCCATCGGATCGGGAAATTTTAGGTTCCCAATCTAATAATTTTTTTGCTAATGAAATATCTGGTTGTCGTTGCAAAGGGTCGTTTACAGGAAGGTCTTTAAAAATAATTTTTTGATCAGTATGTGTCAGATTTATTATTTCCTCTGCAAAATCATTGATAGTTATTTCTTCAGGGTTTCCAATATTAACCGGATATATATAATCGCTAAAAAGAAGTCGATAAATACCTTCAACCTGATCATCAACATAACAAAAAGAGCGTGTCTGGTTACCATCTCCAAAAACCGTCAAATCTTCTCCTCTAAGGGCTTGTCCCATAAATGCGGGAATAACGCGTCCGTCATTTAATCGCATTCTTGGTCCGTAGGTGTTAAAAATTCTAGCAATTCTAGTTTCAATCCCATGAAACCTATGGTATGCCATGGTTATGGATTCCTGAAATCGTTTGGCTTCATCATAAACCCCTCTTGGTCCGATCGTATTTACATTGCCATAATAATCTTCGGTTTGAGGATGCACCAAAGGATCGCCATAAACTTCAGAAGTCGATGCGATTAAAATACGTGCTTGTTTCGCTTTCGCTAACCCTAAAAGATTATGGGTTCCTAAGGATCCCACTTTCAGAGTTTGAATTGGAATTTTTAAATAATCTATAGGACTGGCTGGTGATGCAAAATGCAGAATATAGTCCAATTGTCCTTCAATTTTTATAAATTCAGTGACATCATGTTCTATGAATTCAAAATTTTTACTTTCATTAAGATGTGTAATATTGGTGACTGCTCCGGTAATGAAATTATCCATGCCAATGACATGAAAACCTTCTGCTACGAACCTATCACATAAATGGGATCCTAAAAATCCAGCTGCTCCTGTTATTAATATTTTTTTTGACATTAATTTGCTTCCTTTCTACCAATAGAACTATAATGGAATCCTTCCTGTGCCATATCTTCGACATCATAAAGGTTTCTACCATCAAAAATTACGGAATTATTTAAATTCTCTTTTAATCTGATAAAATCCGGCGTCCTGAAAATGCTCCATTCTGTGCTTATAACCAAAGCATCGGCATTTAAAGTGGCATCATACATACCGTCGGCATAAGATATCTTATCACCATACTTCGCTTTAACATTTGGCATGGCTTCAGGATCAAAAACACGAATGGATGCACCTCTTTCTAACAAATCATCGATCATATACAATGATGGCGCTTCTCTAATATCGTCTGTTTCGGGTTTAAAAGCCAAGCCCCAAACAGCAATTCTTTTACCAGAAAGATCATTGTTAAAGTACTTTTCAATTCTAGGGATCAGCACTCTTTTTTGAACATCATTTACTTCAATTACAGCGTCAAGAATATGAAATTTATAATCTACATCATTGGCCGATTTGTATAATGCTTTGACATCTTTTGGAAAACATGAGCCGCCATATCCAATTCCTGGAAACAGAAATCGTTTGCCTATTCTTGAATCAGTTCCCATACCAACTCTTACCTTATCGACATCTGCACCAACTCTTTCACAGAAGTTAGCAATTTCATTCATGAAGGTAATTTTGGTCGCTAAAAAGGAATTGGCCGCATATTTTGTGAGTTCAGCTGAACGCTCATCCATGATAATTATTGGATTACCCGATCTCACAAATGGTTTGTACAACTTTTGCATCAGCTTAGTAGCTCTTTCAGAACTTGATCCGATAATAATACGTTCAGGTTTTAGAAAATCATCAACTGCAAATCCTTCTCTCAAAAATTCAGGATTAGAAACAACATCGAAATCAACATTGGTCTCTTTTGAAATAACCTCACTGACCAAATCAGCCGTACCTACCGGGACGGTACTTTTATCAACAATTACTTTATAGTCCTTTATTTTAGTCCCTATGTCCTTTGCAACACCCAAAATGTAAGATAGATCTGCTGAGCCGTCTTCATCTTCAGGAGTTGGTAAGGCCAACATTATGATATTACCGTGATCTAATCCTTCATCTAAAGAGGTCGAAAATTTCAATCTCCCCGCCTTAATATTTCTTTCAAAAAGTAAATCTAAATGCGGTTCATAAATTGGTACCTTTCCTTGTTGCATTATTTTGATCTTATTCTCATCGATGTCAATACATAAAACATCGTTACCTGTTTCGGCAAGGCATGTGCCTGTTACCAGTCCAACATATCCTGTTCCTACCACTGTTATTTTCATATACCACTAATATTGAAGCAAAAGTAATGAAGTATTGTTATTAAATTAAATCTGAGAATACAATTATTAGAAATACAACAATTTTACAATTCATTTAGTAGTTGCGCCATTCTTAATAGAATTTGATCTTTTGAGTAGTTCTTAATAACATAGGCTCTTGCTAATTTCCCCATGCTTTGATTCATTTCTAGATCACCTAAAATACAATCCATTGCGTCAATCAAGTCTTTGGAATAGTGATTGAAATATAATCCGCCCCGAGATTCCTCAAAAATTGTTTTCACTTCAGATCTTTCATTTCCTATAACTATTGAAGGTTTAGCGCTCGCCATCATACCTAAAACCTTCGATGGCATAACTGTATCAAGCACATCGGGTTTTTGAAATAATAAATGGGCGTCGGCACTGCAGAGCAGATTGGAAAGTTCGTCATACGGCACCGGATCGTGAAATGAAACCGATTTGAGAGCTTCTAATTGTGAAATCACCCATTCTCTTTTAGA
>Ga0265303_10001557_pt1 | contig 14170 bp, 10 predicted proteins | sample Helome_2_FD_192494 | JGI IMG/M metagenome (GOLD analysis project Ga0265303, IMG submission 192494) | Marine sediment microbial communities from subtidal zone of North Sea - Hel_20160317 (Illumina Assembly) | ecosystem: Environmental > Aquatic > Marine > Subtidal zone > Sediment ... | reverse complement strand
GCCGTCAGCGACAGATCGGTAAGAATTTTTTCGACCGGCCGGTCAAATGGATCCACGGGCTGATTGCCTTTCAGGCGGAACGGCAAAAATACGAGGGAGGTCCCTTTTGAATATTCGATGACGTTGCTGGGTTTGGCATTAAAAACCATTTCAGGCTCGGCATCAATACGGGCGTTCTCCAGCTTCTGGTGGAAATCCGCCATTGCGTCTTCGGTCGGATGATCAAAGCTGGGTGCCAGGACGCGGATGCTGGCCCCTTGCCAGTCTTTATTGCGGGTCGTCAAATAGGCCAGCAACAGCATCAAATGGCTGCTGGCATCATCCCACCACCACACATCGATCCGGCGCTCCTGGGCGGGGACTGCTTTCAATCTTTCCCACTCTTCTTCATCTGTTTTTAAAACAATGATGTGGCTGCCCAGGCGAAAGGCGGTTCTAATGCGACGGCCATACAGGATTTCGCGGATGCCGCGTTTGGTCGTGGGTTCATGTTCGAACCAGTTTAACAGGATAGTATTCACTTTCAAGGGGCCGATCCCATAAGCCTGCACCAGGGTAGGAATTGCCTGAATCAGACCGGGGGCGACCAGAACCAGGGGAAAGGCCTCTGATTCGCTATCGGCGATGTCTTGGCGCAGCTCTTTTTCAGCCTCCTCCTTTAGCTTGAGCATTTTGGGTCCTTCGCCCTCCAGGATGCGGACCACGGTGGCAAATCCGGTATCGCCTTCGAGCCATTCCGCAAATTGCAGCAGACGCCGGCGACGATGGGCATCGTCGGAAAATACCAGCAACTGGGGCCGCCAATCGCGGGGATGTTCGGGTTCCTGGGCGGCTGCCAGAAGATTGGCGCGAATGCGCTGAAGATGGTAAGAGCGCCGACTGTCGGCCCAGCGCGACGGTCCGCTGGTGCGTTTCAGGTATTGATGGATACCAAACAGGATCGCCATGGCCACGATACCGGCCTTCAGATCAATTGCCAGCATCACCCCAAGGCAGGCCAGCGCGCCCGCCAGGCTGAGTCGCAGATTATACCAGCGGAAGCGCGGGCGAAACGATGGGCTGCCGGCGCGGGCCTCAAAAAAAGTGGCATAATTCAAGAGTCCGTAAGAAATCAAAAAAAACATCGAAACCACCGGGGCGATGAGGTTTAACTGTCCCAGGCCGATGGTGGCAAAGGCGATACCGGCGGAGAGTAAAACCCCCCTGCGGGGGTTTGCGGTAGGGCCGTGGCCTTTTGCAAACGGCAATAAAAAAGTAAAGATGCGATCGGCAGATAAGGATTGCAAGATGCGGGGCGCTCCTAAAAAGGACGCCATAGCCGAGGATAGGGTGGCGGCAATCACCCCCGCTCTAATCAGAAACGCCACGGCGGATACCCGTTTCATGGCGTCATATTCGCCCATCAGCGTGCTTGCGGGCAGTGTGGCCGCGAAAACAATCCCTGCCAGAAAATAAACAACGATTGACAGGCCGACAGCTGTAAAGGTCCCTCGGGGCAGGCTTTGGCCGGCATCTTTTAAATCGCCGGACATGCTGACCCCCTGGGTAAAACCGGTAACGGCCGGGAAAAAGATTGCAAAAACAACCCAGAAACTTAAGCCCCCTTCAGGGGCGGTCCAGTTTTGGGCCAGCAACGCCGGGTCCCATTTTGAGATGCCGCCGATAAAAAAAGAAAAAAGGGCTGCCACCAGGATGGCCATTACGACGTATTGAAAGCGGGTGGCCCAGTCGGCACCCAGCCAGGCAAAAATAAACAAAAGAGCCACGGCGCCGGCAGCAATGATCTGGGTGGAAAAGCCGGCCTGCAGGGCCAGGCCTCGGGCGAGGACTTCTCCAAACCCGATACAATAAAATCCAATCGAAACCGACTGGGCCAAAAACAGCACGATGCCGATGGCACCGCCGAATTCCAACCCCAGCGTGCGGGAGATCAGATAGTAATCCCCGCCGCCCTTGACTTTCAGATTGGTGGCTATGGCAGACAGAGAAAAGGCGGTCAGCACCGAGATACCGTTGGCCAGAGCCAATATGATTAACGCCCGGCCCAGCCCCGCATTGCCGACCACAAAGCCCAGGCGCAGAAAAAGGATAATGCCGAGAATCGTCAGAATGCTTGGGGTAAAAACGCCGGCAAAGGTCCCCAGGGTCCCAACTTTAACATTACCGGCCTGATTTTTAGAATGGGTCTGTGACATCATTACATGCAAAAATTGCAAACAGGTTGAAGCATCCGGGCAAAGATATTGGTCTTTGAATCAGAAATTTTTTAAATTGATCTCATCTTAAATATCTTATTCAAAATTATCAACAGTTGTGATATCAATTTTAAAAAAAGATAGGTTTTCAAGGCCGGGGCTTAAAAATTTTTAAAGCCAATTATTCTTAAGGGCTAAATCATTTTGACTGAGCCCTCCGATCCCGCAGACACCCATAAACGATAGATGGTCCTATGACTTTATCCCTGAACTATCCATGGCGAATTTTGGTCATTATCGCCGTCGTTGTCGGAGTACATGTCGCCGTCCTGATCATAAAAGCTGCCGGCAAGCGGTTGATGACCGCCATGCCCCGGCGCTCATTTGCCAAAGCCCGCTCGCTTTTGGGATTGCTGACGAGTATTGCCATTTTTGTTCTCTATTTTGCGGCAGTGGGTTATGTGCTAAAAGAATTCGGCGTTTCTTTGACGGCCTATCTTGCCAGCGCTTCGGTATTGGGCCTGGCGGTTGGGTTCGGATCTCAAGGATTGGTACAGGATGTGGTTACCGGTCTGACACTTATTTTTTCGGACCTGGTAGATGTAGATGATATGGTGGAAATTTCAGGTCAAACCGGAATTGTTCAAACCATCGGTATGCGTTTTCTGGTGCTTAAAAATTATCTGGGGGCCGAAGTATTTATACCCAATCGGACCATCACAAATGTCATTAATTATCCCCGGGGGTATGTGCGCTGTCTGGTAGATGTTACCTTGAGTCGGGAGCCGGAGATCGCCGACCGTATGGAGGCGCTGGTCCAGTCCACTGTGGCTTCCGCCTTCGAGCAATTTAGCGGTCTGTTTATTACCGAACCCTCATCGGAAGGTCGTATAAAGACCAGCTCGGGCAAGGTGTTTTTACGGATCAAATTTCGGATCTGGCCCGGCCGCGGCACGGCGCTGGAAACCACACTCAAACAGGAGATCGCGCAGTCTTTGAAAGATCTGGATGCCGCCTATCTCGATTGGATGGTGACAGTTAATTATGAAGTGGAGCAGAAATTGGGCAGCGTCAAACCGTTTAAAGCGGGTGCGGCAATTTGATTTGGATACCGAAAAATCTAATTAAATCTCCGGCCGATTCCCGACCCGGCGCAATAACCGGCTTTCAGTCAGAGTTCTTCGGGTGTAAAGGCAACCACCTCATCGATTTGTTTTGCATCGGTAAAAAGCATCACCAATCTATCTATTCCCAGGGCATTGCCGGCAGCTTCCGGCATATCTTGTAGCGCATCGAGGAATTTGAGCGGCATCGGATAAACGCACCGGCCGGCGTTGCGGCGACGTTTCTGTTCACGTTCAAAGCGGGTTCTTTGTTCAACCGGATCGGTCAGCTCGCTGAAGGCGTTGCATATCTCCAGGCCGCCGATATACAATTCGAAGCGTTCGGCGTAGCGACTGTCTTGCGGTTTCAATCTTGCCAATGCCCCGCACGAAGCCGGATAATCATACAGAAAGATCGGCTGCAGTTGTCCGAGATTCGGTTCAATCGCCTCTACCATGATCTCATCAAATCGATCATTTTCCAGGGCTGCACCCATTGACATGGACGTGAATTTTTCAAATGCTTCAGCAACCGATATTCGGCGCCAGGGAGTTGTCAGATCTATTTCGGTGTCCTGGTAGGATATCATGTTTTTTGAACTTACCCGACGGGCAACCCGGCCGATTAAGGCTTCACACTCATTCATCATATCCAGATAACTGCTGTCGGCCCGGTACCATTCCAGCAGAGCCATTTCCGGCAGATGCAGACGCCCCCGTTCTCCCAGGCGAAAGCATTTAGCAATCTGAAATATGCGCGGAAAGCCCGCTGCCAGCAGTCTTTTCATACACAGCTCCGGCGAGGTTTGCAAAAACCAATCGCCGGATTCGATCGCCTCGATGTGGGCCTCGGGTGCCGGGGCCGGTATGCGTATCGGGGTTTCGACTTCGAGGTAACCCGTGTCAATAAAAAAGCGGCGAAGAGCCTGAACGATCTGAGCCCTGATGATGAGCGTCTTTTTTATCTGTTGTTGTCGATCTGAGATCATAAAGATCCTGAAAATTACCTGGAATTAACTATTCGTGGAATTTGTATCTTATTTTTAAGGTTTATTCCAGCTTGAATAACGCCAAATAAAAATGCTATAAATTTCTCTTCAGTAGACTGGGCGTCGAATTGAAGAAACGGTTGATTTTGGTTGTTTTTCTGGCGCTGCTTTTGCGGGTTGGCGGTTTGGTCTACTGGGGGCAGCGCAAAGAGCGCTTGGCCAAATTTTATTATTGCGGCACCATGCAACAGCTGCTCGTGACGCCCTTAAAACCCATTGAGCTGATCGTAGATAAAGCCATTCCGTTTTAAATCCATTGCAGTACTTTTTGGTGATCGTCAGGAGAATTTTTCTCAAGGGAACAGGACTGAGCGCGCTTTGGCCTCAGTTTTTAGGCTTAGTAATTTTAGGAGGGATTGTCTTTCGGGTGGCGGTCAATCGCTTTCGGAAACGACTGGGTTAGCAAGCAAGGAATGGATTTGATGGACCTGCAGAGTATAATCGAAAATTATGGATATGCCGCAATTTTAATCGGTACCTTCTTAGAAGGCGAAACCATCCTGGTTCTGGCAGGTCTGGCAGCCCACCAGGGATATCTGGTGCTGACCTGGGTGATTTTAGCCGCTTTTCTGGGCAGTCTTTGCGGCGACCAGCTCTTTTTTTATTTGGGACGCAAACACAGTCAGGCAGTTTTATCCAGGCGCCCGGCCTGGAAGCAGAAGGCGGAAAAAGTACACAAGATACTGAACCGATTTCAAACACCGATGATCCTATCCTTTCGGTTTCTTTACGGACTGCGCACGGTTGCCCCCTTTGTCATCGGGATGAGCCCCGTATCGGTCAAAAAATTCATTTTGCTCAATGCCGCCGGAGCGCTGGTCTGGGCGGCAGCAGTCGCATCCGGCGGCTACCTTTTCGGCCGTGCCCTGGAAGTTTTTATCGGCAAGCTCAAATCATACGAAATTTATATTATGGGTAGTGTTGCAATTGTTGGTTTATTGATCTGGGTTTTCCATTTTTACCGTCGTCGCAGAAAGCCGGCTAAGTCTATCGCTAAAAGTTGATGATCTGCTTCAGTTGACCGCAAAAAAGATTTCAAAACCAAAGTGGTGAAGCCGGGAGTTTTTCAAGCATCTGGCGTTTTGTCAGTCAATTGGCGAATTAATCCAATGAGGAGGTGACATCATGGCGAGATTTTTCAAAAAACGGGAAGAGACCAAAGGCCTGTCTCCGGGTTCCTTGATTTTTATCGGAAACAAAAAGGTGGAAAATGTTCGGATTCGTGTCATCGACTACGATGGGGCCCAATTAAAGGAAGACGAATTAAAAGATATTGCCCAGGGAGCGGAATTCAAACGCACCAACACGGTTACGTGGATAAATGTGGATGGGCTCCACGATCTTGCATTGATGAAAGAAATTGGGAGTGCGTTCGATCTGCACCCGTTATTGCTGGAAGATATATTGAATACCGGACAGCGCCCCAAACTTGAAGAATTTGATAATTGTCTTTTCCTTGTTGTAAAAATGCTTCGATATGACAAGGAAAAACAAATGATTATTTCCGAACAATTAAGTATGGTGCTGGGCAATACATTTCTGCTGACCTTTCAGGAGCAACCGGGAGATGTATTTGAACCGGTTCGGGAGCGGATTAGAAAACAAAAAGCAAGAATCCGGGCATCGGGTATTGATTATCTGGCATACGCTTTGCTGGATTGCGTAGTCGAAAATTATGTTTTTATCGTTGAAAGATTGGGCGAGCAAATTGAGGACCTGGAAGAAGAAGTTTTGGAAAGAGCCGAGCCGGCGGTGATGGAAAAGATTAATGCATTTAAACGAGAAATGAATTTTATAAGAAAGTCCGTTAGACCGGCCAGGGAAGCCATCATACAGCTGTCAAAATTGGATTCCGAACTCATCCATGATCAGACGGTTCCCTTTATAAAAGACCTGCAGGATCTGATTACCCAGGCTGCGGAGGCCATCGATACTTACCGGGATATGCTTTCGGATCAATTGAACCTGTACAATTCAGTCGTCGGCAATCGAATGAACGACATTATGAAGGTATTGACGATTTTTGCCGCCATATTTATTCCGCTCACATTTATTGCCGGCATTTACGGCACCAATTTTGAGTATTTACCCGAACTCAAATTTAAATACAGCTATTTTATTTTCTGGGGCGTAATGCTTGGGGTTGCCGTGGCCATGCTAATTTATTTCAGAAAAAAGAAGTGGTTTTGACGCATTCGGAAGACAGTTTTTTAGAAAATGCTGAGATAGATTGCCTGAAAAAGTTGAACTCGAACACGGGATGCAATCTAAAGATGCCGATGTAACCAACAATCACCCCTGCTTACCGGTCTGATTGTCCTGGCACGTTTCAAAGAATTATTGGATTTCTATAAATTGTTTGAGTTGGCCGGGTGGACGTGTAAATTGAGAAATACAAGACAGCTCAATGATTTAAAATACCTCTAAAATTGATCTAATCCGTACCTGGAAAGGTAAATGAGCCTCAAATTCTGCATACCTCACTCCTGATAGAACACAAGTTTTGTCAGGAGCCATCCAAACAACCACCCTGAAGCATTTGCGCTAGATGAGACCTGAATGAGATTCATCCTAAATTAACATATAATCTAGTGCTTGATTAGCCATCTTATTGAAAAATTCCTTCACCAGTTTTCAATGGCAGGCTGTGCCGAATATGTGGCAGTCGAGATTTGGAATCAGCCGTGTGAAGCGCGGTGGGGTTGCTTTTGGCGGCGGCCTGGTCGCTATTATTTATAACCGGTTTGCAAAAGGTATTCTACCAGGAATCGGGAATGAGATGCCGTCAAAAGAAAAGTTTTTGCTTCTCGAATTTTTCCATGTTAATGCTATATTTCTCGGCGAGACGATTTGACTGATGTTTAGTTAATCCATGTACCCCTTTTTATTAACCAATAGGAGGGTATTATGAAAATTCCTCAATACGTGAGCGTTGATGAAGTTAAAAAAGTTTGCAAACAGCTAAAAATCAGCGATTGGACGAAGAAGAAAGATCCGAAAGTATCCTTTAAAGAAGCCAGGGTGATCCTCACCGAACTGAATCCAAAAGGCATAAAGATCGATCCTAAAGACTTTTGCAGTGGGCTCGAAGTCGAACTCGAACACGGGATGCAATTTAAAGATGCCAATGTAACCAACAATCACCCCATGTTGACCGGCCTGATTGTCCTGGCACATTTCAAAGAATCACTGGATTACTACAAATTGCTCGAGGTCGCCGAACTGGAAGGGGATTTAATGAAAGCCGTGGCCAAAGGCAGTACGACCAAAATTAAGGAATACTACAAACGGCTGGCGACTGCCAAAATCGCCCTGCATAAGGCCGAATTAGATCGCTTAAAATGAATGAGAACAGAGAATGAATAACTGCCCCATTAGCCGAGGCAGCTGCTGAGGGCTAATATTGCTCCCGCCCTGGCAGCAACAGGAGAGTGATGCGCAAACATTTAATATTGGTCGGCGGCGGTCATGCGCACATGACCGTCATGGTGAATCTGCGGGATTATATCGAGCGCGGTCATCGGGTGACACTGATCGGCCCTTCGGCTTATCATTATTATTCCGGGATGGGACCGGGACTGCTGGGGGGCAGCTACCGACCGCAGGATGTGCGCTTTCACATAAAAAAGATGGCCGAAGACCGCGGGGCTGTTTTTGTTCAGGATACCGTTGCCCGCATCGATCCGGATAAAAAAATCCTGATCCTCGCATCCGGCGGGGAACTTGCTTATGACGTTGTTTCCTGCAACACCGGCAGCAGGGTGCCCGCAGATGAAGGTGCCGTAGCCGGCGATAACATTTTTACCGTCAAACCGATTGAAAATCTGATCAAAGTGCGTCAGATAATCCAGGCAGGATTGGGCAGCCGGACCCCAAAGCTTATCGTTGTCGGCGGCGGCGCTGCCGCCCTGGAACTGACCGGCAATCTCTGGCGGTTGGTACGGCAGACCGGGACAGAGGCTGCCATCACCGTCCTGGGCGGCCGCAATTTTTTAGCTTCAATGCCGCAAAAAGCACAGCTGTATGCCCGAAAATCACTGGCTGCCAGAAATATTGATATCATTGCAGGCGCGCATGTCAATCGTCTGACCGATAGTCGGGCGGTCATGGAAGACGGCGCAGAGTTTCCGTTTGACCTGGCGCTGTTGGCTTGGGGGATCCAGCCGTCGCCTCTTTTCCGCGAGTCCGGCCTGCCCACGGGCGCCGACGGCGGCCTGCTGGTCAATGACTATCTGCAGAGTGTGGCGTATCCGGAGATTTTCGGTGGTGGTGATTGCATCAATTTTGAAAAACAACCGCTGGATAAAGTGGGTGTGTACGCTGTAAGGCAAAACCCTGTACTTTTTCACAATTTACGGGCTGCCCTGGAAGATCGAAGTCTGCAGGCGTTTCAACCCCAGGACGTCTATTTGTTGATTTATAATTTAGGTAACCACACCGGTATTTTTTTCCGCGACAACTGGGTGTTGAAAGGCCGGTTGATATTTTATCTCAAAGATTATATCGATCGAAAGTTTATGCGTAAATTTCAGGTCTCCGGTGAAACGGCCGAGGCCGCAGCATGACATCCGATACCGATATGACAAACTTTTTATAGACTTCTATTCCGAAGCGCGATGTCAAAACAACCGCGTATTCCAATATTACATTATTTCATCATTCCAATTTTCGGTAATTCAGTTGCAGAATGTTGATAACCTGAATTATCAGCCTTATGGTCAATTTAAATAACCTATAAGGAGGCACCCATGATCAGTCTGAAAAAGCTTTTTACACCCGTAAAATCCATCAATAGCGAAGAAGCCAAAAAGTTTATGGCCGGGAAACCGGAAGGCGCTTACACCCTTTTGGATGTGCGTCAGCCGGGAGAATATGAAGCCGAGCACATTCCCGGCGCTAAACTCATTCCGCTACCGGGCCTAAAAGAGAGTTTAAGTCAGCTGGATAAGCAGAAACCGGTCATCGTTTACTGAGCGGTGGGCGGACGCAGCCTGGCGGCGGCGCAACTGTTATCCGGTCTGGATTTCAACGAAATCTACAACCTTCAAGGCGGCATCAAGGGCTGGCAGGGGAGCAAGGCTGCGGGTCCCCAGGAACTCAACCTGGAGCTGGTGCGCGGCGATGAAACACCGGCTGAAATGATCGCCCTGGCATATGGCATGGAGATGGGCCTGGGGGTCTTTTATCGACAGATGATTGAACGCACGGAAGATCAGGATCTGCAGGCGCTTTTTGAAAAACTGGCCGATATCGAGAACCACCACAAAAAGCGTTTGTTTGATTTGTTGGCCGAAATCGATCCACTGGGCAAAGATGTCGAAACCTATGAGTCCGATATCCGGCCCACCATATTAGAGGGTGGCTTTGAGTTAGATGACTTCATGAAAAAAAACGAACCGTTTCTCCACACAGTCCCGGATGTTCTCGATCTGGCCATGATGCTGGAAACCCAGGCGCTGGATCTTTATCTGCGCTTTGCCGAAAAAAGCACCAATGCGCAGACAATGGATGTACTTTTTACGGTTGCCGACGAGGAAAAGGCGCATCTGCAGTCGCTGGGCAGCCTGCTGGAAGAAAAAATTTGAAACGCTAAATTTAGGTTAGATTATTTGCGGTAATATGGCATGGCCTCGGGTATATACTTTTTGATATTGGCGACGCGGGATTCGGGTGCCGGGTGGGTGGATAGAAACTCCGGCGGCCGTCGCCCGCCCTGTTCGTTCATTCTTTGCCAGAAAGGAACAGCTTCACGCGGATCGTACCCTGCCCGGGCCATCAGTGTCAAACCGATGCGGTCGGCTTCGCTTTCATGCAGCCGGCTGTAAGGCAGCAGCAATCCCACTGTGGCGCCCGCGCCGTAGGCCTGCAGAAACAGATTCTGGGTTGCCGCCGAATTTTGGGATAAGGCCACTGACAGCGCCACGCCCCCCATTTGCGCCAGAAGACCCTGGCTCATGCGTTCGTTTCCATGGCGTGCGATGGCATGCGCAACCTCGTGTCCCAGTACCACCGCCAGGCCCGTATCATCGCGGGTGTATTTAAGAATTCCCGTATAGACGACTGCTTTGCCGCCGGGCATCACCCAGGCGTTGGCGAGCTTGTCGTCTTCAATCAAATTGAACTCCCATTTTAGGTTTTTAATCTCCGATTGCATCCCGGCTTCCGCCAGAAAGGCCTCGGCCGATTTGGCGATTTTATTGCCGACCCGGCGCACCATTTCAACTTGCTGCTGATTCGAAGACAATTTGCTGTCTTTGAGCACTTTGTCATACTCCTGCAGACTCATGGTTGCCAGCTGAGATTCCGGCAGCAACGAAAGGCTTTGCCGGTTGGTGATGGGAACTTCTGCACAGGCCATTAACATCAAGAAAACGATAAGACCCGGCAACATACGAGCAAAAAACTTCGATTTTCTGCTTATCATCATTTTAGGCTCCATTTGGAGGGCTCCTTTATCCTAAAAATCAAGGTGTCAGGTGTCAGTGTTCAGGTGCCAGGAATCTGAAATCAGATGACAGATGGTAAAAGCTGGAAACATTTGGAATTCTACCTAACTTACGTCTTCTGTTGCTCTCTTTAGACGGCTGATACCTGAACACTGACACCTGATACACGACAGGGTAGATTTTATGTATTTAGACGCTGGATCCTTATGTTAAGTCGACAACACCCCTATGTAAATGTTTTACTTTTAAATTTTAGCAGGGTAAGCGCTAATGGGAAGAACTGGGATGAGGTTTGGTTAGCGATCAGCTGTCGAGGATTTCCCTGATCTTATGCGAGATTTTCTTTAGATTGAATGGTTTTTGAATGAATCCGTTACAGCCCTGTTTCATAATGGCGGAAGCCCGGTCATCGAGACTGTAGCCGCTGGAAAGCAAGATTTTGGCATTTGGCTTTATAGCCCGCAGGCGGCTGAAGGTCTCACCACCGCTCATATCGGGCATAATCATATCCAGGATGACCAGGTCCACCTGGTCCCGGTGCCGCCTGAACAATTTGATGGCCTCCGTGCCGCCGGCGGCGACCAAAACCGTGTAGCCCAATTTTTCAAGCAGGTCCTTGCCGATATCGGCCACCATTTCCTCATCGTCGACCAGCAAGATCGTCTCCGAGCCGCCCTGTGCCGCTTCGGGTTTGAGTTTTTCGGCAATCACCAGCTTGTCGGATGCCGGCAGATAGATTTTAAACGTGGTTCCGTGTCCTTTCTCACTGTAGACATTGATAATACCGTTGTGGTTTTTGATGATGCCGTAAGCGCTCGCCAGGCCCAACCCGGTTCCCCGGCCAAATGCCTTGGTGGTGAAAAATGGTTCAAATATTCTTTCCTGGGTGCCTTTGTCCATACCGATGCCGGTGTCTGAGACCGTTACGCGAACATACCTTCCGGATTCAATTGCGTAAGGTTTATCATAATCATGCGATTGCAGGTTAATATTTTCAGTCTCTACATAAAGATTACCGCCGCCCGGCATCGCCTGCCACGCATTTACAAATAGATTTAATAAAACTTGCTCGATCTGACCGCGGTCCACTTCGACCGTATAGAGGTCTTCCTGGAATTTTTTATGAATCTTAATTTCTTTCCGGGCCCGGCTGAACATATCCGCATTCTTGTTGATCAGCGCGTTCAAATTGGTCGTTTTGACCTGATACTTGCCCCCGCGTGCAAATCCCAATATTTGCCGGGTGAGCTCAGAGCCGCGCTTGACATAACTTTCCATGTTGTTCATAAATTCATGGTGGGGGTGGTCTTCGGCCATATCCATTTTCATCAGCGAAATATTGCCCTGAAAACCCATCAGCAAGTTATTAAAGTCGTGGGCAATTCCACCGGCCAGGGTTCCGATGGCTTCCATCTTCTGAGCATGCTGCACCTGGGATTCCAGGCGCTTTTTCTCTTTTTCCGTCTGAATGCGCAAGGTTACATCGCGCATGATACCGCGAAAACCGATGGGTTGATCATCTGCATCGCGCATCAGAGAAGCCGACACCTCTAATATCTTTTTGGTGCCATCTTTTCTAATAACCTCATATTTGGTTACCTTTGCCGGTTCTCCAGTGCGGTAAACCCGATTAAATATTTGATACATTTTGTGGGCGGTCTCCGGTGATGTATACTGACGGTTGTTCATCCCCATTAACGCATTATGTTCATATCCCGTTATCTGACACACCCGATCATTGAAAAAAGTGAAATTTCCTCTCAGATCCACTTCAAAATAGCCTTCTTCAATGCTGCCAAGAATGTTGCGATACTGCTTCTCGGATTCGATTAAGGCTTCCTGGGCCGATTTGCGCTCGGAAATATCCTCCACAATGCCCAGCCAGTATTGAATATCTCCCGCATGGTCTTTAACAGCCGAGGTTCTCACAATCGCCCACAGAACCTGACCATCGCTTTTTAAATACCGGTTTTCGGTCTGGTAAGAGGTGATGCAGCCTTCCCGAACGGCATTGCTCAGCTCGATGGTTTCCTCGCGGTCATCCGGATACATGATGTCGACGAAAGTCATGCTATTGATCTCTTGTTTGCGATACCCCAGCATCTGGAAAAAAGCCTGGTTGGCCTCAAGGACGTATCCTTGCGGGTCGGCAATCACAATGCCCAGCGGTGCAGCCTCGAAAACGGTCCGGAATCGAATGGCATCCTGCCGGTATTCCTCTGCCAGCGGGTTGTCGTGGGCCGCGCTTTGCTTTGAGCGATCGCCGTTTTTCTTTTCGTTAAATCGATGGCCTTCGATTAAAGGTTTTGCCATAATAGTGTCTTTTTCCCGATCCTAATCCTGATAAAAACCGACAAATCCTATCTGATACACACAGGGTTGTCAATAATTGCAGACAACGTTTATCATTTGGAGACGTGAAAACTAAGCTTGATCACAACGGTCGTTGTTGTTTATGATATGGAACTCGGAGCATCGACGGCCAGGTGGTTGTTAGCCCGCCAAAACGCAACTTTATAGTGGTTGTCAAAAAAACGTTCCGTTTTTAAAACAGTATCATTTTTTCTAGCGCAAAATTCAGCTAAGGCGTGAATTCAGCATAAAAACCAATATTAGCGGCAATGGAGAGCAACTCGCTAAGACTGAAAGCAACGAAGGAGGAAGCAATGAAACGGGATGATGCTGTTAAAAAGATTCAAGATGCCTTGATAAAAGCTGAAATTCCTCCCTGGAAGGCCGAGGATGAGGCTGCTAAAATGGGTGTTGCAGCGCCTGAGAATATCGTTGTGGGGGCGAAGGCGCGGCGTGCCTTTGTCGAAGAAAAATGCGGCCATAAATTTTATCACATTGAGCTGCCGGAAAACCCTTATCATACGGGTTACCGCTGCCCGAAAGATGGTACGCTCTGGACTTTAGCGGCGGATGATACTTATGTGCGATGCGGTCTGTGTGCGACGCCACTGGAAGTGCTGCCGGAAAACGAGCGCCACAAACCCCTTGTTAACAATTACATCGGTGGGGTGGAGGATTATTATAGCTATGCCGGGGAAGTCACCGTTAGCGGTGAGGTCCAAAAAACCTTTCAAAATATTCTCTGCTGGGGCCCGGGCATCGGACATCTGGGTATCAGCGTGGGCTGCTTTCGGATCAATAAATACGGACCCATCGAGGTGAAAGTGTCCGATTGGGGAGTTGCCGCCAGAAATTTAGCGTTTGTGTTTGATACTGAAGACGAGCGCGAAAAAGCCCAAGCGCTGATCAAAGAGAATCTTTCCGATATCATTGCCCAAATCACGAGCACGCATCTTTCCGAATGGAACGGAGAGGTATTTGATGTTGATTTTTTATATAAACAACATCACGCAGATCGTATTTTG